>Ga0209299_1000316_pt1 | contig 27793 bp, 29 predicted proteins | sample S_140806_MF_Meta_FD_187326 | JGI IMG/M metagenome (GOLD analysis project Ga0209299, IMG submission 187326) | Freshwater microbial communities from Lake Simoncouche, Canada to study carbon cycling - S_140806_MF_MetaG (SPAdes) (version 2) | ecosystem: Environmental > Aquatic > Freshwater > Lake ...
CTTAGATACAAAAATGCTAGTTTTTTGGTAAATAATTTTAACATACCCTAGGACCGTTTGGGTTATGTGGCTTGATCCCTAAGCCTCAATAACGGATTCGCTACCCAGTTATTGTAAATAGGGACTATTTTAATTGATCAATACTCCAAACTGCCATACTTTTATCATCACAATCGCCTCTTAGGCCTTCGTTAATAATGATCAAAGGTTCAGGCAAGTTGAAAGGAGCGTCTTGTAAATTAAGTGGACGCCATGCGCCCATTTTAATTGTTTTATCCTTGTTGAAATGATTTGGAAATGTAGTAGATAACAAATATTTACTGGCACTTTCGTATATGTTATTCAATGCTCTAGAAACAGCCTCATCGGGAAAATGAACTAGACAATCCCTCACTATGATTAAGTCAGCATAAGGTAGTTTATCACTGAGCAAGTCTAGTTCTATAAAATCCACATTAGGATGTTTTTCTTTATTGTCAGCTATGATTTCTGGAACTAGATCAGCGCCAGTATACCGTATACCTTGCATAGGAACGGTCTGCATCCAATAGTAATCACCACAGGGTATGTCTAAAATACTGGTAATTTCCAGTGTTCTAAATAGAGCTGGAAGTTCTTCCACTAGTTTTTTTGTGCTAGTTAGATTGGATCCTTTGCCACTTCTAGATTCACCATCTTTCCAAAAGTTGGTTTTGTATATGTCTAAAAATAATTCTTGATAGTTTAAATTAATCACAGGTGTACTCATTAACTAGTACTATTTAACTATCTTATGCCTGCGTTCTTTAAAATAGAAATTAATTCTTCACTAACAGGTTGTTGTTCTTGTCCTTGACGCAAGTGTCCTAGACGTTGTTTTGACTGTGCTGGTTGTTGCTGTACTGGCTCTTGTTGAATAGGTTCTACTGGCTCTTGTTGAATAGGTTCTACTGGTTGTTGTACTGATTGCTGTTGAGCAAATTGTTTAACTAATTCTGCTTCTATTTGATTGTAATTATAACCAGCTTTGAGCAATTCATTAGCTTGGGCTAAAATTTCTGATTTTTGTTCAAGAGGAAGTTGATTTCTTGTTATTATAGCGTTTATTAGATTGCTTATATCAGGACCTTTTTCAACTTGATTATTTTTTGGTTCTGTTGGTTTTCTAAAACGTTTAAAGGCAGCTAATTCTTTTAATAATTTACCAGGTTCAATGACTGTATTGGCATATTCTTTTCCTTCGCCACCTCTTCCACGTACCCATATTCTTAATAACCTTCCAGATGGTCCTGGATCGTTAACATCATAAAATGTCAACATAGGAGTATCCTCCCCACCGGTCTTACTGCTTTTTCCAGTACTATAATCACATCCAATATTAATATTTCTTTCTTGAAATGCCTTGGATAGACCCTTATAGTTTAATAATCTGTAATCTTGTTGCCCGTATTTTTCAATCACATGCATTGTAGGATCATTAGCAGTGGCATGGGAGTCTGCAAAATTTGCTAATTGATTAGCAACATGAGCGTCTCCTTGAGGTGTTCCTAAAATTGAAGTTAATTGGTCATGTGCTTCTTTGTAAGCTATTCTTGCTGCTGGCACAAATTGTTTTTTAATTCCAAAATCTTTTGCAGATTGTATTATACTTTCTTTTTTACCAGACAAGTCTATTCCTAATGGTGAAAATAAATTATCTAAGTTATCATATACTTGAATTGGGTTATCACCTCGACCTACTTGACCCATTAGCCCGTCTGATAGTTTAACGCTTAATTTTACTTGTTCGTGTCTTTTGGTTGCTCTTCCCTGTGCATCCAATACATTAATTGCCACATCCATTTTTTCGCCAGCTTTACCTGCTAACAAAATGCTGATATTGTCAGGTCTTTGATTCTTATATAACACATCTGCATATTTTTGAGCTAAGTCGCTGTTAACATATTTAATCCAACTATTGACTTGATCGTCAAACGCTGGACGAAATTGCGGATCAGTAAACACTGATTGCACATCTGTTCTCATTTTGATGGATATACTAATATGATCCGAAACTTTGCTATTGCGATCCTCAATATCTAAACCAACTTCATCATCTCCTTTTGGTTTGATTCCATCAACTATATCCCATATATCTTTTGCATTAATAGGATTAATTAAGTCGCCACCTCGAGCTGTTAACTTAGCAAACATAGCAACACCTAACAATGCTTCAGCTACTAGACCTTTTACGCTAGCACTAAATTTTGCAGTTTCACCTTCTTTTGCTGCATAATGCTTAGTCATGCCTCCTTCGATAATATCTCTTTTACCTAAAAGAATGATCGAACTTTTATCCTCACGGTCAAATTTAACTAAAAATAAAGGAGGCTTTTGTTGACCTACTTCCACTACCTCATCAGAATTTTCAATGTCAATATCTTTAATCGAGTCAAAAGGACCTTTGACGAATGCTTTTAATAAAACGTCAGATGCATCAAAATCTGATATTTTTGATTTTATATAGGCTTCAAGAGCCTGCCCTTTGCCTGCGGAGCTTACTTTAAAAGGTGATCCTGGGCCATATTTGCTGTGAAGTACGGAAGCTTCTAATATAATTTCATGAAATCGCATAGTGATATTTATGCGATTTCTGGGAACAAGCACTCCTGAATAAACACCCGCACATCCTCTTCACTCAATCCTAAACTAACCATAACTTTGGGAGTATGTGGGTTTTGTTTTTGATTCTGTGCATAATAATTCTGTCTATCACTGGTGTCCGTGGCAGTGTGGTTGGTTTCGCCTACAGTGGCAAGGTAATGGTCAACACCAGTACGAGCCATAGCTACTATTTGATCCAACTCTTCCTCATCCTGTACATTGCCTGCTGCTACCATACTGGGACTGAAAATACGCTGTGCCCACTCTGGCAATGCTCTGGGCTTGTGCCATGCCATCTTACTGACTTCATGCTGAAACCACTCTGTCATAGGATGAACTACATCACTGGTTGGGCTATAATCATAGAAACAGCCAGTGATCTTGTTCTTTCCAGCAATAACATCAAAGCCAAAGATTGGGGCTGGATTATGCGTATGCGGGAACACACAACAATGCATCATCCATAAGCCCTTTTTCTCTCTTGCATCAACTACATCAACGTGAGCACGACGATAGGATTCACTGCTCCATACACGATTGACCCAACCAGGTTGATTGAATCGTTCCATGCCTTTTTCAAACTGCTCTACGCCAGTTCTAGCAAAACTTTCCTCAAGAAGGTTCTGTACGGAAATAAGTGAATCCCAAACTTTGCTCATATTAATACCTATATGTTTCTAATTTATATGGGCCTTCCACGGCCACGTTAATATACTTAGCTTGAGGTTCTGTCAATATGGTTAATTCTGCACCAATTTGTCCAAGATGTAAACGTGCAACTTTTTCATCCAAATGCTTGGGCAACAAATACAACTCGCCTGCTGAGTAATCACCAGGATTAGTAAACAACTCGATCTGTGCCAACATTTGATTGGTAAAGCTATTGCTCATCACATAACTAGGATGTCCAGTAGCACAGCCCAAGTTAACCAAACGTCCTTTGGCTAGAATAATGATCTTTTTGCCATCTGGGAATGTGACATGATCTACCTGTGGTTTGATCTCGTCCCAATGGCAATCTTTCAAACTGGCAATATCAATTTCACTGTCAAAGTGACCAATATTACAGACAATGCTGTTAGTTTTCATTTTGGCCATATGCTCATATGTAATTACATCAATATTGCCTGTGGCGGTAACAAAGATATCAGCCTTGTCAGCAGCATAGTCCATAGTGACTATACGATAGCCTTCCATGGCGGCCTGTAATGCATTGATAGGATCAATTTCAGTAACCCATACTTGAGCGGATAGTGCTCTAAGAGCTTGTGCGGAACCCTTACCCACATCACCATATCCAGCAACTACTGCAACTTTACCTGCAATCATTACATCAGTGGCACGTTTAATACCATCAACTAGGCTTTCACGGCATCCATACAAATTATCAAACTTGCTTTTGGTCACGCTGTCATTTACATTGATAGCTGGGATCTTTAATGTGCCATTAGCAATACGCTCTAATAGCTTGTGAATACCAGTTGTAGTTTCTTCTGTTACACCAATGATTCCTTCCAATAGTTCAGGATGCTTGTCATGGATATATCCAGTTAGGTCGTGCCCATCATCTAAAATCATGTTTGGTGTCCATCCATCTGGACCGCGTACTGTTTGCTCAATGCACCACCAATATTCTTCTTCAGTCTCGCCTTTCCAAGCAAATACTGGAATGCCCAATTCAGCAATGGCAGCGGCTGCGTGATCCTGTGTGCTAAAAATATTACAGCTACTCCAGCGTACCGTAGCACCCAACTCCACTAATGCTTTGATTAGTACTGCTGTTTGAATAGTCATGTGTAGACTGCCCACAATACGAGCACCCTTTAATGGCCATTTTCCCTCATACTCTTTTAGTACAGCCATAATGCCTGGCATTTCGAATTCAGCAATGGCAATTTCTTTATGACCCCATGCAGCTAAAGACATGTCTGCTACTTTATAATCAGTTTTTATTTGTTCGTTGACAACTGTTGGCTTGAAAATGCCAGATAGTGTGTTCCAAAATTTATTCACCATTGTATAAGTCCCTCATCATTCTAATGGCCCATTCAAATGCTACACGAGCTTCGTCGCCCAAGTCATCTGTTAGTTCTGCACGAATGGCCACTTTGAGTTCAGCTGGGTTTTCAAACTCATAGAAGTGTCCACTGCTAATAGCAGCAACTTGTTTCTTAATAATCAATCCACCATTTAGGTCACCCATGTGACGGCAATATAAGTGTGCCTTAATCAAATGTCTACGATCAACATCATTGATCAAGTCCACTAGATAATTATGATAAGCAATGCTTTCTGGTAACCAAACGTATTTGTGATCTGGACCAGCCAGTTCCATAAAGTCTTTATAGATAGCAGGTAATCTTTCAATTCCTTTTAGGTTATCCATGTTACCGACCATTCTATTACCAAATTCAATTGGACCATAGACCAGTAACATTTGATATAGATAATTTGCGTAATCTTCTTTGCTAATTTTGCCACTTAGTAATAGTTTGGCAAATTTTGTAGTTTCTGCTTCGTGATGCAGATCCTTAGTAATCTCTCGTAAACTCATTTATTCCTCTTCAAGTTTAATCTGTAGCGGGAAGCCTTGTGCTCTTGCTAGTGTAGTAGTTTCCACTGCTTTAATTTCCGCTATTTCAAATGTGTATGTACCTGCAACTCCACTTCCAGTGTCATGAATTTGCATGGTAAGTTCATTTGCTACTTCTATGGTATGCTTATATATCTCAACCAATACTGTAACAACAAATTCCATTGGAGTATGATTGTCGTTTAAGAAAATCACTTTCCATTTTTTTGGTTCAATAATTTCTAATTTAACTTTTTCGTCTAATTGTACATCATCTGTCGTGGACATTAATTTCTCCGTTAAAAAAAGCGGGGGAGTTACCTCCCCCTTAGATTATTTAGACTCTAAAATTTGAATCTTCCTTGGCAGTAATGCTTCAGGAACGACCCGTTCAATGGTCACTGTAAGTAAACCATTTTTGATTTCAGCTGATTTGACTTCCATATGTTCAGACAGTTGGAAAGCCTTTTCAAAATTACGGAGTGCTAGTCCTCTGTGAACATATTCTTTCTCAGAGTCACTAGTGTCCTTCTTTTCGCCGGTGATGATCAAATTGTCTTGGTCAACACTCACTGAGATTTCCTCTTTCTCAAAGCCTGCAACGGCCAATGTAATGGCATAGGTATCACCATTGCGTTCAATGTTGAACGGAGGATAGTTAGTGTTGATTTGATTTGCAAAACGATTTTCAAAATTATTGAAAATACGGTCAAATCCAAGAAATGCTCTGTTTAGAGCGGCGGCGTCTAGTCTAGCTAATTGTGCTTGTGTCATAATATTCTCCTTTGTTAAGCAAGATTAGTAATGTAGCCTCAGATGAGCACTACAAACGTATTTATATACTAGCATAAAATTCTATTATTTTTCAACGAATTTTCTGCTCAATTTACGCATCATATTTTGAACTCCTATGGCCTGACGCTTGGCATCCTCCAAAGCATTGTGCTTGTTGGCCTGCGGCATTTCAGGATCCATACCTAAGTCAAAAATAGTCCGCGTATCCCTTACATCCCAAAAATTCCATGGGAATGGTTTATTGATCTTCCTAAAATAATATTCAAGAATCACAATGTCAAATGCAGCACCATGGCTCCAAAACCTACTGGACCCCATGCAAAACTTATAAAAGTCGCCTAATATATTTTGAATTGGTTCACGTCCTTCTGGATCAAAGGCTTCATCTTGAGCAGCCTTGTCCTGTTTACTCCACCATTCCAAAGTGCCGTCATCAATATAAGTATCCAATGCATCAAGACTTTCTAACTCTACTCTACGATAAAATTCATCATAGATTCGATTGCTGTTAGGATCAAAAGTCACTGCGCCTATGGTTAGGATAGCAGCATTAGGGGTGGTGGCTAGTGTTTCCAAATCCACCATAAGATGTTTTGCCATAGTTGCCTACTGTAAAAACTGTATTATAACAGAGTTTTTGTGTTTAGTAAAGCTTAGGTGGTAATTGTTCTTTTTCTAATTTTTTCTTAAATCTGTTGATGGCAGCACCACGCTTACGCTTACGCTCAGTGGTGGGCTTTTCGTAAAATTCTCTCTTACGTAGTTCGTCTAAGAGACCGCTTTCATCAACTTTGTTTTTGAATCTTCTAAGAGCACGATTAATATCTTCGTATTCTTTTAGTATAACTTTATTTCCAAGAAACATGCTCATTCTTCTTCCTCTTCCTCGTCTTCATCTTCGTCTATTTCTTCTATTTCCATAAAAAATGGAATATTTTCTAGATTATAAATTCTATTTTTTGAAATTAAACCATATGGAATAACTTCATTTGTAGTTGTATAATACGTATCTGGATCAATAAGCAGTAATGTAACAAAACTTTTAGTAATTGAATCACAATTATCAATATCTATTACAGTAATATCAGCTAATAAATGAACGCTCAATAACCAATCTATATCAGATTCTATATCATCAAATACATAAACATTTATCTCAAAAACTGCCTTACTAATTTGTTTTTGAAAATGTTCTTTTAGTTCCATACTTGGCTTGACCAATAATATACTAGGTACTTTATTGAACAACTTGTCTGGCGGTGTTATAACATTAATTTTTCCTAAGTTCATTTCTCTGTTTTTCTCTATAGTTTTCTAGCTCATCAATTTGCCATGGTAAACGATCAATTAAACCCATTTTACGTAGTTTTAATTGACGTTTAATAGTATCTTCAGGATTGGCATCTTTCCATATTTTAAGTAACTCTTTCTCTCTATTTTTTAATGTATTAATGTATACAGTAACAGCATCTTCAACTAGTATAACACGATCAGTATCGTCAGTTGCTACTTTTTTTTTTCAGAATCTAAAGTGTCCTCTTCTGGGGTTTGAGTTTTATCCTTAATTGGCTCATCAATTACTACTGGAGGTAGTATAACAAGATCTTCGATTGCTGGATCTGGAGTATAAACTTGTGGCGGAACATTTACCCATCCTTCTGGCTTATCCCAAAAACTTTTGTCAGGAGTTAAGTATGCAGGAACTACTGGTTCTACTACTGGCTCTGGTATAGTGGCAGCCATGGGCTCTTCAACTTTGGGCTTCTTGTTAGGCCAACTACCTTTGTATTCAAATTTGGTCTTACTAAAACTAGGCCTATATGGCTCAGGTTTTGGTGGAGGTTCTGGTGGAGGTTCTGTACTAACAGTCTCTTCTGAAGGAGGATCTTTTTTATCGTCCTTCAACCATTGAAAACTCATTTGGCTAGCCAACAACAGCAATACTGCCAATGGGTCAAATACAAAAACAATGGTTAGGATGACCCAAACTACAGACTTTTCTAGTAAGTTGGCATCAGGATTGTCACCGTAGATTAAGGCTGCTATGTATTTGATTGGCCCGACTTCTGCTTCTACTTTGCGTACTTCTGCCGCAATGGGCGCTCTCTCTTCATTTAGGCTAGCAATAAGTTTCTGGTTGGCTTCAATGTCCTTGGCCAACGCAGCTCGATCCTTTTGCTGACTTCGACGTACAGCATTGGATTTGTCGGCACCTTGTTCAGACGTTGAGCGACCCATGATTTGATCAACAGCATCATCCATCTGTTTAAGTTGCTTACGATCGGATTCAATATTTTCTTTTGCTGTTTTAATCTTTTCATCAAAGACTGCAATTTTGGCAGCCACATCACCTGATACTAGGCCTTGGTCACTATGTGCTTTACTTAGGAATCCAAAGATGCCCATGCTGGTTATCAGCATGAGCACTACTACAGCCAAAGAAAGATAACTCTTTAAACTAACAGGCGCTCTTTGCCAATTGCTTTTGAGCCACCATGCCGTGACCAGTTTACTAACTTCTAATACAGTACCCATGACCACAATGGGTATAAATGCCGCCGCAAAGATACTGGTCAAGCCCAATACTGAATAGTATATGGCTATGCTGGATATTGCTATTCCTGTAAAAAAAGTCAGTAGGGCTAGAATCATATAGAATTATTTATACGAAAAATTCCATGCTCCATTTGCTTCTTGACATGCCCAACTCTCATAATTTTTCTTGCCTTTCTCTGTGACTATGACCACATATACCCTTCTGCACAGCGTACCGCCATTGGGCATTGTGGCCATGATCTCCACAGTACCATAGTTGCCAGTAGTATCACTGTACCATCTAGCCACTTCACCATTGTCTAAATTATTTAGTGCAGTGAAAAGAGCGCCATGATGTTTTTTCATGTCCTCATCAGGTAGCTTGTCAAACATCTTATTAAAAAGATTTGATAAACTAAAAAAGGATTCATAAGTTCTGTTGTAAGAGCTCTGTGCTTGAACTGGACTAGTTAAGAGTGCGGCTGTCGATAATATCCCAACTGCCATCGCCTTTTTGACACGCATAATTCATTCCTCTAATAACACGCCCATTGGGCAATTCATATGAATAGGGGTTTTCAAAACATCTTGGACTAATTCCCATTCGCTTAGTAGGCAGTCTTTCAATGGGATCATCATTACAACTGACCGTTGTTTGACTGTCTACCTTTTGACCATTTTGGGTTTTAATCTCTTGACTGGTATAACAATATGGCCTAGCAGTCTTAGGAGGGGGTGTACTGGCACACCCCGCAACTACACCAACTAACACCAAAGGAATTAGTTTAGAGTACATTATTGTTTACCAGATTTAGCTTCTTGAATAAGTTGATCAAAAACAGCTTTGGGCATTTTTAGACGCATAAAAGTATAGTGTCGCCCAGCCATGGTAAATTGGCCCTTTTCCTGTTGCAAATGCTCACGAATAGTGGTATTCTTTACAGCATAAGAAATACGAGTCTTTGTGGTCTTTTTGTCATTGACAAAATTAATTTCCGTTTCACTATTGACTTCGCTGTTAATACGCTTGGCAAAGTTATTCATAGCAATAGCATACATCTGCTCTTCAGCAGCCTGTGCATATACGCTTTCGCCTGCACCACAAGCATAAGCATACTCTTTGGTCCACCAGAAGTAACCTTCTGTACCACTTTGGACACAGTTTGAATACCATTCTGGTTGTGCATAAGTTTTACGCTCATCTACCTGCTTCATACTGGAACAGGCTGCAAGACTTGCAATGATAGGAATAAGTAGAGCTCGTTTCATTGTGACATCTCCTGTGCAGTAGACTTAATACCGTCTACACCTCGGTCAAAAATTCGGGCAATCCCACTGAATCCAACAGTGGCCAATACCATTCCAAAAATAACGCAAGCAACATATTTCATTGTGTCCTCTGTGTGTGTTATAGCAAAGTCGCTATAGTGTTATTATAGTATCACCTAGCGACTTTGTCAACTCTTTTTGGTTACTTGAAGATGATTAGGGCCATTAGGCCTGCTTGTACAAAGAACCCAAAACCAATTGTGATGATATTGAGCAGGTCTTTGGCAATGACACTACGCACAAAGAACATGAACAGGCCCAACCAAAGTAGACCAACCATATCCACAGGCGGCATCTTCTCAGTTAGGCCAGTCAATACTGCTAACAATGTAGGAATGGTGGCCATATGAATAAGAATGACACCAACCCAACCCAAAGTTTCTGCGCTGGCATGACCAATTCCATTGACCACACTATCCCGCATCCGTTTTAAATTTACCAATTCACGTAGTATTCCAAAATTCATATTAACTCCTTATTGATAAAAAACATGGCCGCCAATAGTGGCTACTTTTTTATGATCCCAACCTGGTTTGAGATGTTTGGCATGAAAGTATAGAGCATTGTTCAAACTAGGCAATCTGAACCCTTCTAACAAAACCTGTCGTGCTACTATTTCACTTTCCTTATAGGCTGCAAGATTTTTTGGAGTCCTAGCACTGGGTGCAGTACAATACCAACTGAATTGGCATAGGACCTTTTCATATACCACGTTCTTTTGGTAAATGACCTTGCATAAGTCACTTGGAAATTTACCACTTTCACTGCGATTAATAGTGACCTGAGCTACGGCCACTTTGCCTTCAAATGGCTCGCCGCCTGCTTCGTAATAAATGTTCTTGGCCAGACATTCCAATTGTTTATTACGTACTTCAGCAGTGACAGAACTCATTTTAATATTGATTTCTTTTGGACTGTTAAGTTTATACATGATAGCTTTATGGCCAATCCATGCAACAACTGCTAGTCCTAATGCAACCAACAAGATTTTTATGATGCGTATCATTTTGTTCTCCTTTACGCGGGATTATAAGATTACTAGCGACGCATATGAGCGATGTCCCTTGCTTCATCATCTGTAAAAATAGGAACTGCGTTGCTCTTATGCATTGTACCAATACCCTTAATCTTTGAACCGGTGTAGACTTTTTCAGGCTGTTTAAGCGCTGAACCCGTGTCTACGCCATTGTTGAGGCTGGGAATGTGGGGGTTCTCCATACCTCTATAATACGTTGGCGCTGGCTTGAATGCAGGCGATGATAGCGCACGACTACGCTTTTTCTCCTCTGCTTCAATGTTCCATTTCTTTTGGAGTTCTTTCCAGCTTTCATCCAACTCTCTCGCTTTCCTTGCCTCTTCGGCATTTTTGAACTTGTGTTTGCCCTTACGCTTACCCGTAGTACTAAGCCAAGGACCTTCTAAATGCATACTCATAATTTTCACCAAAAGTAAAAAACACAAGCTATAGTATATAGTCTAAATCAGTCAGTGTCTACCACTTTGAAAGATTGCCCGCTAGTAGCTCGAGAATCTCCTCAAGATCCATGTCTTTGAACGCCGGGCCAAGATTGTACATCTTGTCATCCTCTGTGCCTGAACCTTCTATACCCAAGAAAGCTACTAGTTCACTGAAACTGATGGGCTCATCACGCATATGACTGACCCATATGCAAGTAATAAAAGCACAGCTCATGACCTTTTCATCGTCATAAATTTGATTTTCTTCACACCATTCCACTGTGCGTCTAAGATAGTGATCAATGTCTTCTAGACGACTTTCCAGCTTGTTGATCCAATCCTGTGTGTTTTCTCTGAGCCAAGGCTTCATATGCTGAAGCTTTCACCGCAACCACAGCGGCCCTTTTCATTAGGGTTATTGAACTCAAAACCTGAGTTAAGTCCTTTAGTGACCCAATCCATTTCTATACCATTAAGGTAAACAGTGTGTTTTGGATCCATATATACATGAACTCCGTCACAATCGTATATGGCCAGTGTTTCATCTACTCGATCAATAAATTCCAATGTGTAGCTCATACCTGAGCAACCATTAGTTCTTACGCCCAGTTTGATACCTAAGCCTTTGCCTCTGTGCTGTAGTAGCTCTTGAACTCTTGTTACTGCCTTTTCAGTTAAGGTCAGCATGTTTTTTCTTATAGTCATCAATAGCAGACTTTATAGCATCTTCAGCTAGGATACTACAATGTATTTTAACTGGTGGCAATGCTAGTTCCTGCGCTATATCAGTATTTCGTATGGTACTAGCTTGATCCAATGTCTTGCCCTTAACCCATTCTGTGACCAAACTACTACTGGCTATGGCACTGCCACATCCATATGTTTTAAATTTGGCATCTGTGATAATACCGTCTTCCACACGAATTTGAAGTTTCATCACATCACCACAAGCCGGTGCGCCTACTAACCCTGTACCTACATTAGTGTCTGTAGGATCCATTTTACCTACATTACGTGGGTTTTCGTAATGATCAATTACTTGTGTTGAATATGCCATTTTAAGCGTCCTTAATTACTTCTTTCCAACTTAAACTGTCTTCATCCCAACGATAGAGTTTTTTGGTTTCTTGTGCGTTAGCAGGATATGGCGTTGGGGGACTCCATGTTAGTGTAGTTTCATCAAATGTCCAACTTGGATAAGGTTGCATTTCACGAGCTTGCTCAATCTTAGCTTGTTTTTCAGAGTCAGTCATAGATCTAATATGCCAGACATCCTTAACTAGGTTTGCACCATCAAACTCGTATGTTACACCTTCATTTACCTCAAAAATGCCAATAACAGGCTGTGGTACTCTTTGAAAAGGAATATACTTGTCATGATTATTCAATTCAATATCAGGGAATACTTCAATCAAGTTTGATTCAAAAATTGGATGGTTAATAATTTTGCCATCTACTACTTCAATATATAAATTTTCCATTATTGTCTAATTAATACTTCAGTTGTGACACCATTGATAATTTGATATTGTTTGATGTAGGAAATCCCATCAATTACCACAATTTCTGGTTGTTGAATGTAAACTGGGGGTTGCTGAACAATAACTGGAGCTGGTCTGGATAATCCATACACAACAGCACCACCTATTACAGCAGGTGCAACCCACCCCCAATTTGAATGTCTATGCTGATGATGATCGAAATGGCGCATACCGTGATGATGCTGCGCCATTACCGGCATAGCGAAAGTTAATAAACTTGTTAATAATAATTTTTTCATTTTATCCTCCTTTAGTCTAAAATGAATGTATTATATATTTATTTTACTTTCTTTGCAAGCTTAGTTACAGAGGCTTTGGCAGTTTCTGTTACTGGAGCTGTTTTGAACGCGGCCTTGGCCAATGGCTTGGCTGCTGGCTTCTCTTCTTTACGGCTGTTCTTAACTTCGGTAACGTCCTTACGAACTTCCTTACACAATTTGGCCATTTCTTGTAAGTGCTTGCGTACACGAGTGCCTGCTGCTGCTACACCCTTGACGTAGAACTTTTCGAAGTCGCCTTCCATTGCATCTGAAATTGCTTTAAATTCTGTGAATCTGTTATCTGACATAATATGTTCTCCTTGTATTATACTTATAAAATGTTGTTAAAACACCCTGCAATAATGGTTAATTACCATCCATGACTATGTGTTTTTATTAGTTCATTAAGTGTTTGAACTATTTTTTGTGAGTCATTGACGCAGGGAATATAGTTAAACTTCTGTCCACCTGCATGTAGGAATGCATCACACGCTTCTTGGGATATTTCTTCTAGGGTTTCCAAGCAATCTGCTATGAATCCTGGACATACTACATCCACACTTTTTACACCCTCTTGAGCCATCTTGACTAGAGTAGGCTCTGTGTAGGGCTGTAACCATTCAGCACTGCCAAAACGACTTTGAAAAGTAACAACATAATCGTCCTTACTTATACCCAGTCGTTCACCTATTAGACGTGCTGTTTTTAAACACTCACAATGATATGGGTCACCCAAGGTCAATGTGCGTTTGGGCACACCATGAAAACTCATTACTAACTTTTCTGATTTGCCCTTTTCCTGCCATGCTTGCTCAATGCCTGAGGCTACTGCATCAATATACATGGCATCATCATGGAAGTTCCTAATGAATCTAAACTCTGGCAAGTTACGCCAAGTTTTTAATTCCTTAACAACTTCATCAAATACTGTGGCAGTGGTTGGTCCACTATATTGTGGATACATGGGCAACACTAACAACTTTCTAAGATTACGCTTTTGCAAATCTTTTAGAACATTTTTGATTGATGGCTCACCATAACGCATGGCCATGACCACTTCCACATTTCCCGCAAGTTCTTTTACTGCTGCTACTTGTTGTTCAGTATGCACACGTAATGGGCTACCTTCTTCCATCCAAATGCTTTTGTATTTGGCTGCACTCTTACTGGGCCTAACTCTCAGTATGACTCCATGTAATATGATACGCCATACTGCTGCTGGGATTTCTACTACACGCGGATCAGCTAAGAATTCAGCTAGATATTCACGTAATGCTTTAGCTGTGGGTGCTGTTGGCGTACCTAGTTGTACTAGTACTACTGCTGTAGTTAATGAATCACCATGCTGGTAATCCTTATTTGCTGTAAATCTATTCATATATCACTCTGCGTCAAAAAAGAACATGTGCCACATTCTACAATTTTCAATACTATCTCCAAAGTATTCCATGGCAGCATGTATTAGGCCACCATCATAAATGACCAATCTATTAAAGACATTGCCCACAATGTCCACATCCTCATAAATTGTGCCATCTAAGAAAGTGATCTGGTTGAAACAGTCCATTATACGTGGATGACTACAATGGCGTACTTTATTCTTTTTGTAAGCGGCCATTCTTGTACCTGCTTGAAAAGGTGCGTCTGGAGTCAAGTAAATTAGACCTGCCCAACGTTGAAAGTCTGTGTGCCAAGTAGTATTTTCACCTGCCACATTATGTTGAAAGCGTCCATTCATTCCGTGACTTTCCCAATTGGTGATTTTTAATCCCATAATTTGTTCAAACTTTTCCTTTAGACCAGGAAAGAAAAACTGTTTACGAGTACGTTTACCAATATATCCTGGATCATCAAAGAACTCTTGACGCATGGCAAACTCGCGTACTGAATAAGGATCATCATAGAAGTCATCCACAATCCACATACGTTGTTTAGCTTCCTTACCCATGCTAATTGCTGGCATATGCTCAAAGTCAAACCTTAATGGTCGATATTGCTGTTGAGCACCTTCTGGATAATAAGGACTGAAGTAGTTAAATAATCTTTGATTATCAAATATCTGTCTTGGTAAATCGCTAGTGTCACAGGACTTCATCAAATGCCCACGTACTGCTACTGGGTCCTGTTGATCATCCAGTGGCACAAATGTATTCATGTACTGTCGTCTTAGGTCATGACCCAATGCACTATGTTCACAGTAAAAATGACTGTCCTTATAGGTTTGCCATTTTCTAGCATTTGATCCCATCCATTGTAGTTTCCAACCTGCATCTTGTATTAGGCTGTTATCCTGTAAGTATATACTGGGTATATCCACCCAAGTCCACTGTCCATCCCTAGTCTTTTCTCTACGAAAATCACTGAGAGAATGTTTTTTAAAATGCTCACTACGGCAAACATATGCCTGTCTATTTTGAATTATTTCTCCAGTGTCAATGCTTTTTAGTCTAAAATTAACGTGCCCACTAAGATGGGCCATGGGCAATCTTAAGCAATGAGTTGGTGAGCTAATACTAACTGCTTTATAATAGTCAACAAATCCATAATTGGGGATTTCATCTGCATAGGTTACAAACACTATGCTATTTGTTGGAATAGCCTTGATCATGCTGTCGAATAGCATGTCGTGCCTTTCTTCCATAGTTTCGCCATATTTTGGCAGTTCATCTTTGAAAACTTGGACGATTTTGATTTTGTCTTTGGGTAATTCTAGATGGTCTAGATCTTCTATTAAACTGAATTCACGGGGATTACCAGAAAGTGTATAGTTAGCTTCTGAAATTATAAATTCATCAAACCTATCATAGAGATATGTCAAACGTAGTTCTAATAATTCTCGTTCGCCTTGATAAGTAAAACAATTTATTACTTTTTGATCCACTTTAGTTCCTTTGTTATATACGCTTATTTAAGCCTATACAGCAAGGTCTAAAAATTTTCAACCTACTATGACGTCGCCCGATCCGCTGACAATAGTATGACTGTAATGTCCATCTGAATTATATGTGTCACCTATTCTTCCCATGCCACGTCCATTAACAAATACCGTGGAACTAAAAGTATTCAATGTGGGTGTATGATTTACAGGAGCTGGCACACAGGGTACTCCATCTGGATGTGTGGTCATGGTATCCCCATCTCTTACAACACCAATACCATTGACTAATACATCACTGCTACCTGATACACTGGCCTGTGTGGTCGGTGTGTTCCAATGATAAACCCTTTTCCCGCAAGCAGCTCCTTGTGCGCCGTCTGTGGCTGCCACACTACTTGCTCCGTTAGATAAAGCTGCTCCTGGCATCAGTCAGCCTTCCCACATTTGGCACGCTTTGCATTGGTCAGTGCTCCGAAGTTTACTGGCCATTCCTTGCCCGGCTGTAACTCTACTGCACCTTTAGGATAGGCAAATTGTACGCCTGCTGCTGATTGAATTTGACTAATAGGCTGTCTAAATTTAGTTAGATCATTGCCTAATCCACCAGCATGTGGAAATTGCCATCCTGCTATTTCATTGGTCTGATCGTTGATCACAATCTTATAAAAACTAGAAGGAACAACAATGCCGGTTCCAATTTTCTTATCTTGGGCAGTATATACAGCACCTACATATATGGTATAATTTTGATTAGTTTGAACTGCCCAACCTCTTACACTGGTTTCCAATAATTTCCAAATGCCTCTGTTCAATCCGCCTAGTTGTGGATACATGTTGGTCATTAGAAAACTTTCATATTCTACTTGCTGGTCCCAACTCATGTCACCATCTGGAGCAGCATGGCCTTTGTCATAGCCTGTACCTGTGTAATCATCTGGTCTTGGACCATTCGCCACACTGGCATCAGCTACAAAAGCATTGGTACGCTCAACACAGCCCAATGCATTAGTAGGAGTTAATGTATAAGCTACATATCCTGGAATCTTAGCAGTGGCATCATATGCACTTAGATATGCTCTACGACAAATAGGTTGTAGAGTTTTAGTTGTTTGGGCAAAGCCATATGGACTATGCACTTGACAACGTTCTAAGGGTAAAGGCAGTGTTTGATTCCAAGCGAAACTGGGCAAGCTTATGCCCATTAACAAAGCTAATACTAAATTTTTCATAATCTTCCTACCATTGCTTCTACCATGCCGTATTGACCATCAAATGATTCTAGGCTTTTGCCTATGATAGAACCAATTCTAGGATTGTCAGTGGCTTTGGCGTATCCATCCCCTGCTGACACTAAGAAGTCACCTTTATTTACCTTGCCCTTAACTCTCACTGGAGTTCTTCCTTGCAGAGCAATTGCTACAACATGTTTACCCTCGCACTCACTGTTCATCAAGTAAGCTGGATTTTGTGACACTACACCAGCAAGACGTTGAGTATCCGCATCAGCTATGGTAACTTCCTCATCTCCGCCAATCATCAATACAATACCATAATCATATTGTTGATCAGATACATAATTTTCTGCCAAGTCAGCGTAGGTAGCACTTAATTTACTACCAGATCCCAAACTCCAATTGCCAGTTATTGTGCCTGCTGTTGCTGTTGCACCTGTTGAAATATTAGTTATCGCTGTCAAACTGGTTATACTTGAACTATAGTTATTTGTATCAATTAATTTATACCAACTTGCCCATGATGTAATACCGCCACTACTGCCACGATGCCAAATATTATTATTATCAGTAAACCCTAGTTGATGAGCACCTCCGCCACTTGCATCACTCCATTGTTGAAGTTGAATGACTCCATGGTAAGAGCCACCATCACTTAAAGAATCAGTGGCATTAGACATAAATGCGCCATTTATACCTGGGCCAAAGTATGTTGGGGTCAAGCTTGTTGACCTTAGATCTGGAAGAGATAGTTTAGTAGCTGTAGCAGAGTTTCCTGAACAGCTACTTGCTGTGGTTGCTGTGGCAGCATTGCCCGTACAACTACCCGAACTTCCATCAATATTAATACCAGTTAATGATTGTGCTGCACTCGAACGATTAAATGTTATACTAGTTGTACCAAGATTAAATGCTGGGATATCTGCGGCAACAATAGCACGAAATGTTGGAGCACCAGCTGAACCATTAGGAGCAGCTAAAATATAGTTAGCTGTCTTACTAGCATATGGATTTTGAGTATCGCCATATCCACTTGCCAATCCAATAGAAACTGCTGCTGATCCGTTATAACTAGTACCACTTAACGGACTGCTAATAGTCAATGCATTTGTCACTGAGCCAGCACTACCTGTGGTATTTTGATTTAATGTAGGAAAAGTACAATTGGCTAAATTACCACTTGCTGGTGTACCTAATGCTCCACCATTGTATAACAAAGTGCCTGATGTTGGTAATGTTACGTTGGTTGATCCTGTGGATGTTAGTGTAACAGCATTTGCTCCACTCAACGTTAAAGATGCACTGGCTACACCTAAATTACTGATAGAGTTGGCGTTCGCATCTAATCCACTCTTTACTGAAAAACTTCTTTTAGTTGCCATTTGATTCCCTTTTCCTCAAATTTAAGGCTAATTAAACTGCTATTGCTTTAATGGCTACATTGAATGTTGTTGCTGCATTTGTTGGTGTAGTTAATAATCTAATATTACCTCCAGATATATCCATGTCAAATGTGGCCAAAGCGGCTGAAGAATATATTTCACCATACTCTGTCATATATACTGTTGTACCATTATGCACCGCTAATATCTTAGTTAAATGATAGCTGGTACTACTGGTTATCGATACTAAAAATTCCACACTTCTATATGTGGCAATGGCCAATTGAGCAACTACTTGATTAGCTGTTGTTGTGGTTGTTGTAAGTGTGGCAGTATCTTCTAATAATAAACTATCAATTGTAATGCTACCCGCAGCAATTGATCCAGTACCAGTAATTGATGGACTACTGATAGTTGGACTTGTATCTAACACAGCCTTACCAGTACCAGTCTTGTCTGTGATTTGATATGCATTGATTTTGAATACATTGCCAGTACCAGCAGTATCAAATGTCTTGTTGGTGAATACATCAGTTGTGGCTTTACCAACTAGTGTGTCAGTGCTTGTTGGCAATGTCAATGTGCCAGTATTACTTATTGAGCTAATAACTGGACTGGTTAGTGTTTTATTAGTTAATGTCTGTGAACCAGTTAGTGTTACAACTGTACTATCTATGGCAATAGTTACTGCACTTGATCCGTTATAACTAGTTCCACTTAGTCCTGTACCAATAGTCAACGCCGCAGTTGCTATGGCAGATACCGTAACACTACCGCCTAGGCTAACTGCACTTCCATTGATTGTAATACTATTATTAGTTAGTTTACTATTAGATATTGATCCAGCTAACATGGTATCAGTTACTGAGCCAGTATCCCCAGTGGTCACAATAGTGCCATTTACGTTTGGAACTGTTAATGTACGAGTAGTTGACGCTCCAATGCTACTGAGTTGAAACTGCATTTTTTTAGTGCCATCAACTTCATCTATAAAATATGTTGTGCTATCGCTTAAACTCTTGTTAGTGAACGTTTCAGTGCCAGCCAGTGTAGCCAATGTGCCTGTACTTGGGACTGTTACACTAGATCCACCTGCTTGAGCAGTTAATGTTAAATTACCTGTACTGATCGTTAATGTACGTCCACCGTTATTAACTCCAGTACCACCATATGTTGAAGTAATTACAGTACCTTGCCAAACACCAGTACCAATTGTGCCTACGGTAGTTAAGCTTGAAGTAACTACTGCTGACCCTAATGTTGTGGCATTAAGTACATCAGCATTATTGATCTTAAAGGATTTGCCTGAAGCAATATTCCAATGCTCACTACTGGACCAATTGCTATTGGTACTATCCCAAATAATAGTTTTATCTGTGGCACCTTTAACAGTAATACCTGCTCCATCTGCTGTGGTGTCTGTGGGAGAACCAACTTTGGCCAGTTCAATGTTTTTATCAGTAACACTTAATGTAGTTGAACTTAAGGTAGTTGTATTACCGTTGACTGTTAAGTTTCCACTAATTACAGTATTACCACCTACACTTAAATCTCCATTAACAGTGGTCGTGCCGCCATTGGCACTGCCTATGTTTACGTTACTTGTAGATCCACTTGCTCCACCAGTGCCAATGTTGACTGTTTTGGTTATGCCGCTAGCATTTACACCGTTTGAAATATTTGTTGTACTGGCTGCTGTTCCAGTGTATCCAACTGTTAATGCTGTTGAACTGGCAAATGCACCAAATGTGGCACCGCCATCTATACCAGTTGTAAATGTAGGACTAGTTCCAAATACCACTACACCAGTTCCAGTTTCATCACTAAGCACACCGGCTAATTCACTACTACTTGTTGCAGAAAATACACTTAGTTTGTTGGAAGTGTAGGTCACGGTGCCGCCTGCACCAAATGCTACACTACTTGTATCAGTACCAGTGAATGTTAATGTATTGCTGGCAGTTAGAGTTTTGCCATCTGCAATGGTCAATGTTGATCCAGTTGCTGGCGCTGTTATTGTGACCTTATTGATTGTTGTAGCAGTGGCAGCTCCCAATGTAGGTGTTGTTAGTGTAGGACTCGTAGATAATACAACGGTATTGCCTGTACCAGTTACCGCACTTATCCCTGTACTGTTAATTTGTAATACATTACCGGTTCCAGCTGTATTAAATGTTTTGTTGGTAAATGTATCAGTGGTAGCTTTACCAACCAATGTGTCAGTGGCTGCTGGTAGAGTCAATGTGCCCGAAGCTGTAGAACTAGCTTGTACTAGAGTAGTTCCACTAGTCGATCCTGCAAAAGTAAGACCAGCACTGGCAATTGTTTTATTAGCAAATGTTTCACTATTTGACAATGTGGCCAATGTGCCAGTTGTAGGTAATGTAACACCAGTTGTGCCAGTACTCGTTAGTGTAACTGCATATGCACCATTCAGGGTCAATGATGCACCTGTTACACCTAAATTTGAAATAGTATTAGCATTATTATCTAATCCATTTTTTGCTACAAATCGTTTATTAGTGGCCATATTTTATTCCAAGTTATCTAGTATTATATTTATTGTTATACTGAAATTGCATTGATTGAGACCTTATACACAGTATCATTAAACACTGGTGTGGTTAACAATCTAATATTATTAGCTGAAATATCAGCAGTGAATGTGGCCAATAATTGGCTAGGGTTGGACAAGATCTCTCCGTACTGTGTCAAAAATACTGAAGCACCATCATGCACTACTAGAATCTTTAAGGCATGATAATATGAACCACTGGTCACTGATACTGTGAACTCTACAGTTCTATATTTTATACCATTTACTGTGGCTGCTACTTGATCTGTTGCTGTGGTAGTTGTGGTCAGCGTACTTGAATCTATTAGAACTGTTTCACTATCTAATGTAAGTAGACCAGCAGCAATGGATCCAGTGCCTGTGATGGTTGGGCTGGTCAAGGACTTATTGCTAAATGTTTCAATATTATCTAATGTGGCCAATGTGCCTGTAGTTGGTAATGTTATATTGGTTGTAGCTGTAGCTGTTAAATTAGTACTATATGCTCCTGTAGTAGACAAACTCCCGCCTAAGGTCAATGTATTGGCGCCATTGTTAATGCCAGTGCCGCCATATGTAGGGGCAACAATTGTGCCCTGCCATGTACCAGTGCCAATTGTGCCCACTGTGGTTAAACTAGATCCAGTTACTCCTGAACCTAAACTTGAAGCTGATAGTACTTGTGTTCCATTAATCTTATAGACTTTGCTAACAGCCAAATCTAAATTGTCACTGCTGGTCCAAGATGATGTTGCTCTTTTCCAAACAAAGGTTTTATCATCAGCACCCTTTACAGTGACTCCGCCGTTGTCTGCTGTATAGTCTGATACACCGCCAATGTTAAATGTAATTGATCCCACAGTATTAGCATCGTCTGCTTGGAAGGTAAACGAAGTAGTATTCAATACATCAACTACTCTAGCATTAGAGCCAAATGCGCCAACGCCGCTGACCTTGGACAACAACATTCCACCAGTGATCCCAGAAGTACTAGCTAATCCAGTAATTGTTGACAAGCTGGCGGCGTCAGCAATTACGCCAGTTTTATTATTCAATGCAGATATCACACCTAATTGAATGTTTTTATCAGCTATGGTAAGTTTGCCAGAAGTTATTGCAACTATTCCACCTAAGTTGACATTGCCATCAACGGTTAAGTCTTTAAAATTAAGACTGTCACTCCAACTTGGTGCAGAACCTGTACTAACTAAAATCTTATTTGCTGACCCAATGTTTAACTTGCCCAATGAAGTTGTACCATTGGCATAGATCATGTCGCCACTAGTATAGCTGGTTAAATTAGTACCACCCTTGTTAACTGGTTGAGTAGTATGATTAACTGAATCTAATAAGTAGCTGCTGTTGTTTCCGTTTACTGTGGCAGCATCAATCACATTGTCTTTAATAAAGACTTTACCAGCAGTGACTCCATCACCTATGGTAAATTGATTTTTACTAAATGCTACCACACCACTGTTAGAATATAGTGCGTCACCACGAGTTCCATCTACTGGATCAATGTTTACAGTAACATCAGCATAGAAATTGTTAGTGCCACCGTTTGTGAAAAAATCACCTGTTAAACTTAAAGGACTATTAGCACCTGTTTTTAAAGTTTGAACAGCTCGAGCCCAACTGCTATCACCTCTGAGGAAAGTTCCAGTATTGGCTGTACCAGTGGCCAATCTACTTGTATTGATTATACCGCTAACTATGTTGCTAGCATCAATGTTATTGGCGCTTAGGCTACTCCAGTTAATAGCCAACGTAGATCCAGTATTAACCACTGATGTAATTTGTACATTTTGTAAAGTAAATGTAGCTGAGCCACTGCCAGTACTGGATAAGTTAATAGGATTAAAAGTTTGTCCATTTATACTGGATAGTGCATCTGCTTTTAATTGATGTAGGGTAAAGCTATTTGTAGTTTCAGATCCAATAAAATAAAAATTACCAGATGGTATGCCATTTGGTAATGCTGCACCTGTTAGGCAAATAGGATCACCTGTGTTAAATCCGTGTGTTGGCAAGTAAATAGTATCTTTGATTAGATCAACTGCACTTACAGTTAAACTCTGTGTGCCTGTGCCACTACTAACAAATGCAATCTTATTTTGTATTGTGTAATCAGTACATAATTCAATAGTGTCACTATCATATACTTTAATATAATAGACACTGCCACCAACTAAGCCACCTATATTAACATAAGGTGATGATGTATATTTTACAGGATCACCATTGGTAAATCCATGACTGCTAATAGTTATTCTACTATTAATATAGTCAACATTGCCGCCTACTGAAGCTGCATTAAATGACTTTACTGAGTTTGTAGTTAAAGTGACAGTATTGATTAGTGCGTTATTATCGTAGATATATTCTGGAACAACACTACTTGCTGTAAACTTTTGTGAACCTACAATGTCTACGTATAGCCTTTTTTGTATGCTAGTTACTCTAATATTAAATTGAACAGCATAAGTACCACCAATATTAGTATATGCAGCACGTATTTGATCGTTAACAGCATATCCACTGCCACCTCTAACCAAATAAACATTAGTCACTGAACCATTAGTTACTGTGATGTCTGCTATAGCGCCTATGCCAGTTCCAGTAATTGATACTAAAGGCACATTAGTATAAACTTGGAACCCTGATGCTGGTGTATATCCAGATCCACCTACAATATTTGCATTATCAAGTGAATAAAGTACACCGTAAACTGTACCAGTGACCGTGCCTATTGCTTGATAATTAGCACCAACTACTGATGTTATGCCTGTAAAATCATAATCTTTTGAAGGATCTAATACTAAAAATTGACTGGGCTCTTGTTCAGACAGAATATAGTTAACAGTTTGCCCAGTAGTAACTGGGCCTACATTACTAGGAGTGACTGATTGATTAGTGTCGCTTGGAGTACTGTCACCATCAATGACCAATGTGTCTGTGGTATTAAAGGCAGCATTGAATGTGGATTTTAAGTAGCTACCCACAGTTATTAATGTTGCAGCAGCCACATTGCCTATGATAACGCCTTTAGCTCCTGTGGTATTTTGTACTACCACTGTGCCATCTGCTGCTGTTATAGCACGATCTAAAGTTAATTCCTGTATGCTATATGTTTCTGTAGCAAGGTCTCCGTTTAAGAGATTTACTGCTGGAACATTTTCAACTTGTACTAATCTACTATCATATCCTTGACTACGATAACTTAGGAAGTTTCTAACTGGCGGGATCAAATCTGCATTGAGCTGGCCCAAGCTGTTTAACTGTGGGATAGCACCAGACACATTGTTTGTACTAACACGCTTGTCAATGAAGTCACCTAGTCTATTTGCTAGATAACTCTTTACTGCTAATTGTGTGCTTAGCCTTGTATCCTTTGGACCGCCTACTTCATTGTCACCTAAGCCAATGTCTGTACTAAACTCCTCAATGGTCACGTTACCTACAGCTAATCGCAATGCAGCCAATGCGCCAATTGTAACTGTGTTAGTAAATGTTACATTACCAGTTTTATTTTCAGCTTTGATGAAGTCACCAACTTTGAAGTCACCAAGTTCGTTAGTACCTGAAGTATATACTCTGCCAGGAAGATCACTAAATTGTTCGTAATCAGGATCACCTTTGCCACCGTTTTGTGGTAAAGCATTATAGTCCGTACCTGAACCCGCATACTCCCAAGAGTGGCTACTACTATTAACAATACTAGGTCGGTGTAACCAAATTTGTTTTTCTGGTAAATTACCTAAGTTTATCAACTGTGTGCCATTGGTCACTGGTAATATTTTTACGTCTACTGTGTAAAGTGTATTAATAGAATCATAAGCATTAACTACTATACTGGCAACAGGACTGGCTGAATGGTCATAATTGATAATGCTAGTATCATTAAACGGTCTTCTTGATATTACATTGTTTACAGTAACATAATCTAAACTGACTATTAGTTCATATGTTAATGGATCGTAAGTATAAACATATGCTCTGTTTGGACTACCACCAGTTTCGCCTTCTACTACTCTACCTGTGACAAATTTATAATCGCCGGCATCTAAGGTTAATTTTTGATAGTCAGTGTGACTGTCAACAATTGTATCTATATAAAACTCTTTGACATTTTTAACAAATCTTTGTTGTCCAGTACTAGTGCCTAATATATTAACTCTAGAGGTTAAGCTGTTGTCATAGAACAAGCCAAATTGATTTACAGTAATAAAATCTACATAATACGTTTGTTCATTTGTTAGGCCAGGAACAGTTGCGAATGTATTACTGTTATAAATTACTTTTTGACCGTTTAATAAACCGTGTCCAGTAATATTAAACACATTGTCACCAGCATCAACAGAAGTAGCAGCATTAAAGTTAACGTAATCACTAGCTGATATAGGTTGATAGTTAGCTGAAATATCTCCCACATTACTATAAGATATACTAACTGGGGCTGATGCAGGATCATCAATAATGCCAATGATAATGTCAAACTTCTGTTCTACAATAAAATCTATACCTAAGTCCACAACAACGGCCATACATTCTTGTTTTAGGTATTCAAATGCTGCTATATTTTGAAGTGTTTGAGCTGTGAGTGCAGCTACATCAGCATTGGCATAACTCAGTCCAGCTTCAACTGATCTGCTATTACCGCCTGTTAACACATCGTTAGCCACTGCTTCAACTAGTAGGCCAACATCTCTATGGCATTTGTCTTCATCATAGACAAAGCCTGATGTAAATGGACTAATATTACCATTTACTTGTATGGTAATCCAATCTATAACTGCTGTTTGTAGTCTAGTTTTATTTTCTAATAGATCAAAATAGGCATTTTTATATGCAGTATCTCTAAACCTAATTACATAATCCTGCACAGGCAATTGACCAAAACCAATAGCTTGAATAGTTTGTTGTGCGCCATTAGTACCAGTACCAACTACCACACCTCTATTGAATGAGAACGCATTGGGACTATATCCACTAGCTCTGAGTGCGTACTTACCAAAGTTAGTAGCACTGTTGGTAATACTTAAATATCCACCGCTTTGGCAATAGCTACCATTTAAGCAGAAGATTTGGAAGCAGCTAACAATCTGTGCATAAGCATCGTTGATCACACGCCAACCTGTGCCACCAAAGCTCAACATGGTAAAGGCGTTGGCCACCATGGATTTGCCCTGTTCTGGTTCTGGACCTTCTACTGGATTTTCTACTTCATTTGGGTTTCTTGGCTTGTTAGGTGAGTTAACTTTATTACCGTCAACTAATACACCATTACCACCTAAGAAACTGATAATACTACAGTTTTGAATGTAAGGGGATATTGTAATAGTGGGACGGGTGTCAGGCATGTTTGTATAGCCTGTTCTATCACAGTTTGTGTCAGCGGGGTCATCAAAACTCACGGCATAATCAAATGTGAATTGAGGTGTTCCGTTGATGTTTAGATTATCTCTAAAAGTAAATCCAGTAAAGTAACATGCATTACGCACACGCAACATATCCAAGTTGGCGTTTAGTGGACGAATGTTACAGGCTCTTAGTCCAGCACCTTGTACACTAACATTGTCTGGAATGATAATTGGGTTGTCTTCGTAGTATTCACCGTTAGCCACACTGACTACAAGCTTTTTATCGTTAGGCTTGCCATTCGCATCATAGACAATACCACTAGCTATTTGCAGAGCACGTTTAACTGTTTTAACTGGCTTGTTAATACCGTCGTTAGCATCGTCACCATAGACATTGCTGACGTTTACCTTGCCGCCACCAAATGCATCAGGGCTGACAAATTCTAATTCACCAGTGGCATTTTGTCCTAGTATATATCCGTCCAATCCCAATGCTGGCGGCAATGTCATTGTGTAAGATGACAACAAGTAATCAGGTGCTTTGAGGTTAACTGATGTTACACCGTTTGCAGCAAGTTCTTTAAATTTAAGTTGACCAGCATTGTTAATAATTTGTTCATCAGCTTTGATTGTAGTGCCGTCAACAGTTGATGGAGTTGTTCCGCCAATTGGGGTACTGTTAATCGTGCCGCCTGTAACTGCAACATTACTAAAACTACTGGATCCAGTACTAGTTACGTTGCCAGTTAGATCTCCACTAAATCCAGTAGTGGCTGTGATAGTAGTGCCTTTTATTGTAGTTGGCGTAGTGGCACCTATTGGTGTATTATTAATCTTACCACCAGTAACATCAATATCGCTGAAGCTACTTGTTCCTGTACTGGTCACATTGCCTGTGACATTGCCAGTTAAGTTACCTGTGACATTGCCTGTGACATTGCCAGTTAAGTTACCTGTGACATTGCCTGTGACATTACCAGTTAGGTCGCCACTGAATCCAGTGGTAGCTGTAATTGTAGTACCTTTTACAGTAGTTGGATTTGTAGCACCAATTGTTGTAGTATTGATACTGCCACCAGTTACAGTAATATTGCTGAAACTACTAGTACCAGTACTGGTCACATTGCCAGTTAGGTTGCCACTAAATTCAGTAGTGGCTGTGATAGTAGTGCCTTTTATTGTAGTTGGCGTAGTGGCACCTATTGGTGTATTATTAATCTTACCACCAGTAACATCAATATCGCTGAAGCTACTTGTTCCTGTACTGGTCACATT
>Ga0209299_1000318_pt1 | contig 27737 bp, 20 predicted proteins | sample S_140806_MF_Meta_FD_187326 | JGI IMG/M metagenome (GOLD analysis project Ga0209299, IMG submission 187326) | Freshwater microbial communities from Lake Simoncouche, Canada to study carbon cycling - S_140806_MF_MetaG (SPAdes) (version 2) | ecosystem: Environmental > Aquatic > Freshwater > Lake ...
CGAAGACCGCGGGGAGCACCTTGCCCATCAGGAACGGCAAGCCGAAGGCATTGGCGGCCGCAAAGACAATCGCCGCCAGCAGGGACAGGAAGAGCAACGAACGGCTTCCCTTCAGGTAGGGCAGGTAGAGCTTGTAGCGGCCTCGGAACACGCCAACAGCGTGGCGACGAGCCCCGCGGGTGGAAACACCAAATCTTTCCTATTTCTTCTTCGGAAAAGCGACCGAGAGGGCGATCGCGAGGGCCAGGACGAAACCGATGATAGAGAGGGAGACCGAGGTGGGAATATGCACCCGGCCTTCATGGACAAGAGCCTGCGCCCAGCCGGCGAACTGCCCTTCGGGCTGACCCACCGCGGCCGCCCACGGCAGGATCATCTTGATGCCGATGAAGACCAGGATGAAGGACAGCGCAGGCTTGAGGAAGCGGAAGAGGTGCATGAAGCCCGAGATGGCGAAGTACATCGAGCGAAGGCCCATGATGGCGAAGATGTTCGAGGTGAAGGCTATGAAGCGCTTCTCCTCGATCGGCATCTGGACCGGCAAGATGCCGAGCACGGCGGGGATCGAGTCGATCGCGAACAGCAGGTCGGTGCTTTCGATGACGACCAGCACCACGAAGAGCGGCGTGAAGACGCGGCGGCCATCCTCGCGGGCGATGAAAGCTTCGCCGTGCAGGCGATTCGTGACCGGCAAGAATCGCCGGATCATCCGCACCACGAAGTTCTCATCGACGCCCTTCCCTTCGGTCTCGTCATGTGAAAAGGCCATCTTGAGCCCCGTGAAGAGCAGGAAGGCGCCGAAGAGCGGCAGCAGGATGGTGAAGCGATCGACGGCGGCGATGCCGGCGATGATGAAGATCGCCCGCATGGCCACGGCGCCGAGGATGCCCCAGAAGAGGACGCGATGCTGGAGATGCGGAGGGATGCTGAAGTGCGCGAAGACCAGGATGAAGATGAAGAGGTTGTCGACGGACAGGGCCAGCTCCAGGACATAGCCTGCGGCGAAGAGCTCGGCGTCCTCCGGCCCGCGCCAAGCAGAGAGCAGGAAGCCGAAACCGACGGCCAATGAAACCCAGACCACGCACCAGGCGACGGCCTCCTTGAAGCTAGGCGCCTCGTTGGCCTTCTTCTTGAAGACGCCGAGATCGAGCGCGAGCATCAGCCCGACGAACCCGAGGAAAGCCGCCCAAGCCCAGTGAGGAATCATCAAAGGAGCCTCGGTAACGGCGGACAGAAGAGCGGACATGGCCTTGAAGTTAGCCCAAACGCCGGGGAGTCAAGCCTGCCTCGTTGATGCGGGCTTGCCCGCCCGACCCTCCCCCGACTTACTACCCTTCGCGTTCCCGTAGTTCAACGGATAGAACATTGGTTTCCTAAACCGAGGATGTGGGTTCGATTCCCGCCGGGGACAGCGACGCAGGCCGACGGCTACTTCTTAAGTCGATAACCTTGAATCCGCGTGGTCGGTGAACGGCGGTAGATCGAGTCCACGTCCTTGAGCTGCATGATCGTCCAGGGCGCGAGGATGCTGTCGCCGTTCTTGGTCAGGACGATGTCATCGGCGATCTGTACGCAGGTATGGAGGCCTTCGCCTTCGTCCATGAAGCAGAGCACGTCGCCGAACTGATAAGGCGCATCGATAACCTCGTAGCCATTGAGGAGATGCTCGGCCGCGAGCTTGGTGTCGAGATAGACGTCCTTGGGGACGAGGTTGAAGAAATTCAAGGACGTCCAATGGCAGTCCGGAAACCGTCCCTTGAGACCCAGGTCCATCTCCGGGAACGTGTAAACCCGCTGCCGCAGGAGCGAAGGCAGAAAATGGGTGATGTCGACGGTCTGGGCGGCGCGACGCTGCGTGATGGCCTTGATGAAGGCGCGGCGCGGCGCATCGGTCTGTCCCGCCGACCAATAGTCGATGAAGGCCTGCCGGTCGGCCTTAAGGGGTAACCGGAGCTCGACGATCAGGCTCCGCACACGGGTGATGGAACGGAAGACAGCGTTCACCTCGTCCGGCGTCTTGGCCAATGCCAGCAGAGCCTGGACGTCACTGAAGACCAAGGCGTCGCCGCGCTTCCAGAGCAGGCGACGGAACAATGCCTGCTGGGCCGGAGTCAGGGAGACGCCCTGCATCCAGTCATCCACGTCGCCCCCAAGGATGAACACTGGATCACGCTGGTATTCGTTGACCGCGTGCTTCGCCAACTCGAGGTAAAGCGTGCTACGGGAGGCCTCGCTCAGGGCGATAAGGTCGTCCGGCTCCGGCAGCAGGACGACGCTATTGCCGCTGGAAACAAGCCGGACCGGACTGAAGAGACGCTCGATGACGGCTTCCGGCACCTTGGCCGTCGTCAGCATTCCGCGCACGGAGTTAGCCGTCGTCTGCTCGAACGTCCAACGCGTGACGGTACTGGGCTTAGCGACGACGGCCAACTGGGACTCCGGAGGCTCCAGATAGACCGTGCGGACCACCAGCTCACCCCAAGGGCCCGGCTTGACGGTCCACACGGGCTCGACGACGGCCGTGGCGATGACAGCCCAGCAAACAGCGACCAAAAGGCCGAAGGAGCGAGGCAGGCGGATATTCACACCTTTTTAACATCATCGGAAATGGGAAGTTCCAGTCTAATTTAGATTAAAATATCAATACATGGCGGGGCCGACCGCGGCGCAGCACTCCGTCACGTTCCAGTAACAAATCTGTCGGCGGCGGGTCGGCGGCGGGCGTTTCGCATTGTAGCGTCCGGCGTTTCATCGCACGGATAAGGACCTTTTCCGCCGTGCCTAGACCTAAGCCCAAGAAAGCCGCCGCTCCCGCGCGCGGCCGCTCCGCCAAACCTTCCGCCCGCCGCGCCACCAAGCCGGCCCGTCGTCAAGCCGACGCCGCGTCGACCTCCACGCCCGAAGCCGCCAAGGCCCAGCCCAACCAGCGCATCGGCGTGCTGATCGACGCCGATAACGTCTCGCACCAGCACCTCCCTACCCTGCGCCGCTTCATCGGCGTGACCGAGATCTCCGCCGCCCGCGCCTATGGCGATTTCAACGGCCGCCTCAGCGGCTGGCGCGCCGCCGCCCAGGACTGGCCCGAACTCGACCTCGTCGACCAGCGCAGCTACACGCCCGGCAAGAACGCCGCCGACATGCGCCTGACCATCGACGCCGTGAAGCTGATGGCCGGACCCAATCCGCCCACGACGCTGATCTTCGTCACGAACGACAGCGATTTCACGCCGGTGGTCGAGGACGCCAAACGCCTCGGCGTCCGCATCATCGTGATGGGCGAGCGCACGCACAAGGCGCTCCGCTCCACGGCCCACCATTACCTGAATCTCTCCGAACTGCGCACGCGCCTGGATGATGAACAGTCGGCGAAGTCCGACCCGCGGATCGCCCTGAGCCTTCTCGCCCAAGCCCTTCGTGCGCTGACGCCGAAGAACAAGGAAGTCGGCGCCCTGCTCGATCAGTTCGAGAAGATGCTGCCTGAACTGCGCTTCGCCGACGCCCCGCGCCCGCAACGCGAGCCCGGCCCTCGCCGCGAAGCCCGTCCGGAACGCGCCCCGCGCGAATCCCGCCCGGCCCGCGAACCCCGCGCTCCGCGCGAAGGACGCGCCCAGCCGGACAATGCCGGCCAAGACTATCGGGATCGCCCGAACCTCACCTCGGCTCAGCAGGCCCAAGGCAAAGCCGAGGCCGACCAGCGCCGCGCCCAATTACAGCAGCGCCAGGATATCATCGAAGCGCTTGTCGACGTCGCCACGGGCCTCGCGCCCGAAGGCGAATGGTTGAAGGTCGAAGTCATCAAGAAGTTCCTGCTCCAGGAGCATCCTGGCCTCGAAGCCAACGCCCCTCGCTACGCGAAGTTCTACCGCATGCTTGAGGATACCGGCCGCTTCGACGTCCAGCTCCAGGGCTCGACGGTGATGGCCCGCCTGAAGGGATAAGCCCTACTTGCCGATCGTCCGGGTCAGGAAGGCTAAGGTGACCTCGGTAAGGTCAGCCTTATCGGAGGAACTGGATACTTCGGCCCCGGCGACGACGCCGCTCCGCTTCCAGCCCTTGCCCTTGGGGTGCAGGTCGAAGGTATGAGGCGCGCCGGCGACGACGATATATTCGTAAGAAGCCTTCGCCGCGCGCAGCGCCTTGGCCATGTCATCCGATTGCGCGATATCGACCGTTGCATCGGACGTGCCATGCAGGATCAGCACCGACGGATCCTGCGCGTCGCACTGGAGCTCCGGCAGGTAGGCCTTCTGCTCCTCCGGCGAGACGCCAGGGATGTCACCCTTGCCATGCTTGGAGAAGTTCACGACGCCATACATGTCGATGACCGCGGAAACCTTGGCGGAAAACTGCGCGGACGGATCGCCGCCGGGGCCGGTCTTATCGTCCGACAGGCCGACCATGAGCGCGAGGTAGCCGCCCGCGGAACCGCCCGCGACGGCGACCTTGTCCGGATTGACGCCGAGCTCCTTCGCATGGGCGCGCACCCAGCGGACGGCATTACGGCAGTCGGCGATGTTCTGCGGCCAGACGCCCTCCTTGGTCTTGGAGCCGAGCACGTAATTGGAGCTCACGACGACATAGCCGGCACGGCAAAGATCGGCGCTGACGCTCGCGGAGCGATACTCCGCCTTATCGCCGCCGGTGAAGCCGCCGCCATGGATGAAGACCACGGCCGGGCGGTCCAGGCGCTTAGGACCGTTTGGGAAATAGAGATCGAGCTTCTCCTTGCGACCGGCGGCGAGAAAGGGGACGTCGCTCAGGCGATAGACGGGGCCAGGTATCTCCGTCGCATGCGGGCGAGCATAGGCGGCGGCGGCGAGCGAAGGCACCTTCGCGATCTCGACCGCTTCACCGGATTTGGCCAACTCGCGGATGCCTAGTTTGGAAGTATCGGCAGCGAAGACAGAAGTGGCGGCAAGGAGCAGGAGAAACGGACGCATAAAGGGCGGGGTAGAGTTTTCTACCCCGCCCTTGAAGGCAGTCAACGCGTCAGCCTGCGGCTCAGGACAGCGCGTGGGCGTAGCCGTCGACGATCGCCTGCAGGGAGGCTTCGACGAGATTTTCGCTGACGCCGACGGTACCCCAGGAGGCCTTGCCGTCGGACGAGCGGATGACCACGCGGGTCTTGGCCGCGGTGCCGTCGGCGCCGCCGAGGATGCGGACCTTGTAATCCACGAGGCTGACCTTCGCCAGCTTCGGAAAGGACTTCACGAGGGCCGAACGCAGGGCCTGGTCGAGGGCGTGGACGGGCCCGTCGCCTTCGGCCACGGTGAGGGTCTCCTTGCCGGCGATGCTCAGGCGAACCACCGCTTCGCAGTAGGCGGAGCCCTTGGCGCCGCGCGCGGTGACATGATAGGAAGCGACCTCGAAAGGAGCGGCCTTGCTCTTGCCGATATGGCGACGGAGCAGGAGCGCGAGCGACGCTTCCGCATCCTCGAAACTCCAGCCGCCGTGCTCGAGCTTCTTCAGCTCGTCGAGCGCGGTGGCGGTGGCAGGGGAATCGCGATCGAGGTCGATGCCGAGGGACTTCGCCTTGAGGACGATGTTACTGCGGCCGGACTGGTCGCTGACGAGGACGGTGCGCTCGTTGCCGACGACGGTCGGATCGATGTGCTCGTAGGCGGCGGAGAACTTGCGGACGGCGTCCACATGCGTGCCGCCCTTATGGGCGAAGGCCGCGGTGCCGACCCACGGACGACGCGGATCGGGGGCGAGGTTGGCGACGCCGTCGACGAAACGCGACAGGCCGGCGAGGCCCTTGAGCGAGGTCGAGGAGACGCACTTCCAGCCGAACTTAAGCTGGGCGCAGGGGATGACCGCGGTGAGGTCGCAGTTGCCCGTGCGTTCGCCGATGCCGTTGACGGTTCCCTGAACGTGCGAAGCGCCGGCCTCAAGCGAGGCAAGCGCGTTGGCGAGACCGAGTCCGGCATCGTCGTGCGTATGGATGCCAACAGGGGTCTTCTTCAGCGCGGCGAGGGCGGCACGGGTGGCCGCAGCGACTTCGGCCGGCAAGGATCCGCCGTTGGTATCGCACAGCACGATGCGGTCGGCGCCGCCCTCGACGGCGGCGAGCATGGAGGCGATGGCGTAGGCTGGGTCTTCCTTCCAGCCGTCGATCGCATGTTCGCAATCATAGACGACCTCACGGCGATGGGACTTCAGGAAAGCGACCGTATCGCGGATCATCTCGAGGTTCTCCTCAGGCGAGCAGCGGAGGACTTCGCGGACATGGAGGGCGGAGGTCTTGCCGTAGATCGTCACGACCGGAGTATCGACTTCGAGGAGGCCGCGCACCTGGGCGTCTTCGGAGGCGCGCACGCCCTTGCGGCGGGTCGACCCGAAGGCCGCCAGTTTGGCGTGCTTGAACTTGATCTTCTTGGCGCGGGCGAAGAACTCGACGTCGCGGGGATTGGAGCCCGGCCAGCCGCCTTCGATATAGGTCATGCCGAAGCGCTCAAGCTCGGCGGCGATGCGCAGCTTGTCATCGACGGAGAAATGAATGCCCTGCCCCTGCGAGCCGTCGCGGAGGGTGGTATCATAGATTTCGATGGAGCGTGCCATGGTCGTGTGGGTGGGAAAGAGGTGTAAAGGGAGGGGGCCGTTCCGGGCGCCGCGGAACGGGGAGTCGCCCGTCGGGCGTTCCGTTCAGCGGGCTTAGAGCCCGATGATGGTAATGATCGCCGGAATGATGGCGCGACCGTCCGCGGAGCGGAGGGAGGTCGAAGACTGGGCCAGGGATTCCATGACGAAGACCCCGACTCCAAGGGCGGAGGCTTGGAGAGTCAAAGGCAAAGGAAGCTTTGGCAGGTCGAGGCTCGCCAAAAAGCCAATATATGCCCATTAATCAGCCCATGCGCCGCCTCGCCGCCCTTCTCCTGCTCTTGGCAGGCAGCAGCTCGCTAATAGCCCAGTGGCAGATTTTTGCGGAGAAACTTCCTAAGCCTGGCACCTGGGCGCGCTACCAATACGAGACGATCCGGGATGGGAAGGTTGCCTCGAAGTCGGAGCTCAGCCTCTCGATCCGCTCCGGTATGGACGTCGGCGGCAGACCCCATGTCTGGTTCACGGTCGAACCGGTCGGCTGGCTCGGCTCGCGTGAACACGCCCCGTTGCGACTCCTGCTGAGCGCCGACATGGACCGGAAGCGGGCCAGCCGCCTGATCGAAAACTCACAGGAGATCGTCTTCTCGAATCCTGTCAAAGGCGCCTACCACATGACGCGCGAGGATATCGCCTGGGTGTCGAAGTGGGCGAACCTTACCTACGCCAGCGAACTGAACCCGGACACTCCCGCGCAGGAAACCATTGAAGCAGCCGGCAAGCCCTTCGCCTGCGAGCGCATGAAGATGCTCGCGAGCACCGTGACCGATCCGCCGATGGTCACGAAGCAGACCATCGAATTCAAAGGCACCGTCTGGCGCTCGGACGCTACCCCCTTCGGCGTCGTGCGGGCGGAGTGGGCCGAGAAGACCACGAAGAAAGATAAGATCCACGAAGAGTCCCGCCGCCTTACCCTGCTGGCCAGCGGCTGGGAGACCCCGCCGGCCGAGCCCGTCGACCGAGGCAAAGACTTCTCGGTCTGGCGCCTGATCTTCAACCGCTGAGCCCCTCAAAAGGACCAGCCCACCCGGGTTAAATCGGATGGGCTGGCGTTAAATGGTGGCCTGAGTCGGAATCGAACCAACGACACGACGCTCTTCAGGCGTCTGCTCTACCAACTGAGCTATCAGGCCAATTAACTGGACGTTCAGAAGGACAAAGCCCCCCTTCCCTGTCAATCCGACAAGAAAGGGAGGCTTAAAAAGGCCTTCAGAAGCTGAATTTCCAAGCCGAGAGGCGACGTTCGACCTCGGCGATGACTTCGCCTTCGCCGGCCTCGCCCTTATCGGAAACGAAGGTGACGGAGAAGCGGACGAACGAACCGCAATCATCCCACGGCACGGTGGAGATCAGGTGCTCGGTGATCATCCACTGCGAGAAGGCTTCACCGGAATCGAAGCTCACCGTGCCGGACGGACCGGTGGCGGACTTCGGGGCGGGCATGTAGAGGAAGAAGCCGGCACCGGGCTTGCGCACCTGGAAGCCGAGCTTGGCGAGCACGCCGACGAGCTTGTCCATGCGGCGGGAATACTTGGCGGCGATGGCCTTCGGGATGGAGACCTCGTCGAGACCGGCGGCGCCGGCCTTCTGGATGCCGAGGAACTGGCCGGAGTCGGAATTGTCCTTCACGTCGCCATAGGCGCGGACGAGCAGCGCATTGCCGGCGACGAAGCCGATGCGCCAGCCGGTCATGTTGTGGCTCTTGGAGAGCGAGTGCAGCTCGAGGGCCACGTCCTTCGCGCCGGGGACCTGTAAGATCGAGACCTGCTCGGCGCCGAAGTGGAGCGAACCGTAGGCGGCGTCCTGGATGACGACGAGGTTGTGCTGCTTGGCGAAGGCGACGACTTCCTCGAAGAACTTGCGGGTGGCGCAGGCGCCGGTCGGGTTGTTCGGGTAGTTGAGGACGAGCACCTTGGCCTTGGCCAGGATGTCGGCGGGAATGGACTTCAGGTCCGGGAGGAAATTGTTCTCGGCGGTGAGCTTCAGGTTATGGACGAGGCCGCCATAGTACTTGGCGTGCGTGCCGAAGACCGGGTAACCCGGGACGGTCATCAGGACGTAGTCGCCGGGATTGATGAGGCAGCCCGGGAGGATCGAGAGCGCGGCCTTGGAGCCGATCGAATGGAGCACCTCGGTCTCGGCGTCGACGGTCACGCCGAAGAGGTTCTGCATGTAGCGGGCGGCGGCCTGCTTGAAGTCCGCGCCGCCGTTGTCGGCGTAGCCGCGGTTCTCGGGCTTGGCGGCTTCGGCCTGAAGCGCCTTCACCACCATCGGGAAAGCCATCTCGTCGGGCTCGCCGACGCCGAGGTCGATCAAGGCGACGTCGGGCTTGGCCTTCTTGGCGGCGGCCTTGGCGCGCTTGATCTTCTCGAACTTATAGATGGCGGTCGACTTGCCGTAATTGACGCCGCCGATGCGTTCGGCGAAGAGCTGCTGGATGTAGGAGTCGGACATGGTGACAAGGCCCTAAAAAGAGGGGCAAAGCGGCGGATGGCAAGCGGACTCCGCCCCCGACCTTGCCAGCCGAGGCGGCAGACGGATAATGGGCCAATGAAACCCAGTCTCGAGGACTTGGCCCGCGAACGGCACGAAAGGTGCAACCCCGGATTCCCTTGGCGGCTCATCGGCCTCATCGCCCTCTGCTTGGCCATCGGCGGCCTGGGCTCTGCCGCCACGATGCCCGAGATCAAGGGCTGGTACGCCGGCCTCACCAAGCCTCCCTTCAATCCGCCCAACTGGATCTTCGGGCCTGTGTGGTCGACGCTCTATGTCTTCATGGCGTGGGCCGCTTCGGCCGCATGGTCCGACCGCCAGGCCCGCCGGACCTTCTGCATCATCCTGCTCGTGAATGCGCTGTGGTCGCTGCTCTTCTTCGGACACCATCGTCCGGACCTCGCGCTGATCGATATCCTCGGCTACCTCATCCTGCTCATCATCTGGATCCGTCAGCTATGGCCTCAGCATCGCGTCGCCGCCCTGCTTCAGCTTCCGCACCTGCTCTGGGTCAGCTTCGCCACCGTACTCAACGCCTCGATCTGGTGGCTCAATAAATAAAAAGGCCCCGGAATCCGGGGCCTTCGTGAGGGACTGACGCGCGCCTTAGTCGGCGAGCTTGGTCCAGCGGGCGTTGCCCTTCGAGGACTTCACCGCTGCCTCGATGAAGGCCATGCCGGTGACGCCGTCGTCGATCGACGGGAAGTCGTAACCTTCCTTCGGAGCCTTGCGGCCTTCGAGTCGGTCGGTGATGGCTTCCGAAGCGGCGCGATAGATGTTCGCGAACGCTTCGATGAAGGCTTCGGGGTGGCCGAACGGCGTGCGGCTGTACTTCTTGCAGGCGGCGCCATTGTAGGAGTTGCCACGACGGTGCACCTGACGGGGCTGGTCGAGATACTTCACGATCAGCTCATTCGGGTGCTCCTGGTGCCACTCGAGGGAGGCAAGGGTACCGTAGACGCGGATGTTGAGATTATTCTCGTCGCCGGTGGAGATCTGCGAGGCGTGCAGGACGCCCTTCGCGCCGCCCTTGTAACGGACGAGCATGTTGGCGTCGTCATCAAGCAGACGACCGGGGATGTAAGTGCTGAGGTCGGCGGCGATCTCCTGGATCTCGAGGCCGCTGACGTACTGCACGAGGTTCTCGGCGTGCGTACCGATGTCGCCGACGCAGTTCGAGACGCCGGAGCAGTTCGGATCCATGCGCCAGTTGGCGATCTTCTGGATCTTGCCAGACTGGAGGGCGCCGATGGCGTAGCCCTGCGGGTATTCGACGAGGACCTTGTTGATCTTGCCGAGCTTACCGGCGGCCACGAAGTCACGGGCTTCCTTGACCATCGGGTAGCCGGTGTAGTTGTGCAGCAGCGCGAAGACCAGGCCGCTCTTCTTCACGATGGCGCGGAGCTTCTTGCCTTCGGCCAGGGAGAATGCGAGGGGCTTCTCGCAGATCACGTGGATGCCGGCTTCGAGGAAAGCCTTGGCCACGGGATAGTGAAGGTCGTTACGCGCGACGATTGACACGAAGTCGATACGGTCGCCGAGCGGGCGCTTGGCCTCGGCCTTGGCCATCTCGGCGTACGAAGCGTACACGCGGGCGGGGTCGAGGCAGAGGTCCTGACCGGAGAGGCGGGACTTCTCGGGATCCGAGGAGAACGCGCCGGCGACGAGGTCGATCTTGCCGTCGAGGGCCGCGGCCATGCGATGCACGCCGCCGATGAAGGCGCCGCGGCCGCCGCCGACCATGCCCATGCGGAGTTTGCGATTAAGGGATGCCATAGGTGTGTTGATCAGAGGGAGACGGGCTTGCCGGACTTCGCCGAAGCGTAGATGGCGTCGATGACCTGCATCAGGCGGTAGGCCTGCTCAGGCGTGTTCAGCGGCTTCGCGCGGCCTTCGATGGCCTCGATGAAGTTCGCGGCGGAGGCGATGCGGCCCATGTCCTCGCACGCGGGCGTGACGATGGAGCGGTTCACGCTGTTGCCGTTTTCCTGGACGTAGAGTTCGCAGGTATCGATCGCGGTGTTGTCGAGGCCGTCGATGCCGAAGAGACGCTCGACCTTGCCGCCGGCCTTGGTGCCCTGGAAGACGACGGAGACTTCCTCGCGCTTGATCATCTCGGCCCAGGAGACCTGCAGGGTCAGCACCTGGCCGGTCTTGAAGGTGACGAAGCCATGCGCGGCGTTCTCGACGTCGGTGACTCCGCCGACGCGGTCCGGGATGCCCCACGGGCCCTTGAAGGACTTGTCTTCGATGAAATCGTTGAAGGTCTGGCCGAGCACGTGCGCCGGCTCGGGGTAGCCCATGAAATACATCGCGAGATCGACCATGTGCAGCAGGTCGATGAGCGGTCCGCCGCCAGAGAGTTCCTTGGTGGTGAACCAGCCGCCGAAGCCCGGGATGCCGGTGCGACGGATCCACTTCGCCTGGGCGGAGTTGACCTTACCGACCTGACCCTGCTCGACATACTTCATCATCGCCTGCGACTCAGGGCGCGCGCGGTTGTTGAAGTTGAACATCACGTGCTTACCGGACTTCTTGGAAGCGGCGATGATCTCGAGGACTTCCGGGGCGCTGAGCGCCGGCGGCTTCTCGCAGAACACGTGCTTGCCGGCGTTGAGGCACTGGATGGCGAGCGAGGCGTGGAACTTGTTCGGAACGATGACGCTGACGGCGTCGAGTTCCTTGTGGGCCGCGAGCATGGCGTCCACGGACTCGTAGGCGTGCGGAATGCCCCACTTCGTGGCGGCCTTCTGGGCGGCGCCCGGCGCGGGATCGGCGACGGCGATGATTTCCGCGCCCGCCTGCTTGAAGCCGGCGGCGTGGTACTGGAGCATGCCACCTGCTCCGATGACGCCTACTTTGGTTGCCATGTGATGTGTTCGATTGAGAGGTGATTATTTGCCTTGGGCGGACTTGTCGAAGGCGGCGTCGAACGCGACCTTGTTGGTCGGGAAGGCGAGCTTCTTGACGTAGGCGGCGGATTCGGCGGCGCCGAAGAAGCGATCCATGCGACCATCTTCCCACTCAACGGAGAGCGGACCGGCGTAGCCGACGTCGTTGAGGGCGACGATGACGTCTTCGAACTTGATGTCGCCGCGGCCGACGGAGCGGAAATCCCAGGCGCGACGAGGGTCGCAGAAATCGGTGTGACCTCCGAACACGCCGACGGTGCCGTCACCGTGGCCCCACCAGACGTCCTTCATGTGGGCGTGGTGGATCTGCTTGCCGAAGGTGCGGATGAACTTCACGTAGTCGACGCCCTGGTAGCCGAGGTGGCTGGGGTCGTAGTTGAAGCCGAAGCGCTTGTGGTTGCCGACGGCGTCGAGCGCGCGCTGGGCGGAGGCGATGTCGAAGGCGATCTCGGTCGGGTGCACTTCGAGGCCGAAGTAGACGTCGTTCTTCTCGAAGACCTCGAGGATGGGCTTCCAGCGCTTGGCGAAGTCGTCGTAACCCTTCTGCAGGTAAGCCTGGTTGGTGGGCGGGAAGGCGTAGATCGCGTGCCAGATCGAGGAGCCGGTGAAACCGTTGACGACGGTCTTACCGGAACCCTTCGGCTTGTTGGCCATGGTCGCCTTGCCGGCGTCGAAGAACTTGCGGGCGGCCTGAGCGGTCAGGGCCATCTCAGCGCACGCGCGCTGGCGGACGCCTTCCGGATTACCATCACCCCAGACGTGCGCCGGGAGGATGCACTGGTGGCGTTCGTCGATGTTATCGCAGGTGGCCTGTCCGACGAGGTGGGCGGAGATTGCCCAGCAACCGAGGTCGTGCTGCGCGAGGAGTTTCCAGATAGATTCGACGTAACCAGGCTCGTTGACGGCGCGGACGACATCGAAGTGATCGCCCCAACAGGCGAGCTCAACGCCTTCGTAGCCCATGGCTTTAACCTTGGGGAGAAGCTCGGCGATCTTAAGGTCGGCCCACTGGCCGGTGAAGAGGGTAACAGGGCGCTGTGACATGGTGAGTAGGGGTGAGTCCCCACTGTCAGCCAATCACCCCACTTTGTTCAAGTGGGCAATGCTCACAGACGCCAATTTATGCCTTACGCGACAGCGATTGGCCCAGTTCGGCCTCAAGCTTGTCGTAGGCCGCCCGGAGGGCCGGGTTCGGCTGGACGACACCTGGGGCCGGGGCGCAGAAAACAGGCTCCAGATCGGCAATCTTGGCCCCGCAAGCCCCCTCGGCGGCACGCAAGGCAGCACCCAAGGCGGCGGAGTCGGAGACGGCCAGACGAAGCACCGGGGCGCCGAACACATCGGCGAAGATCTTGGCGACTGAGGGATTCTCGGAGGCACCGCCCGTCAGCAGCAGTTGCGTGGTCGGGGTGCCGACCCAGCGGCTATGATAACGGAGGCTAAGCGCCTGGCCTTCGACGGCGGCGCGAGGCAACGTAGCCTTAGAAGCGGGAGCTCCGAGAGCGATACGGCCGGCGGGACGGCGCGGCGTGATCTCGGGCTCTTCCATCGGGAGCACGGCCGAGACCGCGGTAGGCGAAGCGTCGACCGCGGCGGAGAACGCCGGCCAGTCGGCGAGACCGCATTCACGACGGATGGCTTCGCGGGCGAGCGAGCCATTGCGGACGCAGACGAGGCTCATGCTGCCGCCCATCGGATTACCGAAAGCGTGACCGAGGCCGGCGGAGTCGGTGCGGATGCCTTCGATTGCGGCAAAGAGCGTATCGCTCGTGCCGAGGCTGATGACGACCTTGCCGGGCTTCGAAGCGCCCATACCGACGAGACTGGAAGGATTATCGCCGGTGCCGATGACGACCTGACACTTCGGGGAGAAACCATATCGCGCGACGAAGTACGCGGAGATGCCGCCGGCCACGGTCGAGCCGGGGCGGACGGGCGGAAGTTTGGTCGCGAGATCGGGTGCGGTCGCGGCGAGCGCGGCCGGGGCCCAATCACCCTTACGAATATCCATCAGGTTCATGCCCGCACCATCGCCGGTATCGATCGCGGCATCCTTACCAGCGAGCACCGACGCGAAGAAAGAAGAAACGAGATGAACGCGCTGGGTCTTGGCCCATGCGGCGGGCTCGAGCTTCGCGAAGCGGCGGATCTGCGGACCGGTGAAGCGCATCGTGGCCACGGAGCCGGTGAGATCGCAGACGGCCTGGTCGCCACCGAGGGCGGTGGCGATCTCGGCGCATTCGGCCGACGTGGACGAATCCATCCAGATCGGCGAAGATCGTCGGGAGAGCACCGGCGAGATCTTGGCAGAGAGCGACGTGGCGCGATTGCCGTCGGCGAGCGCAGCTTCATAGCCGGCGGCGAGGTAGACGCTTCCGTGCTGCTGGCCGGACACGGAGACCGCGTCGACCTTAGACAGGTCGGTCAGCTTGGCGAGGCGGTCGAGCGCGAGCTCGAGACCATCAAGCCAGAGGAGCGGATCGGCGTGTACTTCACCACCCTGCCCTCCGCGGATGAATCCTTCCGGATGTCCGCGGTCAGGGAAGTCGGCACCGAACGCCGCGCGGGCGCGGGCGATCGTCGTGCCTTTTGCCGTATCCAGCACGAGCGCCGTTGCGCTCTGCGTGGACAGGTCAAGACCCAGGACGATCGCCATGGCCTTAGCGGATGTACTCGTTGATCAGGTTCTCGAGCATCTCTTGGCGGCCGGACGCGAGCGTCGGCGCCTTGATACCTTGGGCATAGGCGTCGAGCTGGGCGAGGGTGGCCTTGCCGGATTCGACCTTCTTGCCGATGCCGCTGTCCCAGGAGGCGTAGCGGTTCGAGACAAACTTATCCATCTTGCCGTCCTTGATGATGGCGTGGGCGATCTTGAGGCCGCGGGCGAAGGCGTCCATGCCGCCGATGTGGGCGTGGAAGAGGTCGACCGGCTCGTGCGACTCGCGACGACGCTTGGCGTCGAAGTTGAGGCCACCCTTGGTGAAGCCGCCCATCTTGAGGATACGCAGCATGATGTTCGTCGTGAGGTAGAGGTCGGTCGGGAACTGGTCGGTATCCCAGCCGACGAGCGTATCGCCGCGGTTGGCGTCGACCGAGCCAAGGGCATTCGCGCCGATCGAGACTTCCATCTCATGCTCCATCGTGTGACCGGCGAGCGTGGCGTGGTTGGTCTCGAGGTTCAGCTTGAAGTGCTTCAGCAGGCCGTATTCGCGGAGGAAGTTGAGGCAGGCGGCGGCATCGGAATCGTACTGGTGGGTCGAGGGTTCGCGCGGCTTGGGCTCGATCAGGAACTGGCCCTTGAAGCCGATCTTCTTCGCGTGGTCGACGGCGAGGTGCAGGAGCGCGGCGAGGTGGTCGAGCTCGCGCTTCATGTCAGTGTTGATCAGCGTGGCGTAGCCTTCGCGGCCGCCCCAGAAGACGTAACCTTCGCCGCCGAGGGCCTTGGTGGCCTCGAGCGCGTGGCGGACCTGGCTGGCGCCGTAGGCGAACACGTCGGCGTTAGGCGAGGTGCCGGCTCCCTGCGCGTAGCGCGGGTGGGAGAAGAGACAGGCCGTACCCCAGAGGAGCTTCTTACCGGTGCCCTTCTGGTAGGCCTTCAGCTCCTTCGTCACGCGGGCGAGGTTCGCATGCGTCTCGGTGAGGGTCTTGCCTTCAGGGGAGATATCGCGGTCGTGGAAGCAGTAGAAGTCGATCTGGCACTTCTGGAGGAACTCGAAGAAGACCGGGATGCGTCGAAGGGCGTTGTCGAGGGAATCGGAGCCATCATCCCAGGGCATGAGGGCGGTGCCGGCGCCGAACGGATCGGAGAGGCTGTTGCGCATCACGTGCCAGTAGGCCGCGGCGAAGCGCATGTGGTCCTTCATCTTCTTCCCGCCGATCTTCTCGTCCGGGTTGTAGTGCTTGAAGGCGAACGGGTTCTTGGACTTCGATCCTTCGAACTCGATGACCGGGACATTAGGGAAGTGCGACATGACTTATAGGAGGGAGGGTTCTGACATTGGAGTCCGCCCCCATTCTGCCAAGAAAGGAATGGGTCATGCCTATGAACCAAACGACAGGCAGGGAGTTCGCATACAACTGCGCCTTGCGCCTTCGGACGGCCGCCCTAAGGTGACGGCATGGAGGTCGTCCACACCATCCCCGAATTGCGCGCCGCGGTCGCCCGGGCCCGCCAAGCCGGCAAGGCGATCGGCTTCGTGCCGACGATGGGCTGCCTGCATGAAGGCCACCTCAGCCTCATCCGTCGGGCCAAGGAAGAAGCCCCTTTCGTCGTGGTGTCGATCTTCGTCAACCCGACCCAGTTCGGACCCAGCGAAGACTTCTCAAAATATCCGCGGACCTTCGAGGACGACCGCCGTGGCTGCGAAGCCGCCGGCGCCAGCCTGATTTTCACCCCTGCGGCCGCTGACTTCTACCCTGCTGGCGCTTCGACCTGGGTCGACGTCGAAGGCGTCTCGGCCAAGCTCTGCGGTGAATTCCGCCCCGGCCATTTCCGCGGCGTCGCCACCGTCGTCGCCATGCTCTTCAACGCAGCCCAAGCGGACCTCGCCGTCTTCGGGCGCAAGGACCTGCAGCAGCTCGCGGTGATCCGTCGCATGGTGCGTGACCTGCACATCCCGGTCCGGATTATCGCGCACGAAACCGTCCGTGAACCGAACGGCGTGGCGATGAGCTCACGCAACCGCTATCTTTCCGCCGAACAGTTGACGCAGGCGACAGCCATCCCCGCCGCCATGGCCGCGGCGAAGGCGCTCGCCCAAGCCGGAATCACTGACGCCGGCCGCCTGCAAGGTGCCGCACTTGCCGTGCTGAAAGCCCAACCCGCGCTCAAGCCGCAATACTGTGAAGTCGTCGACCTCGAGACGATGGCGCCCGTGTCCTCGACCGCTGGAGTCCGCTGCGCCATCGCAATCGCCTGCCATCTGGGTGCGACGCGCCTGATCGACAACGCTGACCTCTGATTAGGCGAGGCTGAGGTAGACCGCGGCCAACAGAATCAAGGCGCCGATCAATCGACGGGTCATGATGGCCCGGCCGACATGCTTCTCCGAGTTGGAGAACCAGTGCCCGACGACCCAGACCAACGCGACGCTCCAGAGTCCACGCGTGTTATAAAGGACGTTGGTGACCGTGACCTCATGGAAGACCGCGATACAGTAGGCGATGCCCATCGCCTGGATGGTAAGCAATAGCCCGCCGCCGAAAGCCCAGACGACCATCGGCCGGGGCATCTGACGAAGCGGGGCGGAAAAGAAAGGGATCAGAGCGAAAGACAGTGCTCCAACCGTCAGGAACATCACCGGGCCGAAATGGCCGAAGCCGAAAGCCGGCACCCAGAGCTGCTGCATCACGTCCGTGGCCGCGAAAGCGACCGAGGCCAGGAAGGCGAAGCCGACGCTCACCAGCAGGCGCTCCCGATTCGCACGCCACTCGCCGCCCAACAAGGCCAAGGCCAGCGTCGTGAGGAACGTGGCCACCCAGAGCTTCCACCCCAGGTGTTCGCCACCAGTGAGGAACACCAATAACGCCACGAAGACGACCTTGGTGCCGAGCACCGGCGTCGCGATGGAGATATCACCCCGGCTGATGGCGATGAACGTGAAGACTTGACCGATGAAAAAAGCCGTCCCGGCCAAGACCGCGTGGGTGATATTGACCGCCGTGAAGGGTTCGCCCCCATGAAGGAGCCAGGTCTGAAAAAGGACGGCCCCGATCAGGTTCACGATGAAAAGCACCCGCCAAGGATGGCCCCCATCCATGGCCCGCTTGAGGGCCATGGCGGCGAAGGTATACCCCACGGCCGAACAGAGAGGAATGACGATGGAGGCGGGAGAACGCATCAGGCAGGCCAGAACGAACCCCCTTCCCTCCCCGCTGGCGAGTCCGAAGCAAGAAAACCCACTTACAGGTCAGCCATGACCTTGCCCCATGCCCGCCCGCGGGTACGCTGGAGGGATGGGGCAATTTTCCTATAAGAACGAGGCGGTCGACCCGCATCGGAAAATCCTCTCGGAGCAGCTCATCCTCGACCTCCAGCACGTCGCCGACGCGCCGCTGCTCGCCCTCGCCAAGCAGATACCCGGCGGCTATATCCACCGCAAACCCTTCCTGCGCGACGCCACGTGGCTGTTCAAGAAACGCCTCGGCCACCTTGCCTCGGATGCGACCGCCATCGCTGAACACCTTCCGTGGTACGCCGAAGTCCTGAAGTGCGACAAGACGAAGCTACTTGAACACCTGGACGAGCTCGCCGGCGTCATCGGCGGAGCGCGGGCCGGACTGCTCTGCGTCCTCTGGAATAACCAGGCCGAACAGAAGGACGCCGCGCTGGCCGCTGACATCCTCCCACGGCTGCTAGCCAACACGAAGGCGCAGGCCAACAAGCCCGACACCAAGGCATGGAAGGCCGTCGTCGCCAAACTCGTCGGAGCGACGGAAAAGGAACCGCTCGACTCCGCCGACGCCCTCGACTCCGCCGGCAAGACCGTCCGACGGCTGTTGCAGGAACTCTCCCAAGGCAAGGTCGCCCGCGAAAACGAAGGCCGCGCGATCCGCCGCCAGCATGCCAACGAACTCGAGGCGAAGGATGCCGAGGTCCGCAAGGCGCGCGAGGACGCCGGCCGCCAGGCCCAGGAAGCCACCAAGCAGGCCGCGGCGCTCGACGCCCACATCGTCGCCCTGCAAGCCAAGCTGGCCGCGGAAGAAACCGAAGTCGCTCGCTTGCGCGGCGAACTCGACCGAGCCCGCGAACACGTGGCGAAGAAGGCGCGGGAGATCGCCGAGGAACTCCTCTCCGAGGAGATTCGCCCTTGGCTGGCCGACGCGCGCACCCTGAAGTCCGCCTCCGAAGAAGTGGCCAAGCTGCGCCAGCTCACCACGGAGACCGTCGAGAAGGTCCGCAAGGCCCAACGCGACGCCGACCCCTTCCTCGCCAAGGAGCATGAGCTCCGCCAGGCCATCCCGCAGATGGAAGAGATGCTCAAGCTGCTCCGCCGCTACCTGCGGACCGCCGGACAGGCCTTACCCGAAGTCGTCGCCCTCGAGAAGCGCCTCACGGAGCACATCGAGAAGGTCCGCTACGAACTCGAGAAGCGCGACCAACCCTCCGACCCTTTCCTCGAACGCATCTCGGCCAAGATCAACGGCGCCGACGCGCGTGAACTGAAGTCCATCGAGAGCGCCCTGCTCCTCGCCGAAGAGTCCGGCCTGGTCGACTCGCGCCACGCGGACCTTTACCGCCGCGATATCCATCGCCGTCGATCCTACATGGCGGACCGTGCCTTCCACGAACAGAAGCAATCCGGACCGCTTGCCTTGCTCGAACGCGCCGTCGCCACCGGCGAGAACGCCCGCCTCGCTATCGACGCCAACAACTTCGCCTGCCTACGCCAGGAATACCTGGGCCTACGCCTCGCGACGAAGAAGAATTCCCAGGGCGAGAGCCGCTTCCTGCTCGATGCCGCCGCCCGCCAGAAAGTCGTCCAGCTCGCCGAGAAACTGGCCGACGACGCTCCTGGCCTGCATGTCTGGGTGAGCTTTGACGGCCAGCAGACCGCCCTCAAGACGACGAACTCGCGCGTGCGGGTCACGTTCAGCCGTGCCGGCGCCAAGGCCGACCACGACATCATGGACCTGGTGGCCAAGGACAAGACCCTGGAGGCGCCCTGGTTCGTCGTCAGCGACGACATCGAGGTGCGCGATGCCACCGCCCGCGAAGGCGCCTACATCATCTACAACGACGCCCTGATCCAGTTGCTGGTGAACCGCGGTATCCGAGCCTAAATAAAACGGGCGCATCGCGTGATGCGCCCGTAAGGGAAGGAGCGAACGTCCGGCTTATTTCTTCTTCTTGGGGGAAGGCGTCGGGGCAGTGAGCGGAGGCGGCAGGACGCCCACGAAACCCTCGGCCTTGAGGCCAGGGTGGAACATGTTGTTAGAGTACTTGCTGGGGATCCACTCCACGAGCGGCGTGACGTCGGCCTTGGCCGGGACCTCGAGGCCGAGGCCCCAGAAGACGCCGTTCACGAGCAGGCGGCGAAGCGACGCGTCCTTGAGGTCGGTGGCCGCTCCCATCGTGGTGGTCAGCACGCGATTCTTGGTGCCGGCGGCGTTGGCGACCTCGCGGGTCCAGGCCACGGGCATCGCAGGGGAGTTCACGCCCTGCTCCTTCTTATCTTTGGTATTCTTGGAGCGCTCGCTGAGCGGGTCTTCGGGATTCATGCCCTTGAGCACGAGGCCGCGGAGAAGGACCTGCACGTCGGCCGGAGGATTGGCTTCGTAGACGTCGGTGTCGCCGAAGATCTGGCCGACGCCGTTGAGGACGGCGAGCTTATCGGCGCCGGGCTCGATGACCGTGCGGGTGGCCTCCGACTTATGGTTGCCCCAGTGGCTAACCCAGGTCTCACCGAGCACCTTGCGGCCGAATCCACCTTCGTTGTTCCAATTGTAAGCGATGAAGGCGCTGTCCTTCGGGATGCCGGCGAACGCATGCGTGCTGGTGCGGGTGGCGACGATCGGAATGCCGCGCTTGATGGCGGCGTCGAACTTCGCAAGGGAGGCTTCGTTCCACTTGCGGAAGCGTAGGCCGAGCACGAGGGCATCGGCGGTGTCGAGGGCTTCAGGCTTTCCAAGCGAGGCCGTATTGTTCGGATTGATCACGCCTTCGTCGTGCGAGAAGAGCACGGTGCACTTGAAACCGTGGCGCTCGGACAAGATACGGGCGAGCATCGGCATCGATTCTTCCGAGCGATACTCTTCATCGCCCGAGAGCAGCACGACGTGCTTGCCGGCGCCAAGCCCCTTGCCGGCGGGAAACTCGAGCCAGCCCGGGCCGGAGGTGAAAGCCTCGGCGGCGACGGCCGGGAGGGCGAGGACAAGGGCGGCCAAGGCGGCCCAGAGGAGAAGATGACGCTTCATGGGGTAAGGTTTTGGAGACTGCACTGCAGACGGCGGGTTTCAAGCGCCCTGTTGCGTGGCTAGCGCCTCATTTCCGTTCATTCGCCCCGTCCTTCTTCGGCGGAGCCGAAGAAAAGGGGTCGGGGCGGATCGTCTCGCGACGGCCGTCGGAATAAGTCGTGACCTGGTTACCGAAGGGGTCCGTGCGCGTCGTCGCGCGCGTGCCGTCGCTATAGCTCGTGGACGATCCGCCGAACGGGTCAGGGCGCGTCGTGGCCATCACGCCATTGCTATAGCGGGTCGTCGAACCCCCGAAGGGGTCCGTCCGGGTGGTCGCCGTCACGCCGTTGCTGTAACGCGTGGAAGAGCCGCCGAAGGGGTCGGGCGTCGTCACGGCGGTCACGCCGTTATCGTAGCGGGTCTGGGTGCGGCCGAACACGTCGGTGCCCTTGACGCCGGACTTCGGGGCTTCACCGGTGCGCGGCGCGACCTTCACTTCCGCCGCCGGCTTCACTTCGGGCTTCGTCGACGGCTTCGCCTCGGACCGAGTCGCCTCCTTGCGGGCCAGGTCTTTCTTCGGATCGGCGGGAGCGGCGAAGAGCAGCGCGGTGCCCAGGATACCGAGGAGAAGGAACGTCTTCATGGGGTTGATTCTATTAGAAACCAAAAAGGGCGGGACGCAAGCCGCGGCCCCGTGAAAACAAGAAGGGCGGGCGCCTCACGGCGTCCGCCCTTCCCTTCGTACGACCGGAGTCGCTTAGGCGATGACCTTATCGACCACCTTGCCGAAGTTATCGGTGAGGCGGAAGTCACGGCCGTTGTAGCGGAACGTGAGCTTGGTGTGGTCGAAGCCGAGGAGGCGCAGGATCGTGGCGTGCAAGTCATGCACGTCGACGCCGTCAGCGGCGACCTGGGAGCCGATTTCGTCGGTCTCTCCGTAGTGCATGCCGCCCTTGACGCCGCCGCCGGCCATCCAGCAGCAGAACGCCTTGGAATGGTGATCGCGACCGGAAGCCTGGTTGACGCGGCCCGCGGTGGTCGGGGTGCGGCCGAATTCTCCGCCCCAGATGATGAGGGTCTGGTCGAGGAGGCCGCGCTGCTTGAGGTCGGCGATGAGGGCGGCGGCCGGGCCGTCGATGGCTTCGGCCTTGCCGGCGATCGCCGTGAAGAGGTTGGTGTGATGGTCCCAGCCTCCGGCGTCGACCTGGACGAAGCGGACGCCGCGCTCGACGAGGCGGCGGGCGCAGAGGAGCTTGGCGCCGAGGTCGGACTTGCCGTACATCTCGCGGGTCTTTTCGGACTCCTTGGAGATGTCGAAAGCGTCGGTCGCTGCGGTCTGCATGCGGAAGGCGAGCTCGAAGGACTCGATGCGGGCCTCAAGCTGCTCGTCCTTCTGGACGGTCTGCATGTGGCGCTCGTTCAGCTGGCGGACGAGGTCGAGCTGCTTGCGCTGCGCGTCCTGCGTGGTGAATTCGCTCTGGAGGTTGGCGATGATCTTGTTCGCCGGAGCACCCGGACGGAACGAGGTGTTCGCACCCTGGAAGAGGGACGGAAGGAAGGCCGAAGCGCGGGCATCGGAGCTGCCGCCGAGAGAGACGAAGCCCGGGAGGTCCTGGCTTTCGGTGCCGAGACCGTAGAGGACCCAGGCGCCGAGGGAAGGCTTGGAGAGGATCGCCGAGCCGGTGTGCATCAGTTTGGCGGCCGGACCGTGGGCCGGGAGATCTTGGTGGAGCGAACGGATGACGCACATCTCGTCGGCCACGCCCTGGAGCTTCGGGAAGATCTCGCTGATCTCGAGGCCGGACTTGCCGGACTTCTTGAACTCGAAGGGCGTCGGGAAGAGGACGCCGTTCATGCCGGAGGCGGACATGTCGGCCAGCTCCTTCATCTTCGGCTTCGGATCGAAAGTGTCGAGGTGCGAGGGAGCGCCGCCCGCGAAGATGTGAATGACGTGCTTCGCCTTCGCGGCGAGCGGGGCCTTGCGAGGCTTGAGGTTGGCCATGACCTCGGCGTGAGCGTCGCTGACCATGTACTCGGACACCATGGTGCCGAACGCGAGGGCGCCCATGCCGAGACCGGTCTGGCGAAGAAAGTCGCGACGGGAGTTGGGGGTCGGCACGTAATTGCCGCAGCTGGAGTCTTTCATTTTGGGGATTTGGTTAGGGATAAATATGAGGGGTTATTTAGGATATACAAACTCGTTTGAAGCGGTGGGGGTTAGGGTCATCAATTCAGGTAGACGAACTCGTTGGAGCAGACCATCGACTGGGCCAGCATGACCCAGGGGTTGGAAGGCACCTTACGGTCGACCTTTTCCGAGTTATTCACGATTTTTCCGCCTTGAACCGAGGTTTCGATCTTCACCTCGGGCACGGCTGGGCCCTTGGCCGCGGCGACCTGGGCGGCCTTAGTTTTGGCCTGCTTCTCGGCCCGGTACTTGGCGGCCTTGGCTTCCTTCGGGGAAAGCTGGGTGGCCGGCTCGTCGATGTATCCGGCGATACGCATCACGAAATCGCGGGCGATCTGGCGCTCCTGGACGGTCGGAGAACGCTGATACATGATGCGGTAGAGCTGCGTGATCCTTTCGTCATCGGAAGTGGCCTTGGCCATCTCGGCGCGAGCGTTGACGTTGCGGGCCACCTCGACCGCGAGCGGGTTGTTCATGAAGAACAGGGCCTGCTGAGGGACGATGGTGGATCCGCGGATGGAGTTCGCCATGTTGGGGTCGGCGAAATCGAACTGGGACTGGAACTCGCTGAGTTTGTCGCGGTCGATGAATCCGTAGATGGTGCGACGGTAGCTGTAAGGCTCGTCGGTGATGTTCACCGCACGGCCGCCGAGGGCGCGGTCGAGCTTGCCGGACAGCAAGAGCATCGAGTCGCGGATGGACTCGAAGTCGAGACGGCGGAGATTGGCGTGCCAGAGGAGCTTGTTGGCCGCGTCGATCTTCATGGGGTCGACCGACGATTTCTGGACGATGAGCGGGTTGGATTTCGGATCGGCGGTCTGTCGATAGGTCGCCGAAAGCAGGATCTTCTTGTGCATCTTCTTGATCGACCAACCCCCTTCAACGAAGGTCGTGGCCATCCAATCGAGGAACTCGGGGTGGCTCGGCGCTTCGGACATGTTGCCGAAATCGTCCGGCGTGGTGACGATGCCGAAACCGAAATGGTGCATCCAGAGACGGTTCACGAGCACGCGCGCGGTCAGCGGATTGGTGCGGCTGGCGATCGCCAGGGCGAGTTCGCGACGTCCGCTACCTTCGTAGAAAGGCAGACGGTCGGGTCCGGCGAGGACCTCGAGGAACTGACGAGGGGCTGCAGGGCCACGCTTGTTGCGGTCGCCACGGATGTAGACGTAGCTGTCGCGAGGCTTCTCAACGTCGGTGATCACCATAGCGGTGCCGGGGCCACCGGGGTGCGTGATGTCAAGGGAGTTGATGTCAGAGAATTTGAAGTACTTAGCGGGCTTGCCGTTATTGACGAAGGTGGCGCTGATCGGGGCCTGCCAGGTCTCGCAGAAGTCGCGGCTCTCGGTCAAGCGCTCCAGCAAGGAGACCGTGGAGATGTCCTCGACGTTGGGCAACGGCCACGGGAAAGCGGCGAGCTGGGCGACGGAAGGATCGTCCTTGTCCCCCTTGCGGCCCGGCTGACTGCGCATCTGGATGTGAGCGACGATCTTGTCATGGTGCTTCTTGAAGACAGCCTGATAAGCCAATGCCACCTCTTCCAAGGACTTCGGCTTGAGCCCGCGCAGGGCGTCGGCGACCAACGGATTCAAGGGGGTCTTCTTGTCGGCGATGGCCGCCGCGATGATCGCGGGAGCCTGCTTCTCGAAATTATCGGGGCTGACCTTCTTGAGGCGGACGAGCGGCCCGGTGATCGGATGCTCGGGTCGACCCATGACCGCGGCGAACGAAGTCTCCAGCTCGCGGCTTTGTCCGAGGTCGAACTTCTTCAGGATGTCGAAGCCGGCGGTGCTGCGGAAGCCTCCGGACATGGCAGCGAGGGCGCGAGGGGCGAACTCGCGATGAAAGGCGCCCTGCATGCCTGCGAGGTGCTTGTAATAGCCAAGGGCGGTCGTATTGACGAGCTCGCCAAGCCGCTTCTCGTAGTCGGCGCGGTAGGCGTTGGTCGGCGCGTTCTTGCCGACGAGAAGGGGATCGCGGACGACCGGATTCTGCTGGGGCTCGATGACGGAGGCGAAGATGCCGTGCAAGGAGTAGTAGTCGGCGGCGGGAATCGGGTCGAACTTATGGTCGTGGCAACGCGAGCAGGACACGGTCAGTCCGAGGAAGCCCTTGGTCGTCGCATCGATACGCTCGTCGATGGTGTCGTCGTTATTCTGGAAGCGCTTGCCGACGGTGATGAAGCCGAGGGCGGCGAGGCGCGCGTCGTCCTTGGCCAAGTCCGGCAGACGGTCGGCGGCGAGCTGTTCGATGATGAACTGGTCGTAGGGCTTATCGGAGTTGAAGGCGTCGATGACGTAGTCGCGATAGGTCCAGGAAGCGTCGAAAGTCTCGATCGTGCCGTTCTTCTTGAGTCCCTTGGTGTCGGAATAACGGGCGGTATCGAGCCAGTGGCGGGCCCAGCGTTCGCCGTAGTGAGGCGAAGCCAGGAGGCGATCCACGGTGCGCTCGACGACGGCGGTCGTGGCGCGGGCCGGCTGGCCTTTACGCAGGGACAGCGAGTCCATCGCCAAAGCCGCATCATACTCGCGGGCAAAGGCGTCGACTTCCACGCTGGTGGGAGGCAGGCCGATCAGGTCATAGGAAAGGCGGCGGAGCAGCGCTTCACCGTCGGCGGCGGGACTCGGCACGAGGCCTTTCTCATCGAGTTTGGCCAACACGAAGGCGTCGACCTCGTTCTGGCACCAGGCGGAGTTGCTCAGCTTGGTCGGCACGGAGACCTCGCGGACCGGCTGGAAAGCCCAGTGGCCACGGGCCTTTTCGGAAAGACCCGTGAGTTTGGCGCCACCGGCGCCGACCGGAGCGGGTGCGCCCATCTTGATCCACTGCTCAAGCGTAGCGATCTGCGTGTCGGAAAGCTTGGCGCCCTTCTTGCGCGGTGGCATCGAAAGTTCGGGATCGGTCTGATGGACAGCGACGATCAGGAGGGATTTCTTCACGTCACCCGGGACCACGGCAGCGCCTAGATCGCCACCCGCCAGCATACCAGCACGCGAATCCATGATCAGCCCGCCTTTGGAGACGCCCTTCTCCTTCGAGTGACACTCATAGCAACGCTCGGTAAGAATCGGGCGGACGTTCTTCTCGAAGAATTCCAGACCGGCGGGGTCCATCTTCGCCTCGACGGGCGCATCGGCGGCCTGGAGCATGGCGGCCGTCCCTAGGGCGGTCAGCAAAGGCAAAATTCGGAGCACGGTCGGGGAGCGATTCATGGGGTTCGGCGGATTGAAAATGGGTAAGGAAAGTCGGGGGCGACCTGGGGGTTCCTTCTAGGTGATAATTCTTAAGCCAAGATGAAGGACATCAACCCCTTGTTTGTCGTATTTACATCATTCAACCCCAGGAAATGGCATAGGGGTCTTTTTTGTTAAAATTTCGTCAAAAAACCTCCCCCACGACAGCCCCATTGTCCAAAAACAAGAAAGCCGGCCTAAAAGGCCGGCTTTCGAAGGAAAAGAGGCGCTTAACCTCAGTTCACGTAGACGAACTCGTTCGAGAGCAGCAACGACTGGACCAGGAGCTCGGTCGGCGTCATCGGGGTGCGAGGAATCAGCTCGCCCACGTTCTGCATCACGCCTTCAGCGCCCCCGCCGGTGACGGCGGTCATCATGCTTTCTTCGCCATCAGGAGCCATCACGGCCGCAGCCTTGGCGGCCGGGGCCACCGTCCGAGCGGTAGCCGCGGCGGCGGCATTGACTCCGGCCTTGGCGCCCGAAGCGGCGGCCTTGGTCGAAGGACGCAGGTTGGCGGTCGCGATCGTCATCTTGGCCTTGGTCAGGAATTCCTGGGCGACCCGGATCTCGTTCGTGGACGGACGACGCTGGAACATGCATCGGAACATCGCGACGATGCGCTGATCTTCGGAGATGGCGTTGACGACGTCCTTACGGGCGGCGACGGCGCGGGCGACCTCGACGGAGAGCGGGTTGTTCATGAAGAACAAGGCCTGCTGCGGCACGATGGTAGAATTGCGCTTCGAGTTCGGCTGATCGGGATCGCCGTAATCGAACTGCGAGAGCGTGTCGCTGAGACGGCGGCGGTCGACGTAGCCGTACAGGCTGCGGCGATAGCTGAAGGGCTCATCGGTGATGTTGGCCGGCTGGCCGCCGACAAGCGGGTTCAACTTGCCGGTAAGCAGAATCATCGAATCACGGATCGATTCGAAGTCCAGGCGGCGGAGATTGCCACGCCAGAGCAGGCGATTGCCGGCATCGACCTTCAGGGGGTCGACGGGACCCTTCTTGACCACGAGCGGATTCGCGGTCGGATCGGAATCCAGGCGATAGACATTGCTCATCACGATCATGCGATGGAGGCGCTTCATCGTCCAGCCGTTCTCCATGAAGTCGTTGGCGAGGTAGTCGAGGAGCTCCGGGTGCGAAGGCTTCTCCGACATGTTGCCGAGGTCGTCGGCCGTGATGACGAAGCCTTCGATGAAGTGCTTCATCCAGGTACGGTTGACGGCCACACGGGCGGTCATCGTGTTCTCCTTGGTAGCGATGGACTGGGCGAACTCATAGCGACCGCTGCCATCGACATAGGGCTTGCGCTCGCCTTCCTTGGAAAGGATGTCGAGGAACTGGCGAGGGACGATCTCGCCCTTGTTGTTCTTATCGCCGCGCTTGAAGACGTAGCTGTCCTTGGGAGCT
>Ga0209299_1000319_pt1 | contig 27736 bp, 40 predicted proteins | sample S_140806_MF_Meta_FD_187326 | JGI IMG/M metagenome (GOLD analysis project Ga0209299, IMG submission 187326) | Freshwater microbial communities from Lake Simoncouche, Canada to study carbon cycling - S_140806_MF_MetaG (SPAdes) (version 2) | ecosystem: Environmental > Aquatic > Freshwater > Lake ...
ATGATTTAAAACCTGAAAACTTAAAACATTATTTAGATGAGTTGGTTATGTATCAACAAATATGGGAACAGAAATTAAAGTTAGCCAATGGAGATCCTTATGCTTTAGCTAGACTTATTAAACCAGATTTTTCAGACATAAGAAAAAAGCAAGACTTCTTTTGGAATGATGTACCTGAAGAATATATAACTAGATTTTTAAATTATTATAAAAAATGAACAGCGATAGATTTGAAATATTTATTATAGCTATGCTTGCATTGGTTGCAGTTGAAACTCTTAGAAATTTATTTGGGATATGAAAACGATTAACAATAACAAAGGAGAAAAAATGGAGAGCATAAACCTGATAGATGCTATCAAGGAATTTAGTGAAAACACCAAAGACAGTTTCATTAATATTCAAGGTAGAAAATATCTTAAAGTAGTTGATAGACTAAACTTTGTAAGACAGAAGTTTGGTGAAAGACTATGCGTTAAAACAACAACGTCATACCCTGATGGATTGGCAATGTTTCAAACAGAAATATTTATAGATGGAAAGTTAATTGGAACTGGACACTCTAAACAAACAGTTAAGAAAGATAAAGAATTTGAGAAGATAGAATCAGTATCTATTGGTAGAGCTTTAGGTATATCAGGATTTGCAGGTTCAGAACTAGCAACCTTTGAAGAGATGAATGATTTTGTTAAATCAAATCCAATACAAAATTTTAGTAACACTTATGTACAATCTAAATCTCAATCTACAGATGAATCTAGAGATGACATAATTACTAAGATACAAGATGCAGAAAAATTTTCAACAACACCTGGAATATTAGAAAAGAACTTGCAACAAATTTGGTCGCAGTATTCTGAGAAGCTAGGTTTTATGCAAGTTGAAGATCAAGACTTCTACAACGCAATACTACAAGCTAGAAAAAAAGCAGAACAAACAGTTAGAACAAGGAGTAACAATGGCAGATAACAAATATGATAATACACTTTCTCTATGGAAAAATGCAAAGCGTAGAGAAGGTAAGCAAGACCCTCAATACACAGGCAGCGGAATGATTGAAGGAAAAAAATGGTCTATCTCTGGTTGGATTAACACAGCTAAGAAGAATGAGAAAGCACCTGACATTTCTATTAAAGTGAATCCGTTTAAAGAGTCAACAAAAGATAAGATGCCGTTTTAATTTATGAGCGATAATATTAATCCAGAACATTATAAGAATAAATCTATAGAGACTATTCATGCTATCTGCTCTCAGTTAACTGAGGTAGAAATGATTGGTTATCTTAGAGCTTCTATAATGAAATACATTATGCGTTTCGGCACAAAGAATGGACTTACATTAGAGAAGTCAATTGAAGATGCTAAGAAATGCAAATGGTTTATGGATCAATTATTATTAGAATTAGAGTCTATTAAGCAATCAGGTAGTGATTCTTATAAACATTCTAACGTTCATAGTTTATTTCCAAAGGATAAAAAATGAATAAAAAGAATGGCAAAGACTATATCTTCTTAAGTAAAGTCAAGGCGGATGTATTAAACTACATAGCTAACTTTGTTAAAGAGAAAAATTATTCTCCCACTTTAATAGAGATTGGCAATCGCTTTGGCTTTACCAGAAGTAGATCCAATGCAATCGTAAATGATTTAGCTAGAGCTAATCTATTATCTAAGGATGTAAGATACCCTCAAAGAAAGATTAAGTTAAGTCATCAACAACTAACGAAGATAACTTCTTTGAAGGTTAATGAAATATATCCGGTAAATGAAATTTGAAAAAACATATTTTTACGAATTCAATGCAAAGTTTAAAGAGATTTTTGATGATGTGGAAGTTGCTGCAAAGTCAGAAAAACCTAGTGAATTAAAAAGCATGGACATTACGAACATACGCTTTTTAAGATCTAGTATTAAACAAGTAAAGGAAAAAGAAAAAGATGGAAAAAATCCATGATCCTAAACAACAAGTCAAGATAGAAAAGCGTTATTATACTCTACTTGAGAAAGAAAAGAAGTTAGAAGAAGAAGCGCTTAAAGTTGCAGAGAAGAAAAGAAAAGCTGCATACGAACTTGGTATGAAGGATTTAGAGTTTGAAGATATAGCCAGTTAAAGAATAATTGGTATGTGTACTGCAGGTTGTAAAACAACTAAGGAGAGAGACATGACTAAAAAGAAAGAGATAACAGGTTACTATGGATATTACGATAGTAAGAAGAAGCGCAGAGTGCTAAAAGTATTGTATAAAAAAATTTAATTATTAAAGAATTCAATTGGAGAAATAGACTGCCAAATGAATATTGACTATGTCAATTTTGAAAGTGTCTATATTTGTTTTTATCTAGCGTAGAAGTATAGGGGGTTTTTCGTTGAGACTCCCTATATTAAATTATTTTGCAAAAGTCTTTGCGTAATTAGGTTTCTTATTTATTCTTGATTTTCTTTCAGCTACAATCTTTCTTTGAATAGCAGAACGTTTTTCAGATTCACTCATACCACTAAGAACAGATTGAGGTACACACTTAGGATATTTTCTACCTGAACCTTTTTGTCTGCCACAAGGTTGATACATCCCATTCTTTTTAGAACGTATATCTACCCAGTTTTGTTTAAACCATTTATCTAAACCACTAGCCATTATTTTTTTTTCTTAAACATTTTACCTGACTTTAATTCAACATAACCTTTAGACTCAAGCATAGTTTCTTTTGATTCAGTTCTTTTAGACTCTGAACCCTCATGTTTTTTTGATTCGTCTTTAGCTGTTTTCTTTTTAAAATTTTTATAAAACGAAGATTTGTTTTTCATTTCATAACCTTTCTATAACCACCACCTTTTTTCTTATAAGTCTTTACAAGATAAGCATTAGCGTATGCGCTTGGATATACTTTAAATTTTCTTTTAGTTAATGCTTTAATTCTTGCATATAACTTTGGATCTGTTGGTCTATTGACTGTTGGCATTATTTTTTTCCACCTTTAGTTACACCTTTAATAATACCTTTATTAAATGAAGCATAGAATACAGAAGTTCCTCTCTTCTTTCCGTAATTTTTTTGCATCTCTTTCATTATCTTTTCACCTTTTTTAGTTAGCGGCATAGTTACTCCTTTGTGTTATAAAATTGACTATCATCATTACTTGTTTTCCAACTGTCAGTCTCAACACTTGGATAATCCAAATTAACTTTGTAATCTGGTATTCCATCCTTAACAGTAAAGTTAGGTAAATTAAATAGTATTCTGTTGTTAGGCATTAACGCATAATTACCTTGCCATTCATCAGTATTATTAATTTCTAATATATGGTGGTGTTTATGTTCTTGAGATACTTCTGAATATGTAACATTTAATAATGTCATATCAGGTTGAGCATAATCAATACTGAATTGATAATTAGCTTTGTGCATTTTATTATCTCTATCTATAAACTTACATTGAGAAGTGGCTAGTGCATTGTATTCAATGATACCAGCATAATAAGATAAGCAATCCCAATAAGCCAAATCTTTTAACTGCAAATCTTTTACTTCACTTCTATTATACTTATCTGAAAAGAAAGAATGTATTGGAAGTCTTGCATAGTTAGCGCCATTAGGCAGCAAGATATTAAATAAAGGAGTTCTACCTTCTAATGTAGTAATAGAATGGATTAAACAATCCTCTTCTTCTCCTATATGTTTTTCTTTATTATATAGAAACTCTAGTCTGATCTTTGCTTTCCAAACTGGAATGTTGTGATTTAGAAACGCCATCGTTATATTCTTTCTCCATGCAATTTACATGCTGACATTTTCTATCTGCGTAGATAACAAATGAATCTGTATTAATAATTTCAACAGCGCAAGATTTACAAAATCCTACATGCTGTAGTCTGAATTTCTTTTTAGTCATTACTTATTAGATTTAATTTTGTCTTTTAATTTTTTTATTAATTTCTCTAAAACATCAGTACGTTTTTTTAACTTATATATTATAAATTCAAGATCATTCGTTCCTCTGTTCTTTATATCAATCATTCTTACCAATTTTTGCAAGACCAATATCTTGGTGTAAATTTATCTTTAGCGGTATCGCATTTATGTCTAGCTCTAAAAGACTTACGTCTTGCAGCTATAAATTTTTTAATCTTCATCTCAGGATCACCATATCTAACTATCTTAACTTGGTTACCCTTCTTTGCCAGAACAGCAAACTTCTTTCTCTCTCCTGGAGTTCTCTTCTGTTTATTATATCCGGAGAATCTTTCTCCTCTATAAACAACCATTATCTTGCTAATGGATTAGATGAGCTTGCTCTAAGTTCTTTCATCTGAACTTTTAGTAATTCAATTTCTTTTTGTGCAATGGCTAAATCTTGTTTAATCTGTCCAGCTTTAGCAGGATCAACACTATCAATCTTTGACATAATCTCTCCATATTTAATGAAGCCACCACCAATAGCACCAACGATTGCTACAGTTGCTATAATCTCTTTTAAATTATCTTTAATTTTACTTATCATATTAACCTTTTGTTTTTCTTAATTGTTCTAATTGGATAATAATATCATCCTCTTCATCTTGTATTTGTTTTAACATATTTTGTCTAGCAACCAATGGATCTTTGCTTATGTAATCGTTTAGATTAACATTAACATATATAGGTTTTTGTTCTAATTGTAATTGCATAAAGAAATTAGGATTAGGAATACCTACCATTTGTCTTTGCTGATAAAAAGGTTTAGATTCATACGCACTTAAACTAGGTTGATTAACTTTTAATGCATCAATTTTTATCTCTTGTACTGATTTCACTTTTACTTCTGCTATCTTTACTTCCGTTCCTACTTTATTATCTGTTAGTTTTGTTTTTACTTCCTGTTGTGTACTTGTTGCAACAGGTTTTTCTTCGCTTACTGAAGTCTTAACAGACTTATCTTCTGAACTAGAAACAGTAGTAGTTTCTTTAGCTGTGGGTAACTCTTCTTTTGTAGATTTTTGTTCTTTGATTGACTCTTCTTTGTTCTGTGTTTGTTCTTTATTAACCTCTTTAGGTTGCTCTGTGGATTGTTTTGGTTGTTCTGGTGCTGGTTGTGCCAACTGAATTGTTTCATTAATCTTTGTTGGTTCAGGAGATTGCTGAACTACAATAGGAGATTCTGTAACTGGAGCTTCAATAATTGCTACAACAACAGGTTCTGTAATTTTAATTTGTTCTATAATTGGTGTTACAATTTCAATTGGAGCAATAACAATAGGTGGAGTAGGATTAGTTATATAAGTTATAGATAGAGTTGGATTAGTTAGATCGGCAGCATAATGAAATGGAGAATTTGTAGATTCATAAAAAGAAAATCTACTTGTAATGCTGTAATTGTTTTGTAAGTTTTTATCTATAACAGCTAAGTTAGTATAAGTATTAAAGTAACTAGAAGTATAAGGTATTATTTTATTCTGTGTTGTTACCCCACCATTATTATCTGTTAACACTTGCGTCATAGTAACATTTTGATTTGGATTGCCAGACCAAAACCAAACATCTACGCCTTGCGTTGAAGTAAAACCTTCGTTGATTTGTGCTTTAGATAATCCAACAGTAGATAGTGAAATTGTATTCTCAATATATTTACCACTAACCCCTGCTATTGTTCCGCTACCATGAGTAGAATAAAGATTAGTTCCACTCCAACCATTAGTTGTTGTAAATACTTTAGGTGTTAAGTTTGTAGTTGTTGTTGTCTGAGAGAATGAAATTACAGAAGTAATAATCCAAATAATAAAGGTATAAAATATAACCATGAATTTTCTTTTGCTTCGTACCAAGCGTCTATTTCGTTAACTACTTTTTTTCGGTTAAAGACTCCTGCTTTTTTGTCTCTTCAATAATTCTTAATTTCTCAACATATAAATTATAATCTGGTCTTAACTTGTCATACTTAAGCCATTGCGCTGTTGCGTCAGCACCGATTTTACCTTCAAATGGACATGGTGTTCCTGAGTTCTCCATAGCATGAAATACTCTTGCGTCTTGGCAAAGAATAGAAACAGAAGCTACTTTCATTCCAAGATCATTTAATACTTTTGCTAGTTTAATTCTTTCGCAGTTCTCATCTCTAGTATAACTTCCACCAGATATTCCTACTCCGAATGTTGACACTCCACCGCTATATCCGACAACGCATAAGTCTTGTGAGAAGGCAGACATTGCTGGAGCTGTTGCGGTTGCAGCAACTCTAGTGTCTCCTGAATAGGCGTTAGAGGTAGAATTAGTTGTTGTAGTAGAATTAGATGAAGAACCTGATTCAAACGTTGAATTAGAGGTGCTAGTATAGCCACCAGTAATAGAAGTATTGCTACCAGAAGCATTGTTCTGAGTAGTTGTTTGAGACGATGCACTAATGATTAAGCATAGTATTAAAACTATAGTTGTTGGTATAATGTTCTTTCTCATCTTATTTTTTAAATCCTCTTTTTTTAATAACTTTTTTAAATCTTATAACTCTTTTATATTTTAATGGTTCATGTTTGAATGTAATGTATTTTTTTAAAAAGCTATTAATCTTCTTAAATATATTCATTACTCTTTGCTTTGTGGTCTGCTTGCTATACTTTTAGCAATACTTTCTCCAGATCTTCCAACTACATATCCGCCAAGACCAATTTGTAATAATGTCCAAACATCTCCTGGTAAATCAAATCCAACTATATGACCACTAATCATTTTAATTATTGGTGCAAATATATAATTGAATACTAAAACAAATATTAGAACATACATAAGCAATGGTCTCCAACTTGCTGTGAACCATCCAGCTTTTGCTTCTGCTTCAACAATAGACGCAGCTGCTTTTAATTCTTCAGTAGAAGATTTAAGTAACTGTTCGTTTAATTGAGCTTTTAATTTTTCTTGTAAGTCTTTATCCGGTACAGATTTTTCAATCGTATTGAATAGTATTTTTGCTAATGGCGCTATTGCACCTAACATGGGTAACATATTTTTATCTAGTGGTTATGCGCAAGAACGCATGAGATCTGATAATTCCTCACAGCGCTTTGGCGTTTGAACTCTCCATTGAGAGTCTAACATTTGTTTTGCTGCTTCATTATAGTCTTTTTTTCTTAATGCTTCAAACATTTTTTTAAACTTAGAAACCCCACCAATACCTAATTGGAATACCATTTCTATTATAATTTCTCTTGCAGTATCACAAATATCAATGCCTTCTAATAATTGTTCTGCATTATAAGCAGATCTATTAAAGTCTTTGTCAAATAAATTTTCTAATAAAGATTTATCGTATTGAATACCTTCTTCAAAATCATCATCTTCAGTTAATAAATGACCATAACCTATTGTGGATTTACCTAATGAATCTGAATAAACAGTATTTCTAAAACCCTCATGTTTTTTAATTCTATCTTTGACTGCTTGGTAATCCATTTTACATTTACAATTGTTTAATAAGACACAACGAATATCGTTGTATAGATAATTAATACACTTACTTGACGCTATCCATCTTCTCTTTGTTGTTAAAAACATCAACTAAATCTTTGAATGATTTGTAACATTTTTGTTCTTTTCTATTTTTCTTATATTTGTTTTGTTCAACTGTAAGTTTATTTTCTTTTACTAAATTTTTATTATGTTCTAAATCTTTTAAAATATTTTTTTGATCCATAACCATTAGTTCAACGCCAAGTTGTTTCTGCTTTTCATTTGGGGATCTGTGAATATTGTGATTGTTTTTTTTGCGGTATGATTTTGTTTTAACATCTATGAGTCTTACTGTACCATTTGGTTTAATTGCAACCAAGTCAAAGATACATTGTGGGTCAATTGACTTTGCAACCATATATCCTTGTTTGACAAGAGAACAAATAGCTTCATATTCTGATATAGCACCTATTGCACTTTTACTTAATTGCTTAACACTCTTACTATGAGATCGGCTAATGCCCCTATACTTAGTGTTACTACTAACCATAACACCTTATATATAGTATTAATCTTATCTTCAATATGTTTTAGGTGGTTATTCATTAATAAGTCAATCTTTTGATCTACTAGCTTAATCTTTCCGTTTAATATGAGGATCTGTTCGTTGTTTCTTTGAGACTGGGACTTCATTTTATTTTACTTTTTTTAACTCCTTTAAAAGATTATCAAGATAATCCATACCAACTACTTCATCCAATATTCTTCTAGTATCTTTGTCTAGATCATTTATTTTTACTTGCATAAGATATGGAGCAAGACTTGTATCTTGTTGCATTTGTTGTTTAGTGCTTGATTTAGCAGATTCCAAATATTTCTTTACATATAAAGATTTAAAAGAATCTGGCAACGCTTGATATTGAGGTTGACTAACAATTGTTGATAAACCAAAACCAATAGCAACAGCAAACTTATCTTTATAAGCTCTATCTAATTCAGGTATCTTTGTTGATTTAAATATTTCTCTGTAATCAAAACCTAATCTATCAAGTTCTTTTTCAGCAGCATTTTTCTTTGAAATAAAACTTAATCCTGTAACTTGAGTTAATAACGGATCTTCTTTATATATTGGAGCGGCTCTTGGTATTCCATTTTTATCTACAATATAAGATGTTGGAGAAGTTAATGTTGGTAAATTAGAACCTGGAAATCTTCTAGCAAATGCACCTGTAAATTCTGAACCACCTGTTTCTTTTACTGCTCTAGCTTCAGGAAAATATTGAGTATATATATCAGTAAAATTTTGTAATGGAGTTAAATATCCTGCTAATGTTTCTCCTGCAGTTTTTTTAAAAAATGATATTACACTTTCTGCATTTACTTTTGGACTTGTAAGAAGATCAAGTAATGAATCAATAACATATACTCCTGTTGTTCCTCTAATTCCAAATAATACGGAAGCAATTCCTTTTACATCAACATCTCTAAGTGTTCCTTCTTGAACTCTTTTATATAAATCTCCTAAATATAAATAACCTGCAAATGGGTTAAATGGTCTTACATCAACAGTTCTTTCACCAAGTTTAAATTCATACCATTTTTCTCCTGCATAAGATTGATTACGCAAAGCATATCCTGCATATAAAAGACCCATACCAAGTGCTGCTTTACTATAAGTTGATGTATCTCCTTTTGCTAATTTTGCTAGTTCTGATTTACTCAATAATGTTACAATTGGTAATGGACTATAATCATATTGAAACTTAATGGCGTTCATTAAAAATCTAGGAAATGGAATTATATTTGTAAGTAAAAACGGAGCGTTTTTAATAGTACTGATAATTCTTCCAGGTAAAGTATTTGGTAAATATTCTGTGGCAAATGTTGCTTCTAATGATTTTGATACAGCAACATTAATTTCAGATGTTCTTATTAAGTTTAATTCGTTATCTTTTACTAATTGTTCTAAATTTTTATTTTTATAAAACTTGCCATTAGCTTTTACAGCTTCATCTAATCTTGCTAAAAATACAGCTCTTCTAGTTATATATTCTTGAGTTTTGTTAAATATACCAAACAAATCTACAATTCCTTCTACTTTTCCTAAAGTATCTTTAGCTCCTTTAATCCCACCATAATTTTTAACATCTGATGCATAGTTTAAAAATAATCTATTTTTTTCTCTTGGTGCATTTTCTAATATTTTATTACTTAATGTTTTGATTTCTTTATGTCTATTAAAACCACCAATAGGATTCCATTGAGTAAAGTTATTAATTAAACCTTGAAAATTACTAATGGGACTAACAGCACCTTTATCAAATTGAACTTTATCTTTTACAAATGGTCTTATTGCTTTTTGCAAACCCAAGTCTACTACTGATTGTAAAGCATCTAAACTAACTCTTGCGCTTTGAGATATATAATTACGAACAGCAGTTGATAACCTTGAAGTTAAAACTGCTATACGAATATTATCTAATCTTTTTATATATCCTAATGTTCCTGTTCCTGTATCAAAAGAATTAGTTGGATCTAACATCTGTTTATATTTTTTTGCTAATTGTGAATAAGCATTTAATTCTTTTCCTGATTCTCTAGCGCTTGGAAAAATAAATGAAGTAAATTCATCATAGGTAATTTTATTATCTTCTGCAATTCTTCTTAAAATAGTTGGTATATCATATTTACCAGATTGCCATAATTCTTGAAGTTGTAACGATAGTGGTCTTTTTTTATCTAATATAATATTTTCATCTTTAAAAAATTTTGCTGCAGCTTCTGTAACCTTTTTAACAGTTTCAATTGGTAATGCAGGAGTTCTTTGTAATGTGATAGTTGGTTCTATAATAAGTTCAATTTTAGGTATTGCTTGTGCAGTAGTTTCAATAATTGGTATTTCTGTTTTAGGTAATTCAACTTTAGGAACTTCTGCTTTAGGAATGTCTATTTTAATTTCAGGAATACCTTGAGCAATCTTTTCATTAGTAGCTTTTATTTCATCTAAGATTTGAGTTCTTTTTGCAACGTTACCTGGTTCAAATACATCACCAATAATAACATCATTATTTTCTTTAATAATTTTTACTTCATCATTAAGAACTCTTTCAACATTTTGAATAACTTCTTGTCTTTTTTCTCCACTTTCTTTGGCATAATTAATAATACTGTCAAATTCTTTTCCTGTTTTATTGCTTTTTAAAATACCAGGTTTATTTATAACGTTAGAAAAACCTGAGGATCTCCCCATAATTTCCATTAATCCAATATTAACATCTCTTGTTAATCTTTCTCCTGCTCCACCAGGATCATTTCCTGTGGCTTTATATACTACATTAACAAAATCTCCTGCTAAACCAGAAGCAATTAAGCCAAGTGAAGTTCCTGTTCTAAGAACACCATCTATTGCTTTTGATCCTGTATCAAATAAATAATTATTAGCTTTTCCTAATAATGTATTATCTGGATCACCAAGTAACCATTTTAATTTTTCTTTATTTTCTTGGGTAACTCCCAAATCTTCTTTCCAAGTTTCTTTTAATTGATTAATTATTATTGAAGAAGATGGAGTATCTGCGAAAGGATCTTTGATTACAGTTGTTGGTTGATCTCCTTTTTTCTTACCAGCAATAATATCTGCATTACTTAGATTGCCAAATGCCTTGTCTAAAGAAGTTTGTTCTTCTATTGGTTTTTCAAATGGGTCAATAATATTGATAGAACCCTTTTGTTCAAAAGGATCTATAATTTGCATAGCCATAATAATAATTATTTATATTTATCTGGAAATTTTTTCTTTAAGAAACTTTCAATTTCAACATCTGTAGCACTAGGATTTGTTTTTTTAACAGTTTGAAAATCAGATGTTGATTTAATATCTGTAGGAGCAGTAGGAGTTTGTGTAGTTGCATCAGATTTTTGACCCTGTGTGTCTATGTTTTTTGATGCATATTTTTTTATTTGTTCTTGGATTTTTGGATCTGAGAATATATCACCAATAAGTGCATTAAATGGATTTCCTTGTTTTAATTTATCAATTAATATTTTATCAGCTGCATCTAATGGAGTTCCAGCTCTAACTTTTTCTAACGCATTAACTTCCAATGCTGTTAAAGTTGGTTGTTTAGGTGTTAATAATAATTTCATTGTTTCTTTTGGAAACGCTTTAAATAATGGTTTGTATTGTTCAGGAACTTGACTACCAAATTCTTCAATTGCTTTTTGTTGTTCTTGTTCTTTAGTCATTGCTCTAACACTTGAAGATATTTTTAATCCTTCAACAAAAGATGGTAATGCAGCTTCGCCAATACTTTGACCCTTCATACCAGCAGATATTAAACCTAATCCTGTTAATGCTTCTGGGCTACCAAGTAATCCCATTAAACTTAAAGTGTTATTTGTTTTTCTATCAGAACCTAATAATGATTTATTTTGTAATCCCATATCTTGTTCCAACCCACCATCTATAGATGTTGATTCAGTTAAACCAAGTTGGTCATTAATTCCATAACCATAATATTTTTTTAATAATTCTGTTAAATCGTTCATTGTAATAATCCTTGTTGTTGTAAGTAGTTTGAATAAATACCTGCTGTTCTTGGTTGTTGTGTACCTAATAATCCTTGTGGATATAAAATATCATTTACACTTCGTTTAGCAGAATTATAAGCATTAAAAATAGTTTGACCTGTACCATACTGAGGAACATTGCTTTGTGGTATAGTCATATTAACACCAGGAACTTCTGGTCTTGGTATAACAGCTCCACCTAATAAAGATGCGATTCCTAAAGTATTTGCAATTTCTCCAGGTGTTTTTGGAATAAATGAAGTTAAAAAATCTGTTGGTGTAGATGGAATTATATTTCCTAAATATCCTGCCAAAGGATTAAATGAACCACCTGCTCCTATATAACCTTGTGTTGCAGTAGGAACTGCACCTTCAGCAATTGCTTGTGCTGTTAATCCTGGTGTAGATCCAAATAATGTTTGAGACAAACCTGTTCCGCCTGTATATGCTGCGGCGCTTGCTGCTTCTGCTGCTGCTATTTCTGCAGCTGTTGAAGAACCAAATGTTGATCCTGCCGCCGCTGCCGCTGCTCCTTCTGCAGCCGCTGCTTCTGCTAAATATGGCGCTCCATAATATATTGAAGCTATAATAGCAGCTGTTTCAAGTGGATTGTCAAATGCTGTTTCAACAGTATCACCAATAAAATCTCCTACATCTTCAACAGCATCACTAATAAAACCCATATTATAATAATCCTAATAATCCTAAACCTGCTGCACCAAGTCCACCATAAGCAGCACCCATTCCTGGAGATAATGAACTAAATATACTTGGTAAAACTTGTGAACCAATTAATGCACCACCTAATCCTAATGTTAATGGATTAGATTGAGATTGCATATCTCTAGTTTGTGTAGGCAATCCTGAACCAATTGGACTAACAAGACCAGCATATTGTTGTAATGCTTGAAATGGCGCTTGTTGATATTGTCTTTGTAATTGTTCTAATTGCTGACCAGTTGTAAATAAACTTGGAACTGATTGAGCAACTCCTAATTGATTTTGTCTTTCTTGACCATAAGATTGAAAAGCTAAAGGCAAAGCTCTTTGAGCTACAATATCTGCAACTTGTTGTTGAGACATAGGAGAACCTGGAGTTCTTCCTGCTCCTGAAAATTGTTGAGCAACTGTACTATACGCTTCTTGTCCAGCTTGCTGAATGATTGGAGATAAGAATGGGTTAAGATAATTACCAGCTAATGTACTTGCTAATTGTTGTGCGCCAGCTGTACCTAATGATTCTTGAATACCTAAACCAGTTAATGTTTGTTGACTTGGAGCAACATAAGGAGACGTTGCACCTTGTTGATATAATGTTGATGCGTTTGCTAAAATTTGATTTAATGCTGGTTGAGCTGGAGCATAAGGAGTTACTGTATTTACTGTAGTTCCTGATCCACCGCCGCCGCCTAGAAATGACATATTATTTTTCCTCTGTTTTTAAGTTTTTTTCTAATACTACATGGGTTCTATAGTACTTATATTTATCAAGAATCTTTTGCCAACCTGGTCTTGCAATTAATTCCATGCAATCGCATCCTTGATCTATAGCAAAATTTTCTATCTTTACAATTAAATCTTGCCATTGTTGTCTATTCTTACCTGTAACCATAGGCAAATGTAAGACTTTTTTTATGCTTCTTTGTATGATTTGTGAGAGAACAAGTCCATTAAATTGTTCATCTACATTAGGTTTTTTCTCATCCCAAATAATCCAAAGTTGTAACTTACCGTCTTTAATTAAATCTTTATAATGGTCAGTATTATGATGACTTCCAGAATATATTAAAGCATTTCTAATATACTCTTTAACTAAAATCCAAACTGATTCTGTTTTCTCTTTTGGTATTCTAATAACATCCATTAATACTGAACATGTAAAACTGATATTACTCCAGTAACTGTATTAGCAGTTGCTGCCTGAATCTTTATTAAATCACCAGCTTCTAAAACTATAGTACCAAATGCAAAGTTATCAGTAGATCTAGCTGCCATTGTTATATGAGCTATTTCATACTCAACACTTGCTGATGTATCAGTAACATAAACTTGAACGTTAACGTTACCAGATTCATTTGTTAATTGAATTGTTTTAACTAGTGCAGTTGTATTAGCAGGGACAGTATAAATAAGAGTTTTATTTGTAGTTGTTAAATCTACAAAATAACTTTTATATGTATTAGCCATTTACTTTTTATTAAAATACTTCTTAACATCCTCAACCCATTCTTCAAAGAATTTAACAGAATCAGCATATAACTTCTCAGTTGATTCTTTAACTTCTTTATAGTTTGGAAGTTTAAAGGGATTAAAATTAAACATAGTGTTCTCCTTTGTTAATAAATTCTAGTTCTTCGTTAGTATAAGGTATCATGTTATTTTCTTTTGTAGTTCTTCTATTTGTTTTTGTAAATCTTCTAATGTTGGTTTTGCAGGTGGTATAATCTCAATAACATCTGGTTGTGGTATTGTGTAATCATCAGCAACTTCCTCAACTGTTACTGCTCCAGTTACTATTGTTTGGTAAGAAGCACCATCACAAATGTAACCATTTGCTACTTGCTTAACATTATTGAAGACTCCGAATATTCCACCATTATTATCTGTTAATATTTTTTTCATTTTATGTTCCTATGTATTTAATTATTGTTGCTGCAATTGTTGTTGTTCCATTATTATTAGTTACTCCTATTCCAGTTGTTGAATCTAAATTCTCCCAAGCAAAACCATTTGTACCATTTGAAGCTGTTGCAATAAAAGTTCTACTTAAACTAATTAGTTTTTGTTTAACATGAAAGAAATTTCCAAGTTTTGATTTTATAACAAATGTACCAACATCTCTTCCATGTATTAACATATTATTGCCAAATGTAAGTTGTCCAGCACAGTACGCATAAGTGTTAGCAGTTTCAGAAGCATTTACTGTTGAATGTAATTCAACACCAGTATAGCTTACAGTTGTTCCTGAAACTGTATAATTTTCGCTTCCTGAACCACCAATAACAATAAATTCTGTACTTGATACTTTAAATAAACTTGAGTTAATAGCATCATCTGAAAGTTGTGATACTGATGATGTATTTGCAGTTCCTAATGTTGGTGCTGAACCACCACTAATTGTTACAACTCTTGCCGCACTATAAGAATTACCACCAGCTCTATATGTCAAAAAAGCATTTGTTGAATCTATTTTAGATAATAATCCTAAAGCATAGTCTGCTCTACTAGCTGTTATTACTGATGATGCTGTACCAAGTGTAGGTGCTGATGCACCATTATGAATAATGTTTCTTAAAACAAAAGTTGGATTTGCCGCATTATCTCTAAGAGGAAGTAATGCTTCAGTTGAAGTCATAGCAATTGCAACTCCCATAGAAGCAGATGCGGTACTAGTGCCTATTCCAAAAGTTGAACTTGCTGTTCCTGCTGTTATAGTTGTTCCAGAAATTGTAAAAGGAACTACAACATGATTTGATGCTCTTTGAACAAATAAAAATCCATTAGTAGCACTAAGCATTAATCCTTGACTAAGTGTAGAAGCTGTTGTTGTTCCACTATATAAAAGTGTTTCTGAATTTACTGTAATAGTTGTACCAGAATAAGAAACTACAACACCATAAATATCTCTATTAGATGTTCCAGCATGATAAGTTATAAGAGCAGATGTAGATGATATTGCACTAGCACTTATACCATCAAGTTTAAATACTCCGTAAGCATAAGTTATACCTGTTGTTCCTGTTGTCCCAGTTTTTACTGTTGTAAAAGGTGTAGATGATATATTTATTGGTGCATCTTCTTTAGCAAAAACTCCAGCTGATGTAGAATTTGAAATTAAATTTAATTCAACAGAATTTGATGGAGAAACATTTACAATAACTGCACCACTATTATTCTTAATAGAAAACGGATAAACACCATCATTGATAATAACAAAAACTGGAAATCCTTTTGTTGTTAAAGTTGTGGCGTCAGGAAGTATAACTGCTTTATCTGCGGCAGTCATAGTTACATTTTGAACCTGAGTAGAAGCACTTGTTAATGTTATATCAACAGCAGAAGAAGTTGTTGTAGCACCAGAAAAACCAGCACTTGCTGTTGCAAACTCTAAAGCTGTAGCACCAGAATTAACTCTTAATGATTGTAATGAAGTTCCTAATGCAGTTAATCCAGTTCCACCTCTTGTAACAGGTAAAGCAGAAGTAAATCCAGTTACATCAAAATCCCAAGAAGCTGCAGTTGTTCCAGTAACTAAAATACAAGTACATGCTGCAGTCATATTGGCTTCAACTGTTCCCACTAAATTAGAACCAGAAGAATTTATTGTAAGCGAACCACTTGAGTTGTTATGAATTTCAAAAGTATGTCCAAGTGTTAGTGTGCTTACAACTGGTAACACAATAGTTTGTGTAGTTGATCCTGTAAAATATTGTTTATAGTTACTTGATACTGTTAATGTAGTTGTACCAGCTGCTGTGGCAGTTGTTGAATATCCAATTTTAATATTATCAATAGTAGGTAATGTTAAAGTTTTATTAGTTAATGTATCTGTAGTTGCTTTACCTACAAGTGTATCTGTTGATGTTGGTAATGTTAAAGTACCAGTATTACTAATTGAAGATATTATTGGTGATGTTAAAGTTTTATTTGTTAATGTTTGGGTGCCAGTTAATGTTGTAACAACTCCAGTATCAATTGCTAAAGTTCCAGAAGATGTAATAGTTCCACCAGTTAACCCAGTTCCTGCGACAACAGATGTAACAGTACCTGAATTAGATGGTGTTACTTTTGTAAATGTAATTGAGCTTGAACCAAGTGTAGCACTTGTATCTGTAGTGCATAAATGAAACGTATCAGCATTTACTGTTCCTTCTTGAATAATAACTAATTGTCCAGCAAGTTCTATAATAGAATCAAACTCAGTATCTCTTGAAGCTGAACCAGAAGCTACAACAGTATAAATACCATTTTGTGAATCTGTTGTTTGATTTTTTAATAAAACTCTATCTCCTGTTACAAGTGTAATTCCATCTAATGTATCACCGTTTTCTAAAGCAGAAGCTATTGTTACGTCAGCAGTTGATGCAGCTCTACATATAATTCTAGTTTTTAATCCTGTAATTAAATTATCAACATAAGTTTTAGTTGCAGCATCAGAACCAGAACTAGGAGATCCTAAACCTGTAATTGATCCACCAGTTAAAGCTACGTTGTTAGCATTTTGAGTTGCTATAGTTCCTAATCCTAATGTTGTTCTTTGAGTAGATGCATCGGCATCATCTAATAATGCTTTACCAGCAGTTGTTAAATCAAATACTGCAGCTGTTCCTGATCCTGTAAATTGAATACCTTTATCAGCAGCAGAAGTTAATCCGGCAATAGCAGTTAATTCTGCATCAGTTGTTTGTTTGGCATTTATTTGAGTTTGTATTGCAGATGTAACTCCATCAAGATAACTAAATTCTGTATTTGAAACTACACCGCCACCAATTTTAGTTGCATCAATTGCAGCTGATGCAGAAATTTTAGCATTAGTAATAACTAATTCTGGAATTGAATCATTTGTTTTAGATAAAGCACCAACATAAATAGTTACAGCTTCATTAGCTAATGAACCACTATCCCATGTTACTGTTACAGTTGTATTAGTTGAAAATGTAGTTGCACTTATTGTACCGAATATAGTTCCTGGAGTTGTAGCTATTGCTTTAACTCTACGACCTACATGATAAAAACCTGTAACGTCTACAGCTGCTACTGTGAATGAAGTTGCTGAAGCATAAGTAATAGTAAATGAACCATCACCATCTCCATAAATAACCCATTGAGAATCATTATACCATTCTCTAATTTCTGCAGCTAAACCTCTGAAAGCATTATTAATGTTAGAAGGTAACATTCCTTCTGCAACACTAATTGAACCTACTGTAGTATTATTTGCTGCTGTGGTACTAAAATCTTTTATTCCTGCCATATTAATCTCCTATGAACCATGAGAAAACTTTATCGTTTTCTGTATTGAATTTGTTTATATATGTATTTACCGCTTCTTCAAGTTGTCTTTGAAAATATTCTTGTGTTTCAAATGAATATCTAACATTATCTATATCTTTTTCAACAACTTCTACCATTATCTATATCCTGCTCTACTTGCTATAAGATCTATACCTTGAGCATGATTCCAATTTGTTCCTGATGCTATCTTAACATTAGCTCTAACATATCTTCCGGATTGTCTTACAGGATTAATACCACTATCTGTCATAGTAGAGCTTGAAGATTCTGTTTCTGTATCTGCAAGACGTTCTCTTGTTTTAACCGTAACTGTTGCTGTTGCATCTACAAGGGGTCTTATACCAGTAATGTTTGCTCTTACACCTGGAAATACTTCTTGCTCTGATGTTTCTATTTCAAATTCTAATTCATTACCAGAAAAGATTGCTGCTTTAAAATCATTAGTAATGCCACCTAAATACAATTGTCCACCAGACCAGAAATCTGAGTCTAATGCAATATTAATATCTTCTAAGTTTTGAGATATAATATCCATTAATTCAACAGTATAAGCTCCAACAAATTGTGAAAATATTTGGCTAGCGCTAGCTTCTGCTAAAGACCATTTTTGAGTTGCGTAATTATAAATTAAAATTCTATCACAAATACCAGTTGTGTTATTTGTATTGTTTGCAGATGGGTATAACCACATCGCTAATTGATTAAAAGGATCAACGGCTGCAACTATTCTATCTGTAAATGCTTTATTTAAATTACCTTCAAAAAATCTATTAACTTTTTCAGCTCCTATTGCTATTACGTTATCTCCATCTATTTGATAAAATCCATCATCAGCATAAAAGAAAACTCTTCTATTATCTTGACAAATAGTTTTTCCATAAACTGCACCTCTGTTTGGAGATATAACTGATAATCTAAATACAGTTGCTCCACCTACAAAGTCCATACGAATAATTTGGTTTTGTCTAAATACATAACCAATTTCGCCTGATGTAATTCCAACAACTCTTCCACCTGATCCTGGTAAATCTTGAAAGTCTGCTGATTTTGAACCTTCTGTCCAAGTTGAAATATCATTTATTCCAGACCATTGAATTCTATTTGTTGCTCCGGCTATATTTCCTGTAACTAAAAAATCTCTAATAACTCCTGATACTCTAAATAATGGTGGACTTCCATCTGTAGCAATAGTTGATAAATTTGCAAAGTTTGTAGATGTTCCCATTAAATAATACTGAGGAGCATCTACTCCATTGCTTGCTATAACGTAATTTCCAAATTGTGTGAATGTCCAAAAGTCTGTTGACGTTCCGGTTAAAGAACTTTTTCTTGATGTAAATGTTCCTGATGCTAATTGGTAAATATTAGTGTTAGTTGCAACAAAATTAAAAACAGTATTAGTATTATCTCTGAATGAACCAGCGCCCCTAGCATCTGTTGAGATTGTATTAGAACTGTAAGACACCAAACTTTTAAATGGTTTATAACCTTGTAAAGCATAATAAACATTCTTAGCAACGTTTGCTCCTGGATTCAAGTGTTCAGGTTGATCTGGTAACCATTCACCAAAAGGTAATTGCATATTAATTATTCACTTACTGTTGTAACGAATCTTCTATTAAATGGAGATGATACGGTTACATCAGATCTAATTTGTAATGGCGATCCTGAAAACTGATCTTCTCTATCATTTAATTCAGCTCTTTCTAAAGCTGTTTGATACATTTGCGACCATTGTTGAGATTGATTTGGGTCAATACCACCAAGAAAATTACTTGCATGAAATAAACTTCCATACAAATAAATAGCTGGATGATCTGTTAAAATATAATTGGAAGGGTTAGATACTGATAAAGCATCAAACTTTTTATAAAAATTTAATATGCCAGAATAAGAATCTGCTGGTCTTGGAGTAAATCTAAATGTTGATCCTAATATAGTATATGCTACTGGAAGCCCTGACATAGATGTTCCTTTAATAGAATCCATTTGAGGTGGGCTAAGATAATTCAACGCATACTTATCATTGTTACTTAATATGTAAAAATCTCTTACTTGTAAAAATCCTGTTGGTGTGCTTTCTGTTTCTGAATCAATTGTAATTGTTGTTTGACTATGCATCTGACGTATTCTTAATTTAGAATTAAAGTCAGCTTCGGCAAGAACAATAAAATCCTCAGCTATTTCTGAAGTTAAATCTGATCTGTTTAACCAATTAGCAATTGTTGATTTTAATTCTGTGTATGTTGAGAGTGCCATTATAATCTACCTGGTGCTGTTCTAAAAAGTAAAAATTCAGAACTGTTTAATTTTTTTTTCATTATTTTATTTTGAACATCTTTTGGCAATGCAAACCAATTATTACTTCCATTGTATTCTTTTGCCCAAATTTCTAAAACAAGTGTTGGAACTGAAGCAATTCTTTTTAAATCTCTTGATTTAGAATAACCAGAGTTATGAGTATATAATTTTTTATTATGCTCTACTATTGGTTTATAATCTAAATTTTTTTCAATAACTATTCCCTTATCATCTGAGTGATAGGTAGTAGTTACTAATCCTTCCTTCTCAACTATCTTATTCATAGTCTAACTTGTTTAAATATTATTTAAACTATTTAGACATTTGACTAACAGAAGCAGTTCCATCAGTAGCACTTCTTATGAAAGAAATTTTCTGACCTGGATTTACTCTGATAATCTCAATTACGTTAGCTGGCAAATATGTATCACTAGATGTTGCAACTGGTGTACCTGCTATTTTATAAAAACAAGCTGTTGTAGCTGATAATCTTATATGGTTTATTCCTGCACTAAATGCAGCACTAGCAGCAGCGGTTGCTGTATATGCTACGTTTTCATTTGATACTACTGCAAAAGCACCATCTACGCCTTTACCTGACATTATTCGTTCTCCTCATCTTCATCATTAATATTTGTGTCATCATCGTCATCGTCTTGACAATTTTCACACTCCTTGTTTGATTGTTCGTATCTTAAATCTTCTAAGAGATCAATGATACTATCAATTTTATCGTCTAAACTTAAATATTTTCTTTTTTTAACCATTTGTTTCTCCGTAGTTAAATGGGGATATTGCTACCCCCACTATAATTATCTTCTAATTACTAATGTAACAGTAATTGGTTGAGTTGTGCTAGATCCACCATCAGAAGTAATAGTGATATAATCACCTTCTTTGACAGAGTTTAAAGCTGTTGGTGTAGCTGTATCAATATCTCCTGCAGCTGAGCTTGTGAAAGCAACTGTAAATCCACCACCTGTAACAGTAGTTCCATTTATTTTTGTTATCACAGCAGAATCTGCAGTAGTTATTGCACCACCTAATACAGAAATAATTTTAATAATATTTCCATCATCAGGTACTGCAACGTTAACAGAACTAGCAGCTGAAACGTCTGTTAGTTGTACTGTTAAAAAGTAGTCATTTAGTGTTCGCATTTTTTTTCCTATGTTTGCTTCGTTCCGCCTTTAAGACTTCAAAGACCAAACAAAATTGTTTGTTCATGGGGGAGACTATTCCCCCCCATAAGTATTATATTATGATGTTGTTAAGTCTGCAACAATTCCTGAACCAGCTTCGTTTCTTGATTCAAGAGTATATTCAGCAACTAAGAATTGCTTCATAGCATCACCAGTTTTTGCAAGATCTTCTAAAGAGAAATCTCTTAGGTAAGATACAGCAAAAAGATCTGGAGTGATTACTAATGCATCTCTAGTTCTTTGAAATCTGTTTGGTGTTACTTGTAAAGCACCAAAATCAGATTCATAAACATCAACTGCAGCAACTAATCTTTTATTTTCAGCTGGGTCAAATCTTGTAGATCCACCTGTAAATCCAGAAAGTTTCTGTTTGTTGAAAGAACCAACCATAACCATTGAAGGGTCGCCACCATTATCCCACACTTGTTTGATAACAGATTTTAGTTGATCCTCTGTGAAAGCTCTTTGAGTTCCATCAGTTCTAGTAGTTGTACCAGAAGTTGAAGGAGCAGTTCCTGAAGTGCTTTCGTTTGTTTTTAACCAAGAAACAATCCCAGCTAAAGTTCTAGCTGTTGATGTGCTTCCAGCTGCTACAGTTGTATTAGCTAGAAGTGATGTTTCCATATCTCTCTTAAGCTCTTTTGATGCTTTAGAGATTTGGTATGCAAGCTCAGAATTTCTTCCGGCTTTATTAACTGCTTCTAATGTTCCAGAAATAACAACTGATTTAGTTGAAATTTGAGTAACGTTAGATTTTCTTGTAGTCGCAGTAGGAGTAGAAAATGTTACTTCATTTCCTTCTACTTGTGCGTTTGATCCACTAGCTGCTGCTAATGAGTCTAATTGCCATTCATGTGTTACAGCAGTCGCTTTACTTTGCGGTATGCTAGACATGAAAGGAGTGTCTGTAGGCGATATGTTATAGATAATATCTGAAAGATCTTCTCTAAGTCCAATCGCATCGTACTTTGTAAATGTGCCTGATACTATAGCCATTTTTTTTCCTTTTATTTTTTGTTAGTTATAATGTCATAAAAGATACTTGCGGCATCTTTGACATTGCCTGTCTTTTTGAGACGACCTAACTTTTCCTTACGTCTTTGGAAGTTCATATCATTGCTGTCTTTTTTCACACCTGAAGATAAAAACTTACCTGGCTTAGATGCTTGCGCAGCTGAAACAGGTTTGACATTCTTAACGTTACGATACTTTAAAGCATCATTAACTAACATAACAATTCTATGGTCATAGATTTGTCCAATCTCAGCATCTTTAAATCCATAAGAATTTAAAAAATTTCTTAAATTGTTTTTAGCTGTACTAGCTTTTTGAGCGTCATTAAATTCTGGCATTTTTTCTGCCAATATTCTTTGCTGCTCTTGTACATAACTGCTTAGTTGTCTTTGTTGTTCTTGTTGTAGCTTATTAGCAGCTTCCATCATCTTCTCTTTTTTAAGGCGAATTTGACGTTCTACTTTTGTAGCTTCAACAGGATCTTCTTCATACAATTTATTCAGATCAACATTGTTGATTTCTGAGTTTAATTGCTGTTGTGTAAAAGCAAGTATTTGATTTAATTCCGTAATACGTTTGGAATAGTCTTGCCTTTGTTGCTCCGTTTCAGACTGGAATTGCTTTTTTTCAAAAGATAATTCTTCTGTCTTTCTACGGTAGTCAGCATCTCTGGAATAACCTTTTTTTAATTCATCTAAGGTAACCTTTAATTCTTGACCTGCTACTTTTACAGTAAAGGTGGAATCAGGTTCTTTCTGAATATCTTCTGTTTGTTCTTGAGATACGTCAGTTTCAGAAACATCACTAGTCTCTTGTTCTGTTTCTGTTTGCGTTTCATCTGTAACCTCAGGTTGATCTGATTCAGATTCCTGGTTTATTGTTTCTTCAGAAACGACTTGTTCTTGTTTTTGAACTGGAGCTTCTTGCTCAAATTCATTTCTAGCTTCTGGTTTTACAACCTCAGCTTTTTTTTCGTTAATCTTTCCAGTTTGCGGATTAAGCAATCCTGTAATTGATTTCGCAGCTATCTGCAAATCAGACGCAGCTCCCTTAACAGGGTTGGCTTTTAACTCTGACATATTGTCTCCTTTTAGTTGAAGTTCCGCTATAAAGCGGTTGACCTATCCTAATTTTTATTATTAGAATTCTTTTTTCTCAATGGATTGTCTGAAATCTTCTAATTGTTTTTTAGCAAGTTTTCCAGTTTCCATAATCTCAATAAAATGATGTTCAACTTTTTGAACTATCTGAAATGCTAGCCATAATTTTTCTCTAGCATCTTGTTCATTAACACCTGTGTTTAATAAACTTTGAGAATATAATTTCTTTAAAGTTTCAATTGCCTCTACAAATATTGGTTCTTGTAAAACCAACTTTGCTTTTTCCGATCTACTAACTTCCGATTGGAGTTTCGCCTGATCCTGTTGTTGCATTTAATTCCTGTACCTGTTGTCCAAATTCTTGTGTTGCTTTTTGAGCTGCTGTTAAATTTTTAGAAGCATTATTTAATCTAGCTTTTGTTAAATTAACTTCTCCTTGTAATTTTGCAACGTCAATCTGTGTATTATACTTTAACTCTAATTCTTTCATTTTTGTTTGAAAGTCAAGCTGCATTTTTGAACTATCTAGTTGTAATTCTTTAAATTGTAATTCTAAGTCAGCTTGTTTTCTCTTGTTTTCACTATCTATTCTAGTGAATTCAATCTTTTCAATAGGCGTTAAAGCAGGTGCTTGCGGCGGTTGAACATACTGCATACCAACATCTGGGTTAACAAAGTAATTCTCTGTGTTTTTAAGACCAGCATTTTCAATCATTTTAGATAACGTATTATAAATATTTTTTAAAGTTACCATTGGATATTCTTTATTACCTTGCAAAGTAAATGCTTGTAATTGTTTTTCAAGAATACTGTTTAAAATAACTAATTGTTGTTCTTTAGAACCAGAACCTAATCCAACTACAATATTAATATTATATTTATCTTTCCATTCAGTTGGTCTTACTGGAATAAATACATTATTTAATTGTACTAATCTTTCTACTTCTTGGTATTTAACTGTTAATTCAAAAATCTTTTCAAATAATTCTTTAACACCAGTCTCAGCAAATATTCTAGCAATCAACTCCATACGCATTTGTGTTTGCGTCATTAGAGTATTAATTCCTGTTGCAGTTTTATTTAAACTGTCAGCGTCTAATCCTTGTGCATATCTTGTAACACCAGTTCTTGTTTCTCTAACTGTGTCTAAGTATTCAAGTAATGGAAATGCTTGAGCAGAAATTGTTTGGTTCTGCATTGGCAACATAACTTGAGACGGCGGTTGTTTTGTTCTTACAACTCCACCTGGTCTGGCAGTTAATAAATCATCAAGATTTACCATTCCATCCATAATCGCAATACGATTATTATTTGTTAGATACATGTTGTCTAACAACTGTCTTAAAACTGTAGATTTAATTAATTGAATATCTTGTACTAATTCTGAAACTGATCTGCCATAAAATCTGTGTGGCATTGGTATTGGAGTTAATGAACAAAAAGGAATTGAATCAACTTCAACGTTATCTAATATTGCATCAGAAGTATCTCCAACAACTGTAATCTTTCTTAATTCTGCAAGACCATCTCCATCAAAATCTAATCTTACATAACATTCAAAAACGTCAATGGCATCTGTTGAAGAATCTGGAGAAGATGTAAATGGATATTCGTCTATATCAGAATATCTAGTTAATTTTTCAGAGTTAAAAATAATTTCTTGTGAGTGTGGTAATGTAGCTATGATGTCTTTATCATAACCCATTTGAATTAATTCAGTTCTTGTCTTAGTAGTTCTATGCGCTACAAAATTTGAATCTTGTATTGTCTTAGCATTTCTTTGTATTAAAAATTCTTCTGGTGGTACGTTTTCAATTTTAACTCTACCTTCGTCAGAACTTCTTCTTATTCTAAGGTTATGTTTCTTTGGTCTTGGTAAATTTAATATTTGACCTTGTTGAGCTGCTATTGCTTCTAATGCTTTAATTTGTTCGTCTTGAGATTCATCTTCTTCTTCTGAGTGTTCTATAACCTCAACGTTTTCATCATTAATAATAGATTGGTAAGAATCTTCATTTAGATCTTGATATGTTTCATGTTCATATTTTTTGCTTTCATCCCAATAAACTTTGACAATACCATTCTTTTCTAAAAGCGCATCTTTGAACCAACTATATAAAATTGTAAAACCTGGATTATCTTTATTAAAAATATAATTAATATAATTTGTAGCTTGGTCAGCAAGAGCAACATCTTCTGCTTTGACTGGTTCGCAAACAACAGTTCTATCTGATGCTGTAAAAATTCTAAGAAGATTTGGAAGTATAGTTTCAATAGTGTCAGCAACGTCAGTAGATACAACTTGAGAACGACCATCTATTTCAGTACCTAGTTTTTCTCCTAAATAATATTCAACAGATTTTTTTCTTTGTTCAGATAATTGTCCACCCAAATAACCTAATGATGAATTTATTTCTGTACTGATAATATTCTTTATTTCTGTATCTGTTAATTTTGCCATATTAGTTCATTGACTTAAAATATTGTGCAAAGAATTGTGATTTGTTTTTATTATTATTTTTAACTAAATCACCGCCTTCTTCACCCTCAGGTATATCTCTAAAGTAAAATGGTTTTTCTTCAGGGTATAATCCTTCTTCAATTAATTTTTTTTCTCTCTCACTTAAGAAATCTTTTAGCTCATCTTGAACTTCAATATAAGAGCTTGGGTCTCTGTCTTTAGTTGATTTCATATTAAACAATATAGTTCGTATTTACTTCTATCTTTTTTTTCCAATTTGTCATCTCAATTCCGTAGCCAACTATTCCTGTTCTTAAAGCGTCAGCGGCATGGCTTGCAAAATTGTGTATGGGTCTATTCCTAAAACATTGATTTAAGTCATCCCATTTTTTTTGATATGACTTTAAACATTCCATACCATAATGGCATTTGTTTTTGTCAAACCAACAGGTAGGTAGAACTTTTCTTACTGCTTCAATCCCATCTTCTAAAGATAGTTTAGGCGCAACCTCAAATGCTATACCTAATTCTAATGCAGTTTCCAACCTTGATTTACCATAAGCTCCTAATTCTCTAACCTTAATATCATGTGGAGCAATATGTCTTGAATACTTATAACCTTTATTATCAATAATATTTGCGTAGTGGTCTAATCCTTCGCCTGCGTTTTCGTAAAAATCTATTAATCTTATTTCGCCTTTGTGTCTTTGGGCAAACCAAATAACAGTAGAATCATTCATTCCTAAATCCCACCATGTTTCAACCGGTAGTTCTTTGTCGTATAAATTATCTATAACCCTACCATTCTTTTCGGCATCCTCAATAATAGATCCATAGTAAGAACCTGTTATTGCTGCTTGAAAAGAACACTCAAACTCTTGGTCAAACAAGTCATCTGACATGATTGACTTTGCTGCCTTTAATTCATCATCATCTAGTATCTTTGTTTCAGATGCTTTGTGTAATGATGAATACCAACCTTCTGTCTTTTGGGCGTATTGGTATAATTCAAAAAAATAATTTTTACCTTTTGGCGTTCCAATAAAAACGCACCATCCTTTCCTATCTGCCAAAGATGGTCTTATGATTTCAGGAAATAGGTTTGGGGCAATACTTTGTGTTTCATCTAAAATACAACCGTCTAAAAATATACCTCTTAGAGCTTGGTCATTCTCAGCGCCAAGAATTGTAATCCTTGCTCCATTTGGAAAGTCAGCTCTTAATTCTGATTCGTTAAACTTAACTCCTGGAATTTTGCCACCAAAGGTTTTGATGTAATCCCAAGCTGTTGCCTTACCCTGCTTAAAAGTTGGAGAGATAAATGCGTACCTAGAATTTGGCTTCTTGGTGTACATGGCATCTCTAATCATGTGATTAATACACATCACAGTTTTACCAGCTCTTCGGTGCAAGACCAATACGGAGAATCGGTGCTTAGAGATTTTATCATGCAAAAATTTTTGCAATTCTCTTGGCTTGTATGGAATCTCAAATACTGGCATTTTTAAATAAAACCCCCCTATCCTTAATGGACAGTCATGGGTTTAGCAACTGGTATCTTATCTAGTTCTAGTTCTTCTGTAATGTGTTGGCTAAAGCACCAAGCATCTTCGTAATCTTCAAATCCATTGAACATAACTATTACTGAATTAGTCATATC
>Ga0209299_1000323_pt1 | contig 27551 bp, 21 predicted proteins | sample S_140806_MF_Meta_FD_187326 | JGI IMG/M metagenome (GOLD analysis project Ga0209299, IMG submission 187326) | Freshwater microbial communities from Lake Simoncouche, Canada to study carbon cycling - S_140806_MF_MetaG (SPAdes) (version 2) | ecosystem: Environmental > Aquatic > Freshwater > Lake ...
TGGAGCGGGCCACCACATCGGCGATGTCGCCCTCCTCCACCTGCTCGCGCAGCATCGGATCGGCCTTGAGTTCGGCCTCCAGATCGAGGCGGCGCTGCTGCAGGCCCTGGAGCTGGTCGTGCTCGAGCCGGGCCGCCTCCTCATAGGCACCATCCCGCTCGGCCTCGGCGATGGCGTGGCGCAGCTCCTCGTCCTGGCGGAGCAGCTCCCGCAGCTCCGCCAGCCGCTCCCGCTCCCGGCTCCAGCGGATCTGCAGGGACTCCAGGGCCTGTTGGGCGAGCCGGCGCCGCTCCTGCAGGGCCACCCGTTCCGCCTGGGGCGCAGCCTCAGCCGACAGCAGGGCGAGCTCCACCCGGCGCAGATCGGCTTCGGCCTCCTCCACGGCCCGGGGCTTGGAGGTGGCCTCCATGCGCAGCTGGGCCGCCGCCTCGTCCACAAGATCAATGGCGGAATCGGGCAGGCAGCGGTCGCTGAGATAGCGATCCGCCAGGCGCGCCGCGGCCACCAGGGCGCCATCGGTGATGGTCACGCCGTGGTGGAGCTCATAGCGCTCCTTGAGGCCGCGCAGGATCTGCAGGCAGGTGTCGCGGTCGGGCTCGCGGATCTGCACCTGCTGGAAGCGGCGCTCCAGGGCCGGATCCTTCTCGATCGTGCGGCGGTAGTCCTCGGGGGTGGTGGCGCCGATGCAGCGCAGATCGCCCCGGGCCAACACAGGCTTGAGCAGGCTGGCCGCATCGGGACCGGAGCGCTCGCCCCCCACCACCGTGTGCAGTTCATCGATGAACAGCACCACACCGCCGCCGGCATCGCCGGCCGCCGCCTCCCCCTCCCGCACCTGGGCCAGCACCTCGCGCAGGCGCTCCTCGAACTGCCCCCGGAACTTGGCGCCGGCGATCAGGGCTCCCAGGTCGAGGGCCACGAGCCGCAGGCCCCGCAGGGCATCCGGCACATCGCCGGCCACGATCCTTTGAGCGAGGGATTCCACCACAGCGGTCTTGCCCACGCCCGATTCCCCCACCAGCACGGGATTGTTCTTGCCGCGGCGCGAGAGCACCTGGATCAGGCGGCGGATCTCGCTGTCGCGGCCGATCACCGGATCGAGCTCACCGGCGCGGGCGGCGGCGGTGAGGTCGCGGCCGTAGCGATCCAGCGCCGAGGGGGCAGCCTCACCATCGAGCGGCTCCAGGCGGAGGCCATCGTCGGGAGTAGTCGCCGCGAGCCGGCCCTGGGAGGAACGGCTGCCGTCGGCCCGGCCGGGGCGGCCTTGGGCAACGCGGCCGCTGGCCAGGTCGGCCGCCGGGGCGGTAACGGGGGCCATGACGGGGGCTGTGACAGTGCGGGGGGCAGGCTCGGCATCCACCCAACCATCGCCCCCCGATCCAGGGGCCGGGGCCGCAGCCGGACGCCACTGCCGCAGCAGCAGGTCTTCGCTGAGACCCTCCTCCAGCAGCAATCGGGCGCCGATGCGCGGTTCCTCCAGCAGAGCCAGAAGGAGGTGGGGAAGCTCCAGCAGGGGAACGGACCAGGCCTGACGGCGCCGATCGGCCTCCTCGAGAAGATCCTCTAAGGCGTCACCGATGTACAGGGTCTGGTCGGAGGCGGGGGGCTGGGCGGCGCAGAAGGCCTCGAGCTGATCCAGCAGGCGGTTCTCATCCACCGGCAGCGGCGTGGCCCAGGCGGCGAAGCGCGGATCGGTAAACAAGGTGAGCAGCAGGTGCTCCACATCCATGGCGCCGTGCCGCCAGCGGCGGGCCATGTCCTGGCTGGCGACCAGCAGATCCCAGGCCGGAACGCTGAAGCGCTCGGGATCGGCGGTGAGGCTGGCCGGTGACGGGGGCGTGGAGGTGGTGGGCATCGGCAGCGAGAATGGCGGCGCGGGAGCGGGTTAGGGGGCGGGGGACGCCACCGGGGTGGAAGCCGCAGCGGCGAGCTGGATCAGTTCCACCTTGTAGCCATCGGGATCCTCGAGGAAAGCGATCACCGTGGTGCCGTGCTTCATCGGGCCGGGTTCTCGGGTGATGCGTCCACCGGCACCGACCATCGCGGCGCAGGTGGCGTGGATGTCATCCACGCCGATGGCGATGTGGCCATAGCCGCTGCCGATCGCGTAGGCATCGGTATCCCAATTGTGGGTGAGTTCGATCACCGTGTGGTCGCGTTCCTCGCCATAGCCCACGAAGGCCAGGGTGAAGCGCCCCTCGGGGTAATCGCGACGACGCAGCAGGTGCATGCCCAGCACCTCGGTGTAGAAGCGCAGCGAGCGCTCCAGATCACCGACCCGGAGCATGGTGTGGAGCAGGCGCATCAGGGTGGAGCGAGGGGTGAAGTTGGGTATAAGACCATTTTGGCCGGGGCACGCCGCGAGCAGGGCACGGGAAACCCCAGACCATGTGGAGAGCTGGGGAGCGCCCAACCCAAGGCCCTGGAGAGATCGACGCCAAAACGCAATGTTCGACCCAACGGCCGAGCCAACCCGTAGGGACCGTCACATCCGGTGGGGAGGGGGCGCCCCATAGGATCGCGCCAAGTTCAAGCCGCTCGAGCCCCTGTGTACGACTCCCTCGACCTCGTGATCGATTCGATCGTGGCCCGTGAGGTTCTCGACTCCCGCGGCACCCCCACGGTGGAGGCAGTGGTCTACCTGGAGGGGGGAGCCAGCGGCCGGGCGATCGTGCCCAGCGGCGCCAGCACTGGCGCCCACGAGGCCCACGAATTGCGCGATGGCGACGGCGAATACTTCGGCAAGGGCGTGAAGAAGGCCGTGGAAAACATCGAAGAGCGAATCGCTCCGGCCCTCTGCGGCCTCAGTTCCCTCGACCAGGGCGCCGTGGATGCGGCCATGAATGAACTCGATGGCAGTGACAACAAGAGCGCCTTGGGGGCCAACGCCATCCTGGCGGTGAGCCTGGCCAACGCCCATGCCGCCGCAAACGCCATCAACCTGCCGCTCTACCGCTATCTGGGCGGGCCGATGGCCAACCTGCTGCCGGTGCCGCTGATGAATGTGATCAATGGCGGCGCCCACGCCTCCAACAGCCTGGATTTCCAGGAATTCATGATCGTGCCCCACGGCGCCGACAGCTTCCGCAAGGCCCTGCGGATGGGTGCCGAGGTGTTCCACACGCTCAAGGGATTGCTCAAGGATCGCGGCATGTCCACCGCCGTGGGTGACGAGGGCGGCTTCGCCCCGGACCTAGGCAACAACGAAGCCGCTGACATTCTGATCCAGGCGATCGAGAAGGCGGGCTACAAGCCCGGAGAGGAAATCTCCCTGGCCCTCGATGTGGCCAGCACCGAGTTCTACAAGGATGGCCGTTACGCCTTCGGCGGTGGCAGCTACAACAGCGCCGAGATGGTGGACCAGCTGGCGGCCCTGGTGAGCCGCTATCCGATCGTGTCGATCGAGGATGGGCTGGCCGAGGACGACTGGGAGGGCTGGAGCCTGCTGACCCAGAAACTGGGCTCCACCGTGCAGCTGGTGGGCGATGATCTCTTCGTGACCAACACCAGCCGCCTCCAACAGGGCATCGATCGGGGCGTGGCCAACTCGATCCTGATCAAGGTGAATCAAATTGGCTCTCTCACCGAGACGCTGCAGGCGATCGATCTGGCCGGGCGCGCCGGCTACACCAGCGTGATCAGCCACCGCAGCGGTGAAACCGAGGACGTGACCATCGCAGACCTGGCGGTGGCAACCCGCGCCGGCCAGATCAAGACCGGCTCCCTGAGCCGCTCCGACCGCGTGGCCAAGTACAACCAACTGCTGCGGATCGAGGATGAGTTGGGCAGCCAGGCGATCTACGCCGGCGTTGAGGATCGCGGGCCGCGGGGCAAGGGCTAACTAGCGGAACCGGAAGGGCCCGAGCCCTGTTCGCCGAGCAACCACCCCAATTCCCTTGCACCGATAGGGTGGGGCCGTTGACCAATGCAGCCAAGCTGCACATCCTTCTTCATGGCTCTCCTCGATAACCTCATTGGCAGCGTGGTGTCCGCCGTTGCCGGCGACAAGGCTCCGGCCCTGAACGATTTCCTCAAGACCAACGGCGGCATTGCCGGGCTTGCAGAAAAGTTCCAAAATGGTGGTGCTGGAGAAATGTTCGCCAGCTGGGTCGGCACGGACAAGAACGAGCCGATCACCTCCGAACAAATCAGCAAGGTGCTTGGCAACAGCCAGCTCCAGGAGATCGCCACCAAGCTCGGCATCGATACCAACGCCGCCACCAGCTTCATCGCCACCAACCTGCCGGTGCTGATCGACAAGCTCACCCCCGACGGCAAGGTGGAGGCCAACCCTGCCGCCCTGCCCCCCACCGCCTGATCACGGCATGGGCGGTCGCAGCAGCGATCCCATTCTCTGAGATCCAGGGGCCCCATCAACCCCCAGGCTCCGCGAGGGCCTGGGGGTTTTTGCTGAGGGTCCAGAACGCCGGCCTACTGCCCCGGCATCTGATCAAGGCGGCCATCGCGCTTGAGACGGGCCTGCAGCTTCAGCCAGGTCAGCCCTACGGGCACCCCGAGCACCAGCGGCACCGCCACTAGGGCCGGCCTGGCACTGGCGGCCAACAGCGCCGCAGCCACCGCCAGCCCCCCCAGCAGGAACGACTGGCCGGCGCTCTGCTGGGCCAGGGCTAGCCGCCGCAGCAGGCGATCGGTTTCGCCGGCGCGGATCTGCACCTGGAGGTCGCCCTGCTCGATGCGGGCGAGGCTTTCATCCAGCCGCCGCGGGATGCCCAGGGCGCGGCTGCCCACATCGGCGGCCTGGCGGGTGATCTCGTTGAACAGGTCGTTGGGGCCGTTACCGCTGGCGGTCATCAGGGGCAGCAGGTAGGGGCGGGCAATCGCCATCAGGTTAAAGCCGGGATCAAGGCTGCGGCCCACCCCTTCGAAGGTGGAAAGGGCCCGCATCACGAAGATCAGCTCCGCCGGCAGGCGGAAGGGCTGGTCGTAAACGAGGGAATAGAGATCGCCGGAGAGCTTCTGCAGCACATTGGAGCTGAAGGGGGGCGTGAGGGCTTCGTTGAGCATCAAGCGCACCAGCCGCCTTACCGGCCCTAGGTCAATCCCCACGGCGATCACGCCGGCCTGCTGCAACTCCTCCACTAGGCCGGCCGCATCCCGCGAGGCGGCCAGGCGCACCATCCGGCCGATGCGGCTGCGCAGGCGCTCCGAGAGCTGGCCCATCATGCCGAAGTCGTAGTAGATCAGGGCGCCATCGGGGGCCACCGCCAGGTTGCCCGGGTGGGGATCGGCGTGGAAGAAGCCGTAGCGCACCAGCTGCTGCAGGTAGCTGGCGGCACCCTTTTCGGCCACGGCGCCGGGGTCGACCCCGGCCTCCACCAAGGCGGCCCGGTCAGTGATCTTGATGCCGGGCACGTAGTCGAGGCAGAGCACCCGGCGGGAACTCAGCTCCCACACCACCGCCGGGATGCGAATGCCCGGATCATCAAGGAATTGCTGGCGGAAGCGGGCGGCGTGTTCGGCCTCTAAGCGGAAATCCAGCTCCCGCAGCAGCACGCGGCGGCACTCCTTGGCAATTCCCACCCAGTCGCGGCCGCGGCCCCAGCGGGGATGGCGCTGCACCGCGCCCGCCACCTGCTGCAGCACCTCCAGATCGAGGCGAAACAGGGGCTCGAGACCGGGCCGCTGCACCTTGAACACCACCTGGCGGCCGCTGCGCAGGCTGGCGCGGTGCACCTGAGCCAGGCTGGCGGAACCGAGCGGCTCCACCTCCAGGTCAATGATTTCCAGGCGGCGCTCCCCCAGTTCAGCGGCCAGGATCTGCTCCACCACCGGGAAGGGGAAGGCGGGCACCCGGTCCTGCAGGTGCGAGAGCTCCTCCACCACCTCGGCGGGGAACACATCAGGCCGGGCCGAGAGGATCTGGCCCAGCTTGATGAAGGCCGAGCCCAGGCCGAGGAATTCGGAGGTGAGCCAACGGGCCTGGCGCCGGCGGCGCACCGCCAGGCGTTCGGGGCTCCAACCATCCGGGTAAGTCCAGCGGCGACTGTCCCACCAGAGGCCCACCATGAGCAGGATCACCACCCGCCAGATGCGCAGGGGCCGGCCGAGGCGGGCGCCCCAGGGGAGAGCCGGGGGGGTGGTCATCAGGCCTTCGGCCCCGGATCCTGGTTGGAGAAGGCTGAAGCACCGGCCGCACCACGGGCGGAACCTCCATCCAGACGATGGGCGAGCTGGGCCACCTGGGCCCGCAGGGCATCGATCGCCTCCTGCGGATCATCCTGGGCGGAACCCCGGAAGGGTCCGGCGCCGCCGGAAAAGCCGCCCCAAGCACCGCTGGCGGAAGCAGTGGAGCCCTCCGGAGCCGCCGCCGTTGTTGCCTGGTTGCCCTGGCGATCCAGCCGCGCTGCCTCCTGTTCCACCTCCTCCCAGAAGAGGCTGAGCTCCTGCTGAACACGGGCCGGCGCGTCCTGGGCCAGCAGGGTGAGGGTGGCGGCGGTATCCGCCAGGCCACTGCCCAGGCGGGCCGCCAGCCGATTCACGGCGGCCTGGAACAGGGATTGGGGGGCACTCATGGACGGAAACCGGCTGGAGGGCCACAGGTCTGCTGGAACTGTGGCAGATCAGGGACGGGTTGCGGGACTCGGCGCCGGTGGGGCTTCCGGCAGGGCCGGCAACTTCAGGCCCATCCCAGCGGCCGGCTCCGGGGTGGAGCCGGTGGAGGGGGCGGGAACCTCGAGATTGGGGGCGGTGGGCTGGGGCAGTGAATCCAGCGGCGAGCTTCCCCCTGCAGCGGGGGTCGAGGGTGCGGCCGCGTCGAGGGCATCAAGGCGGGCCCGTTCCGCCTGCTGCTGGGCCTGCCGGTCTTCGGCCCGCTGGCGATCCTCCAACTCGGCGCGCTGCTTCTCGGCATCCGCCTGGTCCTGCTGGCTGCGTTTCTCCTGCTCCAGGGACTCAAAATCAACCCACACGTCCCGGGGAGCGCCTCCGTGGCGGCGGCGGAGGGCCTCAAGGGTCTCGCCGGGGAAGGCCTGGACCCCGAAGTTCTGATGGCCGGCGGGAGCGCCCCCCTCGCCCTGGGCCCGGATCAGCCGCTGAGCGATGCCATGGCCGAGCCCGAAACACAAGCCAAGGGCCAGCCAGTAGATCCAGTCCCAGCGGGCGGCGGAGCGAGGGGGTGGAACCGCGACCATGGGCGCAGGGAGTTGTGGGTGGAATGACGCGGGCCCCATCCTGCCCGATGCGCCCGACCCCCACGGAGTCCAGCTTGGCGCGATCGGATCATTCGCCATCGGAGCGGAGCCGGGCCGGAGTGGCGGATATCGGGAGGGGCTCCACGATGATGGGAATCACCAAGGGGGGCCTGGAGCCCACCGGCCCTGCCTCCAGGAACGTGACGCCATGACGTTCAGCATCCGCACCCACGATTCCTGGGGGGTTGTGCCGGTCGGGGATTTTCAGAGCCTCGAGGAAGCGCGGCAGGTCTTCACTGATCTCTGCCAAGACCCCTGGTACAAGGCCGACGGCACCGTGAAGGGTGTGGAGCTGGTGCAGGCCAGCCCGGCGGGAGATGCCCAACGCCTCGACTGGTTTTCGTTCCGATAAGAACTGTTCCCGCCACCGGGAGCCCATGAATCACGCGACGTTCCCTACGTCGTGTAATCAGGGTTGATGAAGTACGTTCCGCAAGTCCATTACCACAACAGGATTCTTGCAAGGCGAAAAGCGACATATTAGAACACCACAGACAATTGCACCTTGGCAGAGGCTCTGTGGACATAAATAGCCACCAAAGAGGCGACAGAGCGGGAGAAACTTATAAGAACTGTTGACAAGAGTGGCAGCAATAAGCGTCTGCCATTGAACTGAAATTCAATCTCCTCACCAGTCATAACAAAAAGTTGCTGGAGTACTAGCATCTTGAAAAGGATCACGCGGATCAATCCTCTTTCGTCTTGCGCCTGCCTTCCGCTCCTGTACGTAGCCTTAATCAAATAGCGATCGAAATAATAACCATCGAATCCACTAAGTGAGTATCTTCGTAACAATAAAAATGACTCCGGCGGAATCAAGTCCACTTATCAATTTCGAGATGTCCTTGAGCGCATCGATCAGTAGTCGTCGCCATATTTAACGTTTGAGCCAGCATTCATGAGTTCCACAGTGGTTTGGTAACCCTTGGAAACGGTAACTTCGTGCTGGGCACCAATGTCATTCAAAGCGGCTACATCAAATTCAGGAGCAGTGATCCAACTGAACCCCTTACCAAAAGTGTTGTCGGGGTTCACCACATACCAATGACAAGCAGTGTCGGGAACCGAAACAGAACATTTGGTCCAGTCGTTGTCCCATTGAGGAACCTGTACAAAGACGAGCGCCGCAAACAGCATACCCAAAAGACTCTTGATCACGATGGCGTTACGAATTGAGAACATCCTACCTGATTTTGCCGTTGCCTGCGACAAAACCGTTGAAACGGATCTTCCCGGGACCGACCGATGGAAGTCCAATGCCCTACTAAGTGCCTCGTGGGAAAAGTCGCTGAGTCGCTCAAAGGGATTGCCCTCTTCCCTATTCTGCCCTCTAGGAATGGATTTTGCACATTATGCAGTTCCTACATAGTTGCCGGTCTTTTCTTAGCGGCGGAACTGCCCCTTTGACCAAATCCGCTCCAGTGACTTGCGGAATGCGTCCTCGCTCAGCGGTTTTGCCAGTTCACGCCTCCTCAGAGTGCTGCTGATCCACCAGACCTGAAGACCGCCAAAGGCAAGGGCGACCAGACCTAGTTGGATATATCCCCAGTTCAGATTTTCCATCATGTCGATTACTGCGCCTTCACCCACCGCTTCGTTTGCTGCTGCCTCATCATGATCAGGGAACCTTGGGCACTCCTAGTCATCCTGTGGGGGATGCAAGGCACCCTTGGCAACGTGTTGGGTTATGACTGACTTTGAGGACAAACCAATCAGCGCCTGCCCTGAGCAGTTGCTTTTTGATTCTGGGAATTGACTTCCTGTGCTTGGAGTCGATCAATTAGACACCTCAGAATGTCAGAGCGGAGTTCTCCATTACCATCCCAGCGCAGCGCCGTTGGCAAAATGTTGATCTGCTCTTGACCCATTTTTTGCTGATGCGCTGGATAAATAATGTCAAGCGAACCCACCCTCTGTGGTTGCCAGTATTACTTTTTGGTGGAAGAAATTCTAAAGACCCTCAGGGACGCCTCGCTGACCTCCGTGGAGCACTAACCGTGAGCGGTTCGGCAGCAGATTCGGGAGGTGGACTCCAGGGCAATAGCCAGTGATGCGCCCGAAATCCGCTCGCCCAAACCCTTGCTGTAACAAAATTACTAATTATGTCGTGTAGTCAGCATTGATCCGCACGTACTGATCCGAAAGGTCGCAGCCCCAGGCGCTGCCGGCTCCGGGGCCCGCGCCCACCTGCAGGCGGATCATCACCGTGTCGCCCTCGGGGCCGGGGCCGCCCAGGTAGGAGCCGGCGGCGCAGGCCCGGAGGTAGGTGCTGGCGGCCGGGCGATCGAAGGCCAGGGGCTGGCCCCGTTCCATCAGCTGGTGCTCCCCCAGCCAGAGGGCCACCGCCTCCGGATCGAAGGGCACCCCAGCACGGCCCGCCGCCGCCACAATCCGGCCCCAGTTCGGGTCGCGGCCATGCACGGCGCACTTCACCAGCGAAGAACCGCAGACCGTGCGCGCGATAGCCCGGGCGCCGGCCTCATCAGCGGCCCCCTCGACCCGCACCTCGATCAGGCAGGTGGCGCCTTCTCCATCACGGGCGATAGCGCGCGCCAAGTGCTGGGCCACCGCCGTGACCCCCTGCTCCAGCACCTCCCAATGCTCGGCGCCCAGGGGCTCGCCGCCGGCAAAGGCCAGGAAGGTGTCGTTGGTGCTGGTGTCGCCATCCACCGTGATCGCGTTGAATGAGCGCTGCACGGCCCGGCTCACCATCGCCTGCCACACCTCAGCCGGCACGCCCGCATCGCAGCTGAGGTAACCCAGCATCGTGGCCATGTCCGGGTGGATCATTCCGGATCCCTTCGCCATGCCGCCGATCCGCACCAAGCGGCCACCCAGGCTGGCCTCCAGGGCGATCTGCTTCTCCACCAAATCCGTGGTGAGGATGGCGCGGGCCGCCGCCTCGCCCCCCTCCGGGCTCAGGGCCGCCACCAGGGGATCAAGACCCGCCAGCAGCGTGTCCAGCGGGATCGGCACACCGATCACCCCCGTGGAGCAGATCAGCACCTGCTCCGGCGCCAGCCCCAGCCGCTCAGCGAGCGCGGCTGTGGCGATGAGGCTGTCAGCAAGTCCGCGCTCGCCAGTGCAGGCATTGGCCTGGCCCGAATTGGTGAGCACCGCCCGGGCGTCACCGCCGCTGGCCTTCAACCGTTCGGCGCAGAGGTCCACGCAGGCGGCCCGCACCAGGGAGGTGGTGAAGCTGCCGGCGCAGACCGCGTCCTCGGGGGCCAGTAGCAAGGAGAGATCAGGGTTGCCGGAAGGCTTGAGGCCCGCCGTGATGCCGGCCGCCAGGAAGCCCTGTGGAGCGGTGAGACCGCCGGGGATCGGCTGCCAGGGGCCAGGGGCGGACGCTGAGGGGACCACGGCGAAGGGGAATCGGGCTGAAGCCATCCTCCCCTGGGCTGGGCCGGGAGCCTGGCCTAGCGGAATGGAGCGCGAACCAGAAGGCCCGGGGAGCCAAACGCCGCCCTGCCCAAGGCCGGAGCACGAGGCCCGGCGATAGCGCCACAGTGGTCCGATCGAGGGGCATCCGGCGTGGAGGCAGCGGGCGTGGACGGCGAGGAGCGGATGGGAGCAGGGGCGGCGCAGGGCGGCACCAGCACCGCTGACAACAACACCCTGGCCACCGCCCCTGACGCCCGAGACGCCGCCGCCATCGCCCTCTGCCGCCAGCTGGCCGGCACCCTGTTCCCCTGGGACATCACCCGCGCCCTGGAGCTGGCCCTGCTCAAGACCTTTTGCGTGCCTTCGATCTCCGGCCTGCTGAGCCGCAGCGGCGAATTCGAGCAGCGCCCCCGCAAGCGCTACGACGACACCGGCCTGATGGTGGCCGAGCTGTTGCGCCACGGCCCCACCAGCCCGGCCGGCGCCGCCGTGATCACCCGCATGAACCGCATCCATGGGGCCTTTGCGATCAGCGACCGCGACTACCTCTACGTGCTCTCCACCTTCGTGTGCGAACCGATCCGCTGGCTGGCCCGCTACGGCTGGCGGGCCCTCAGCGGCGAGGAGGAGGAAGCCCTGTTCCGCTTCTGGGCTCTGGTGGGAGAGCACATGGGCATCCCGGCCATCCCCGCCACCCTGGCGGAGCTGGTGGCCTTCAACCAGGACCTTGAGGCCGAGGCCTTTGCGAGCGCCGCCAGCAACCGCCAGGTGGCCGACGCCACCCTCGCCATGCTCCTGGCCGACTGGCCGGCGCCACTACGACCGGGGCTGGCCCGGGTGCTGGGATCGCTGCTGAGCGCTCCCGAGGCCGCGGCCCTGGGCTGGCCCGAGCCACCCACGGCGCTGCAGAACACGGTGCTGCTGGGTCTGCGGCTGCGCAGCCGCCTGGCAGGGCTCACCCAGCGGCTGCGGCCGCCCCGGGGCAGCCGCTTCTATTCGGAGCGGCCCACCCCCAGCTATGGCAAGAGCTTCCAGCTGGAGCAGCTGGGGCCCCCGGCGCGGCTGGAGGAGCTCAACCGGCCCCGCTGGGCCGGCCGGCAACGGCGGATCGGGCTCACCGGCGGCATTGCCAGCGGCAAGAGCTCGGTGGCCCGCCTGCTGGCGGAACGCCATGGCCTGCCGGTGCTCGATGCGGATGGCTTCGCCCGCGAGGCCCTGGCCCCGGGAAGCCCCGCTGCCCGGGCGGTGCTGGAGCGCTACGGGAACAAGGTGAGCCCAGGCGCTGAGTGGCAACCGCCAGGGGAGGAGCCCGGCGGCCGCCTTCGCCCTGGGCAAGCGGCCGATGCCGGTATGGCGATCGACCGGGCCGCGGAAGAACCAGGCGGCGACGATCACCCCGGAAGCCGCAGCGTGCCCCACGACGCGATCGACCGGGCAGCCCTGGGCAGGATTGTCTTCGCGGATCCTGCCGAACGCCGCTGGCTGGAGGAGCTGGTGCATCCGCTGGTGCGGCAGCGCTTCTCGGCGGAACTGGAGCGGCTGGCGGCGGCGCCCACGGTGGTGCTGATGGTGCCGCTTCTATTTGAGGCCGGGCTCGAATCCCTCTGCAGCGAGGTGTGGCTGGTGGACTGTGACGAGCACCAGCAGCTCCAGCGACTGATCGGGCGCGATCGGCTCAGCGAGGCCGAAGCCCGGGCCCGCATCGCCGCCCAGTGGCCCCTGGCCCGCAAGCGCCCGCTGGTGGAGCGGCGCATTGAGAACCGCGGCAATCCCGAGGCCCTAGAGGATGCGGTGCGGGCGGCGCTGTAGGGCCCGCCAGAAACCTGAACCCACCCGGCCGGCGATCAGCGCAGATAGGCCATAACATCCACATCGTCGATCTGCTCCGGCCGCAGAAAACGCTTGGCATAAGCACGGTGCACGCCGCGGAGCAGGAAGACTTCAAAGAGGTCGGCATCGATGTGGCCCCGATCTCGGAAACCGGCAAGGATCGCCACACTTTGGGAAAGGGTCTTGGCCTTCTTATAGGGGCGGTCGGGGGCGGTGAGCGCCTCAAAGATATCGGCGATCGCCATGATCCGCGCCGGAATGGAGAGCTCATCGCCCTTCAATCCCCGGGGGTAACCGGTGCCTATTACCGATTCATGGTGTGTGCCGGCATACTCGGGCACCCTGGCCAGATCCGCTGGCAAGGGCAGGGTCTCCAGCATCAGAATGGTCTGAACGATGTGCTCATTAATCTTGTAACGCTCTTCGGCAGTCAGCGTGCCGGAAACGATACTCAGATTGTGCAGTTCACCATGGTTATAAAATAATTCCGGCACCTCCATGCAGAAACCATGGCTGGTATCGGGAATGTCGCTGGCGCGGCGGGGAATGCGATGCCAGGGCTGATCGGCCAGGAGAGCTTCCGGCACCGGCTGCTCCAGGCCTCCCGAGGCCCCAGCGGCCTCTCCCCCGCCAGGTTTGACGGCTGAATCGCCGGAACCGGCCGGCTGCCCGCGCAGCTCCAACTCCCGCCAGGAGAGGCCCAGGCTGGCGTCGAAATGACGCAGCCAGATCTGGGATCCGATCTCGCGCAGCCGCTCGATCCGATCCCGTTCCATCGCCTCCTGGCCCACATTGCAGGAGGCCACGAAGGCAAACTGCTCCTCAAGTTCCCCCTTGCGCTCCCGGTAGGCCCGCTCGAGAACCTCAGGATCACCGCCCGCCAACTCTCCCTCCAGCCGAGCGATGCGGGCATCACGCAGCAGCACCTCGAACCGGGTGCGGATCTCATGGATACGGTTGTGGAGGGTTTCGAGCTTGGTGGCCTTATCCACCACAAAATCGGGCGTGGTGACCTTGCCGCAGTCATGCAGCCAGGCCCCGATCCGGAACTCCCGCCATTCGGCCTCCGAAGCGAAGCCAAAGGAGGCCAGCGGCCCCTTCGTTTCCTTCTCAACCTCGCGGGCCAGCATCAGCGCCAGTTCAGGCACCCGGGCGCAATGCCCCCCGGTATGGGAACTCTTGGCGTCGATCGCACCGGCCACTAGGGCAATGATCGCCTCCACCAGCTGCGCCTGGTCCTCGATCAGCCGGGTGCGTTCCACGCACACCGCCGCCTGACTGGCCAGGGCCTCGATCAGGCGCTGGTCGAAGCCATCGAACGGGCGGGTGCATGCCACGGCGTTGGCGGCCGTAAGGGGCTCGCCATGGCCGGAGCGGCGACGATTGATGAGTTGCAGCACCCCCACGACCTCGCCCGTGGTGGAGCGCAGCGGCACCGTGAGCATCGACACGGCGCGGTAGTTGAGCTCCCGATCCACGCTGGCGTCGAAGCCATAGGGAAGCTGGGGATCGAGGGCATAGACATCGGCGATGTTGAGCACCTCGCCGGTGAGGGCCGACCAGCCCACCAGGCGCCGGGGGCTGAGGGGGAAGCGGATGTTCAGGAGCCGGTCCTCCACGGTCGCCGGCTCGATGCGGGCGGCCTCGCCCTCCAGCCTGGCCCGCTGCTCCAGGCTGGCGTTCTGGGAGGCGGCGAACCAGAGCCTGGCGCCCGCGAGGGCTTCCGGCCTGCCCGGCGCTGACGACGACGACGCGCCCTGCCGGGGATCAGAGCGGCGATCGGGACGCTCCACCAGATAGATGCTGCCCGCGTCGCTGGCCGTGAGCTGCCGGCTGGTGCGCAAGATCAGGTGCAGCAGCGAGCGCAGATCGGAAGCACCGCTGAGGGCGGTGGCCACCCCCAAAATGCCCACCAAGGCATCCCGGCTTTCCTCGCTGCCCAGCGGAGTTGGGGCAACCGCGGGCGAGGGGACTGGGTCGGGACCGTGGCTCATGGTCCGGCCGGGTGGGAATGGGGCCACACCAAGGTTAGGTAGGGCGAGCGACTGGGGCCGCCACGCTCTAACCATGCCCCCCCCGCTGCTCCCGAATCACCAGCCGCAACCGCCCCCCCGGCATCTGCTCAACCAGTCCCTGGCGCCGCAGTCGCACCAGAGTGCGGGAAGCGGTTTCGCGGGCGAGGCCCGACAGGGCCGCCAGTTCCCGCTGGGGCAGGGGCGGGATCGGCGCCGTGGGTGGCGCTTCCGCCGCGGTACGGGTGGCCAGATCCTCCAGCACCTGCAGGAGCCGGGCCGCCGCACTCGATTCCCGCCGCACGAAGCGACGATTGAGATTCTGCAGCCGCCTGGCCTCAAGCCGAGCCAGGGCCAGGGCCAGACGGGGCTCCTGGTGGAGCAGGGCCTGGAAGGGAGCCGCCCGCAGCAGCAGGAGCTCACAGTCGGTCAGACAGACCACGTCGGCACTGCGGGGGGCCCCCTGCAGAATGGCCATCTCACCGCAGAGATCCCCCGGCCCCAGGAGGGACAACACCACCTCCTGGCCCTCGGCATCGATGCTCCGAACCTTGGCGATGCCCTGGCGGAACAGGAACAGGCCCTGCCCGTCATCCTGCTCGTGCAGCAGGGGCCGACCGGCCATGAAGCGCAGGACCCGGTGCTGGTCGAGCAACTGACAGCGTTGCTCCTCCCTCAGATCGGCGAACAGGGCGTAGCTAGCCAGATCGATGCTGGAGCCACCGCCGGATGGTGCAGGATCCGAAGCCATGACCCCAGGGTGATGCAGCGGTCCACGACCGGTTGTGACTCTCGTCACACCAAAGATGGGGTAGACCACCTCTAATGAATCCAGACTGATCCATCTGATCAATCCGAGGCCTTCCCACCGGGTTCTTCCCGCGCTGTTTTCACCTCATATCCCTGGCCGAATCAACGGACCCTGGCTGCGTGCTGGACCCATGGCTCCCTCCGCCCAACCCCATGCCATTCCCCCTTCGCAGCTTGGTCGACGGCTGTTCGCCCTGCTGCTCAGCGGTCTCGCCGCTCCCGCCAGTGCCCAGGTGGTGGGCGGAGGCCTGAATACCCGGGTTAATGGCAGCGATGGAGGCAGCTGCCAAGCGGGCAGCTGCCGGGTGGACGGGGGCATCGGCGCCGGCCCCAACGGCTTCTATCGGTTCCGCCAGTTCGACACCCGCCAGGGGGTGGACGGCGTGACCATCGACAACCGCGGCCGCACCAACGTGGTGGTGGGGGTGAGCCATCGCCAGGGCACTTACCTCAACAAGCCCCTCGCCCTGAGCGAAGCGGCGAACCTGTTCTGGATCTCGCCCGGGGGTATCTGGCTCGGCCGTGGCGCCAGCTTCTCACCGGTGAACACGTTGATGCTGAGCACGGCCACCAGCCTCAACCTGGGCGACGGCAAGGGATTTGATGTGCTCCGCACCACGGCTGAGGAGGCGGCGGGCCTCAATGGCATTCCCGATCTCAGCCAGCCGGCATCGCTCTCCCTGGGCACCCTGCAGGAGCTGGGCCTCCAGACCCCTGGCCCGGTGGTGCTGGCCGGAGGTCGGCTCCAGGTGGACCGTTCGCTGCTGATCCAGGCGCCCCAATCCGCCCTGCAGGCGGTGACGGGCGCAGGCAGTTCGCTCCAGAGCGGTGAGGAGGTGACTCTCCAGGCGCAACGCCTTGATCTCAGCGACCTGCAGATCAGTGCGGGCAGTCCGGGCCTGCGGGATCTGGTGACCCTGCGCACCCTCACCCCCGCCAAGGAACGGGAGGGAGGCATCAACCTCACGGACAGCACGCTGCAGGGCCATGCCGTGCAGGTCATTGGCGGCTCGGTGGCTCTCACCAACAGCGTGATCGAGGCCCCCAAGGGCCTGATCCGGCTGCAAAGCACCGCTGCCGAGGGAGGCATCCAGCTCAGCAACAGCCGCCTCGATCTGGAGGCGCACAGCCTCGCGGACCTGAGCGCCTCAACGTTCAGATCCCTGGGCGCGGCGACCTACACGATCACCCCCCTGATCCATCTCCAGGCCAGCGGTGATCTGGTCATCCGCGATGGAAGCCAGCTGAACGCCAGCCAGGATCTCAGGAGCCTGCGCCAGGCCCTGGCCAACAGAGGCGAACCCTCGCTGGATCCGGCGGCGATCTCCCTGGTGTCGACCAGCGGCAATGTGGTGCTCGAAAGCGAGCGGGCCGTCAGGATCGATCAGAGCCGGCTCCGCGCCGATGCCAGCGACAACCTCGCCGGCAACATCGGCATCGTGGCGCGGGGCCCCGGCGAAGGGATCCAGATCGACGCCAGCGTCCTCTCGGCCCGGGGCGGTGCCGGCTCGGGCGACATCCGGCTCAGCAGTGCGGGCGGGATCGGGATCCGGGCGAGCCAGCTGCTCACCGAAAGCGGCCGGGCCCCCAGCTCCGACGGCATCACGGCCGACTGGGTGAACCTGTTCCCCTTCAGCGGCGGCGAGATCACGCTGCTCAACACCTCCACCACCCGGCCGATCAGCGTGGAGGGCAGCCGCCTGGAAGCACTCACCCACACCAAGGAGGGCGTGCTGCAGCCCTTTCTGTTCGATGCAACAGCCGGCTTCAACCGCGATCTCGAGGATTTCCATGACGTGGGGGACTCGATCAGCTTCACCACCGACAACAGCGACAATCCGATCGGTCTGTTCCCCCAGGGACGCCTCGTTCTGGCGAGCGATGGCGGCATCCGGATCAGCGACCGCTCCCAGCTCGATGCCGGCAGCCATCCCCAGGCGGAGCCGGCCACCCTGGAGGCCTTCGGGGGTCGCATCACCCTGCTGAACCGTTCCGCCCAGACCGGCCTGGCGATTCTGGATTCCAGTCTTCTGAATCGCAGCGATCCGTCCTCCGCCCTCAGCCCCTTCGACACCTCCGAGCCCGTATTGATTGGGCGGCCCGGGCAGCTTGAGTTGTGGAGCGCCGGGGGCCTGGTGATCCGGGGAAGCGAGGTGGATGGCGGCCAGGCCGGCACAGTCACGCTGGCTTCCCTCACGCCGGCCGATGTTCAGGGCAGCTCGCTGGTGCGCGGCTCTGGAGCGCCGCTGGAGGGCATCAACCCGCGCAGTGGCGAGGCGGCACTGCAAAACCAACCGAGCATCGGAGGGCCGGAAGGCCCGATCAATGGGCAGGATCCGGTGCTGAGCAGGCTGGTCGAAGACAGCCGCACGCTGGGGGTGAAACCGGCGGTGCAGGTGGTGATCACGCCCGCCCCGATCCCCACCGAACCTCCGGTGATCCAGGTGTACCGGGGCGACCCCCTCGATCCAAAGCCAGCACCGCCGCCGATCACCAATCCAACGCCGGACGTTCTGGTCAAACTCCTGGGCGAGGAAGTGGGTGCGCCGATCGTGGCACCCCTCTCCCCTCCCCCATCGGCACCCTCCTCCCTGACCCCCCGCAAGCTTCCGCCTGACCCGGTGACCACCGCCGACGCCGCCGTGAGCCTGGTGGCTCCCTCCAGCCCGATCGCAAACACCGAGAACGCCAGCAATCGGATCGGTCTCCAGCCCATCCGACCCAACGGAACCCGGGTCACGGCGGTAACCACCGCGAGCGACATCAGCCGACAGACCAGCCTGGATGGGGCGACCGCCAGCCAGGGCTTCCGCCAGTCGGAACTCCGGGGCCAGCGAGACACCCTGGCAGGCCTGGGGCTGGCCGCTGCTCCGGGTGCCGGCCAGTTGCCCACCACACCTTGGCTGCAGGAGCAGATGCGGGCCATGAGCGCGAGCCACGTGGGACGCATGAGCAGGCCCTACCGACCAGCCATTGTGCGGCTGAGCCTCACCCCCGGCAGCCGGGGTGAAGCGGCGCTGGATCTCCTCTATCTGCCCCCCCAGGGAGATGTGCAGGGCTGGAGGGTGGCGGTGCCGGAGGCCCGGCTGCGCAGCCTGATCGCCAGGCTCCAGGAGCAGCTCAGCCGCATGGAGCAACCGGACCTGGAGTCACCCGGCACCGCATCGGCCCAGCTGTCACAACTGCTGCTGCAGCCCCTGCTGCCCTCGCTCCGCAAGGACGGCATCAATGCACTGCTGCTGAGCGTGGACCGGGGTCTGCAGGCCATCCCCTACGCCGCCCTGCCGGTGGCGCCCGGCGTGCTCCTGGGCGACACCTACGCCCTCACGGTCACCCCGTCGCTGGGCCTCACCAACCTGGTCGCCAGCGCCGGCAAACCGGGGCCGGGCCGCATGCTGCTCGGCGGCAGCAGCCGCTTCCCCAACGGCTTGGCAGACCTGCCCCTGGTGCGCCAGGAGCTCCAGACCCTGGCGGCGGAGAACAGCTCCGATCTCCTGCTCGACACCGGCTTCAGTAGCCGGAGCCTGTTGCTCGCCGCTGGCAGCACCAACTACCGCCGCGTGCATCTGGCCACCCATGCCGAGTTCCGGGGGGGGCGACCCACCGTGGCGCGCCTTTACACCGCCTCTGGCGATCTCAACCTCGCCGACCTGGCCCGCACCCTGCGGGAGGGCCCGAGCCGGGGTGGGCTCGATCTGCTGAGCCTGAGCGCCTGCCGCACCGCCCTGGGTGATGAGCAGAGTGAATTGGGGCTGGTGGGTCTGGCCCTCCGCACCGGTAGCCGCAGCGCCCTGGGCACCCTCTGGTTCGTGGACGACGCGGTGAGCGCCGGCTTCTTCGTGGACTTCTACCGCCAATTGGCCCGCGGGCTGCCGAAGGACGAAGCCCTGCGGGTCACCCGGCTGGCCTTCCGGCAAGGAACCATTCGGCTGCAAGGCGACCGGCTGGTGGATGCGGAAGCCAAAACACTGGTGGCCGGCCTCTCACCCGGCGACCGCCTGCGACTGGCCAATGGCCTGAGCCATCCCTACTACTGGGCTGGCATAACCCTCTCCGGTAGCCCCTGGTGAAGCCAGACCGACGCCTGCTGGCTAGCCGATCAACCACACCGGCCTGATTCCTCACGACTGAATTCAGTCTCCCGCTTCGACATCCATCATGACCCCGAACTCCCGGATGCATTCCTTCATCCTCAGCCGCAATCCTCACGGCGTGCTGATGGCCGGCGGCTTCGCGCTCACCTGCCTGCTTAGCAACCCGGCAAAGGCAGGGGATCAATACTGCTCCTTCCCCTCCCCACACCAGCTCAACAAATGCCCAGTGGCGGCGGGATTCAACACCAGCACCGACACCTATTTCTGGTCTCCGATTAGCCAACCCTCCTCCTCCGGCATCGACCTGACCAAGACACCGTTCCTCAACAAGGTCAAGAAACTCACGCTCAGAGGTTCCAGCAATGTGATGATCAACGCGACCGGCAACCCTACCAAAGCCGAAGTCCTGATCGGCAGCCTTGGTACCAATAGATTCGTTGGAGGGAATAGCGTCAACGTTGGCCCGGACACCTTTGTCGTTGGCAATCCACCCGCATCGGTGACCTGCACTACCTCTGGCGCGAACTGCAGAGTCAACGGCAATCCGGGTGCCGAAAATGACAACATCACCCTATCCAGCACCAACGGTGTTTTGATCTACATTGATCGTTGCCTCCAGATGACTGCTCCCTATAAGGCCGGCGAATCGGGGCCGACCGGCGAACCAGGCAAAGGAGGGCTGAGTATCGCGACAGCTAACAAGGCCAATACTTCACTCTCAGAACCCAACTATCAGCCGATCACCGACGTAGCCGGGACCTGTCCCGTCGCCTCCATCGGCCTCCATGACCTCCAGACCACGGCCCTGCGCGGACGGGATGCCCTGCTCACCCCGTGGGAGCGCTGGTGGTCGGCCACAGGCTCATGGAACCGGGGCCTCCACTGGCTGCAGCAGGCGATGATCGCGTTGATTCAGGGGCCCTACGCCGAGGCCGCCGAATCGCCCGGCACAGCACAGTGGCAGAACTCCCAGGCCCCCCCGCGCGTCGCCACCTATGACGGAGTGACCCGGGTGATCCAGAACGATCCCCAAGCCAACTTCCTTCGGAAGGACAAAGAAAGCGGCAGCACGATTGTGGTGAACGCCGGCACCCATCTATTCAATCGACAGACCTTGGTGCCGAACCGCGGCAACAGCACGGTCTATAAGCAGTACGGCATGGAACCGATCCCGCTGGGCAAGGGAATTGTTTTTGTGTACCACGAGCCCCTCGGCATTCTCGCCGCCTACTCCAACGACCGCTACTCTTACGGCTCGGAACGTAACCGTGGCAGCGTGATTGCTCAGCTCGTCCGTGGCGACGGCAGCGCCCTACCGGCCCGCTCCATCGACTACGTGGTGCTGAACAATCTCAACGCCTCCGAGGGCAGCACCCCCACCAAGCCGACCACCATGGGCAACCCCAAGCTCAAATCCTGAGTGCTGCCCCTCCTGCTCGCCCAGCTCGTCGCGCCACCGCTGCAGCCGGGGCCGATCCGCCTGCCGGCCCCCACCCAGCGGCTGGGATCCCCCGAGACCCGGCCCGGGAGATCCATTCCCGTTGGTCAACCCGATGAGCTGACCGCACCCGGGGAGCGCCCTCAGACAGCGCCGAACGGCAAAGCCCCGCACGGCCCAGATCCGGCACCAGCAAAGCCTCCCGCCGCCACGCCAACGCCCGGCCTGCCCCGCGTCCAGGGCCTCACCCTCTACAACGCCGCCACCCTGCGCGCCATCCTGGCCCCCTGCGCAGACATCCAGGATCTGGCCGCCCGGCTGCAGGCCTGTGCGGCAGCCCTGAGCAGCCGGCTCTACGTCGATGGCTACACGAACACCCGCGTCTACACCCGGCCGGAACCACCCCCCGGCCAGCTGGAGGTGGTGGAAGGCCGGATCGCGGAGGTGCGGGTGGAGGGTCCCGATGAGCGGCTGAACCGTCGCCTGCGGAACCTGCTGCTCCCCCTGCAGGGCACGGTGCTGCGCCTGCCCGAGCTGGAGGCCCGGGTGGCCCGGCTGGAGCGCCTGAGTGGGATGGCGGGACTCCAGGCCAGCCTGAACCGGCTCGGCAGTGACCCCACCCGGGCCGTGCTGGTGATCACGGTGGACTCCGGGCGGCGGAGCCTTCAGGGCGACCTCTCCCTGCGCAACGACGGCAGCCCGGGCAGCGGCCAGTTTCGGGGGTTGGCCACCCTGCTGCAGGGCGATCTGGTGAAGCGCGGCGACACCCTGCTCCTCTACGGCGAGGCGAACACCGACAGCCAGCCGGACCTGGGCTACAGCCTGGCCTCGATCAGCTACACCCTGCCCTTGGGGGACCGGCTGCAGATCAGCGGCGCCTTCGGCGCCAGCCGCCGCAACCTGATCGAATTCAACGGCCCCGGGCCGGACCTCTCCTTCCGCCAGCTGCAGGTGCTGGCCCAGGCCGACTACAACCTCGGCGAAACCCTCAGCAGCCGCTGGTTCGGCTTCGCGGGACTGAGCGTGAATCGCACGGACGGCTACCTTGGGGCCCGCGCCTTCCCCCTGCTGCTCGGAGCCGGCGCCGACGGCTGGCTGCGCACGGGCTTCCTGCGCTTCGGCCTGGCGGCGGAGGGACGGGGTGAACGAATCAGCTGGAGCGGCAGCGCCTATGGCCTCCAGGGTGTGGCGGGCCTGAGCACCGCCGAACAGCTGCAGATCTTGAGCTTCTACGGCATCGAACCCGGCAGCTCCCGGGCGCTGGGCCTGCAGTTCAGCGGCAGCTGGCGCCCGGCGCGCCGCTGGCAGCTGATCCTGCAGGGGGGCGCCCAGCGGGCCCTCACCCCGCTCACCGGCGCGATGGGGATCAGCCTCGGCAGCGACAACGGCCTGCGGGGTCTACCGGGCCAGGTGATCAGCGGCGACAGCGGCCTGCTCGGCGAAGCCGAACTCAGCTGGAGCGCCTGGCAAGGCGGGCTGGCCGAAATCCAGCTCGTGCCCTTCCTCGGGGCGGGCCGTGTCAGCACCAACCTCCAGGAGGGAGCGATCAGCGGGGATATCGGGGCGGGGGGGGTGCTGGTGCGCTGGCTGCAAGGCCAACACTGGCTGATGGAACTGGGCTGGGTGAGCCAGTTCGGAGGCTCCACCGCCAACCTTCTTCAGGGTTGGCTGCTCAACAACGGCCTCTACAGCCGAATCAGCTACCGCTTCTGAGTGATCTCACCGCGCCCGCCACGGAGCCAAGCGACGGGAAAGCTCAGGGCAGGGGGAGCACGGCCCTGGCGACGGGTCGCCACCCAGCTGGGGCCCTATGCAGCAGCCGTTCTGGTGCTCCTGGTGCTGCAGAGCAGCCGGCTGATGCAGACCGCCAACCTGCTCCTCTACGACCTCACCATTCGTCTCCGCCCTGCGCCGAACGGCGCCGCCACCCCGGTGCGGGTGATCGGCATCGATGAACAGGATCTGCAGCAGCTGGGCTGGCCCCTCGACGATGCCCTGCTGATCCGGGCGATCCAGCGGCTGGATCAAGCCGGGGCCGCCGCGATCGGCCTCGACCTCTATCGGGACATCGGGGTGGGGGATGCCCATAGCGCCCTGAGAGAACTGAGCCAGAGCAACCCGCGGCTGGTGTCGGTGTTTAGCCATGTGGATGGGATCAGGGCGATTCAGGGCACCCCTGCCAGCCGCCAGGCCTACAACGATCTGGTGGTGGATCCCGACGACGTGGTGCGTCGGGATCTGCTGTTCGTGCGGGGCATGGGGTCGGCGATGGTGCCACTCCCCCTGCGGATGCTGGAGGTGGGCCATGGCGGCCGACCCCTCCGGGAGGCCCTGGAGCGGGATCCGGCCTGGATCCCGCCGCTGCAGGCGAACAGCGGCGGCTACCACCGCCTCGACCATGGCGGTGTGCAGCGAATGCTGGCCTTCCATCGCCTCGGCAGCTTCCCCAGCTGGTCGTTGCGGGCGCTACTGGCGGGAGAGGTGCCGGAGGGGAGCCTGCGGGGATCCCTGGTGCTGATCGGCAGCAAGGCGCCGTCCCTCCGGGATGGCTTCCGGGTGCCCTTCGCGGGCCCCAACCCTGCCCGATCCCTGCGCCTTTCGGGGGTGGAACTCCATGCCCACCGCCTGGCTGCCCTGATCGCCCTCCAGGAGGGCCGGCCCATGGGCATGAGGGCGGCGCCGCCCTGGCTCAACACCACCCTGCTGGTGGCGGCGGTGCTGGCGGGGGTGGCCCTGGGGGAAGGCATCAGCCGACTGCGCCGCAGCCAGATCACCGTGCTGGCCTTGGCCACTGCGATGGTGGTGGCAACGGCAGGGAGCCTGGCGAGCGGCTGGTGGTTTGATGCGGCCTCCCCGCTAGCGGCCCTAGCGGCCCTGGCCGCCGCGGCCTGGACCCGGCGGGCCCAAGAGCAACAGCAGCAGCGGCAGGAACTGGAAGGCCTGCTGCAGCAAACCACCTCCACCTCGGTGGCAGGTGAACTCTGGCGGCAACGGGAACTGCTGCTCGAAGGGGGCCGTTTCCCCGGCCGCAGGCTCGAACTCACCGTGCTGTTCACCGACATCGAGCGCTTCACCCGGGTGGCGGAAGAACTCGATCCCGAAACGCTGCTGGCCTGGCTGAACCGGGGCATGACGGCCATGGTGGGCCCCGTGCAGGGGCAGGGGGGGCTGGTGAACAAGTTCACCGGCGACGGCCTGTTGGCGGTGTTCGGAGCTCCCCTCGACCGGGGCACCCAACTGGAGGCCCTGGCGGCCGTGCAGGCCGCGGCGAATATCCGCCGGGCCCTGGCCACCCTCAATGCCCAGCTCAAGGCGGAGGGACTCCCGGAGATGCGGGTTCGCGTCGGCATACACACCGGCCCAGTGCTGGCGGGATCGGTGGGCACACCGGAGCGCTGGGAGTTCAGCGTGGTGGGGGACACGGTGAACTGCGCAGCCCGCATCGAAGGTCTGCAGCGCATCGAGGGGCCATCGCCGACCTGCCGGGTGCTGCTCTCGGGGACCACCCTCGCCCTGGTGCGGGAAACGATTCGGGGACCCTGGAAACTCTGGGGAACCCTGCCGCTGAGCGGCCGCTCTACGGCGGTGGAGGTGTGGGAGCTGCTGGAAGAGGAATCCGCCTAGGGCGCCTTGAAGGACTGTGGAGCGAGCGGCTCGCAGCGGATGGGGAGCTGAGCCGGCAGCACCGTCGCGAGGTGCTCCAGGGCGAAGGCCCGCAGCAGGGGTGCGGCCTCCACCGAGGACCCACAACGCTGGGAGAGCTCCTGGAGCTGCAGGCGCACTAGCTGGTCGGCCTCCTGGTCGGCCGGGACGGAACTGCGGGGCAGCAGCCAGGAGCGGGCGGGAGGCGCCCCGATCGGATCCTGGGCGGAGGTGCAGAGCGGCGAGGTCTCCCAGAGCAGTTTGGTAGCCACGGGAGGGATGGTGAACACCCGGATGCCGACCGTTTCGGCCGGCAACGTCCAGACCCCCAGCGAACCGATCCTCACCTGCAGGGGAGCGGGGCGGGGCGCGGAGCCCTCGAGCACGGCGATCCTGCGGGGCTCACCTGGGGCGAAGCGATCGGTGGTCGGCACCAAATGGACCAGCCGTCGGGCCTGGCAGGCATCGCGGCTGCCGCCTCCCTCCCGGTTGGCGGGCATGGAGCGGGTGCTGTCACCGGCGATGGCGGGCTCCGTGATGGCGGAGACCGTGATGGCCAGTGGTGCCAGGGCCAGCAGGGGTGCCAAGGGCAAAACGGTGCCCGGGATCAGAACCTGACCCCAGCGCTTCGATGCCGACCGTGCCCGGAACCGGCAGGCCGGTCGGGGTGACGCCTGGAAGGAGGGGTGCTGGGCCATGGCCTTCACGGCTCAATGCGGATCCCATGGTCACTTTGCTCAAGGGAAAGCCCCTGAACTGTGATCCAAATCACAATCCGACCATCCTGTTGTCCTGGCAGGCTTCCCAACCCTCGCGCCCCCGTCTGTGGACCTGTGGACCTGTCGCCGTGTGGACCTGCCGCCCTGTCGCCATGCGGTGCCCAGTCCTGCGGTGCCCTCAGGCACGGGTTGTCCGCATCACCGCACCGGGATCTCCACGGGTCCGGAGATCCAGCGGCAGGGCCGGGATGCGGAGATGATCGGAACGAAACGGCTTGACGATGGCGACAGGCACCAGCGCTGAACCCCGCCCCGATCCCGGCACCGATCCGGTGCTGATCCTGGGCGGCGGTCTGATCGGTCTGGCCCTCGCCCATGAACTGGCCCGCCAGGGCCGGGCGGCCACCGTGCTCAGCCGGCGGCGCAGCGAGGCGGCGGGCTTCGTGGCGGCGGGCATGTTGGCCCCCCATGCCGAGGGCCTCGACGGCCCCCTGCTCGAACTGGGCCAGCGCAGCCTGGAGCGGATCCCCGCCTGGGTGGCGCGGATCGAATCCGACAGCGGCCTGGCCTGCGGCCTGCGGATCTGCGGGATCATGGTGCCCTTCGCCAGCGCCGCCGAACGGGATGCCTACCCAACTGCGGCCCACGGCGAGCGGCTGGATCGCTCGGGCCTGGAGCGGGAGATCCCCGGGATCGGGCCGACCTGGCGGGCGGGCCTGCTATTCCCCCAGGACGGCCAGATCGACAACCGCCGCCGCCTGATGCGGGCCCTGGAGCGGGCCTGCGTGCACCGGGGTGTGCGCTTCGAAGAGGGCTGCGAGGTGCTGGGGCTGGTCACGGAACCGCATCGGAGCCCGGCAAGTTCGGCGGCTTCCGGAGGCCGCCCCGGGAACGGGCCCCCAGGAAGCGGGGCGCCGGCAAGTGAGGGCCAAGGCAACGGGTCCGCGGGCATCGAGGCCAGAAACGAGCAACTGGCGGCGGTGCGCCTGCGGCGGGCCGACGGCCAGGAGCTCACCCTCCCCTGCCGCGAGGCGGTGCTCTGCGGCGGCGCCTGGAGCGCCCAGCTGCTGCCGGGGCTTCCCGTGTTTCCAGTGAAGGGGCAAATGCTCTCGCTGCAGGGACCGATCGGAGCCCTGAGCCGGGTGGTGTTCGGCCCCGGCACCTATCTGGTGCCCCGCGAGGACGGGCTGCTGGTGGTGGGGGCCACGAGCGAACCGGAGGCCGGCTTCGGTGAGGGGCTGACTCCGGCGGGCCAGCGCCAGCTCCAGGCGGGAATCGATGCCCTGCTGCCCGCCGCCACGGGCTGGCCGCCGATGGAGCGGTGGTGGGGCTTCCGCCCCTGCACGCCGGACCAGGCACCGCTGCTGGGGGAAGGGCCGATCGGAGGGCTGTGGCTCGCCACCGGCCACCACCGCAACGGAGTGCTGCTGGCGGCGATCAGCGCCGAGTTGGTGGCCGGAGCGCTGCTGGGCCTGGGAAGGGGCGATGGGCTGCTCGATGCATTCCACTGGAGCCGCTTTTCCTGATCGCCACGGACGAGCACTGTCAGCCATGGCACTTCGCGACCCGTTGGTCACCCCTGCCTGATCACAGCTGCCTGATCACAGCGGCCTGATCACAGCGGCTTGATCGCCTCGGATCGCAGGCCTCGCAACCCTCCCGGCGCCATCCGCCTAGCCCAGGCATGCCTGATTCAGCAGAGGATCACGCCGCACAAGGGCTCAAATGGCCCAGACGACTGAAGTGGGGTTCGTCGCTGAACCTCAGCCCTTCAGCTTCGTATTGAGGATCTGGTTGGCGAGCTTGGGATCGGCCTTACCGCCGGTCTTCTTCATCAGCTGCCCCACGAAGAAGCCCTGCAGCTTGTTTTTGCCGCCCCGGAAGGCCTCCACCTCCTCGGGGTGGGCCGCCAGTAGTTCCTCCACGATCGCCGTGATCGCCGCCGGATCACTGATCATCCCGAGGCCGCGGGCCTCCACGATCGCCTTGGCGGAGCCGCCCTTCTCCAGCAGTTCCGGCAGGATCTCCTTGGCGATCTTGCCGCTGATCGCGCCGCCCTCGATCAGGCCCACCATCTCGGCCAGCTGCTCCGGACCGAGGGGCAGATCGGCGTAGGAGAGGCGCTGGGCATTCACATAGGCGGCGATGTCGCCGGTGGTCCAGTTGGCCACCGCCTTCGCATCGGCACCGGCGGCCACGGCGGCCTCGAAATATTCGGCCATCGGCCGTTCATCGGTGAGCACGCGGGCGTCGTAGATCGAGAGACCCAGCTGGTCGGCGTAGCGGTGGCGCTTGGCGGCGGGAAGCTCCGGCAACTCAGCGCGCCAGGCCTCGCGCTGCTCGCTGCTCACCTCAATCGGCCCGAGATCCGGATCGGGGAAGTAGCGATAGTCGCTGGCACCCTCCTTGCT
>Ga0209299_1000325_pt1 | contig 27416 bp, 35 predicted proteins | sample S_140806_MF_Meta_FD_187326 | JGI IMG/M metagenome (GOLD analysis project Ga0209299, IMG submission 187326) | Freshwater microbial communities from Lake Simoncouche, Canada to study carbon cycling - S_140806_MF_MetaG (SPAdes) (version 2) | ecosystem: Environmental > Aquatic > Freshwater > Lake ...
TTTTCGCACCATTTCGAGATCCACCAGTGGTGAAACGCACGAATTGTAAATCCTCCTACCGGATTGATTGCTCCTGTCTCTAGGTTGACCGAGTACAGCGACCCTGGGAGTTGCCAAGCCAAAAGGCTAGCCGTTGCTGCTGCTGCGTTGTTGCTTGCCGAATTAGCCTGTATGTGGTCGCCAAAGTGGGCGTGCCAGCCATTAACCCTGATTCGGATTCCTCGTTGACCGTCGATCACCAGAAGGGTATCCGATCCCGCAGCAAATTTCGTCTTGCCGTTTCCGTCGAGGAGCGACCCAAGGTTGCCCCAGTTCTCAACGGTTGGCGTTTTTCCGGTCAATCTAGCGGAACATTTCCCAGAGTACTCAAACTTCATCGTGTGATAAATATTGTTAGTTTGGTACTGTGCATGCGGTCCATAAAGATGGCTCATGCGAATAGGCCCAGGATATCTGGTTATGGAACCCAGCGATGGGTTTTCAGGATTTACGCCTCTCCCAGTAAAATTATGCCCGCCAAACTCCGCTAGCCCAAGGAATAGATGCTCCAGTCCGTAATACTTCAGATCAGGTGAAAATTCTGGGTCAGCGTACCATGGGTCATCCTTCGGCTTGTTTGCCCACCATTTCGTGAAGTTGTACCATTTGTTTCGGCCTTGAAAATAATTGTCTTCGCCGTTTGGGGTTGAATTCACTTCAACATTTGACGTGCTTGAGGACGCTTGAAAATACCACCCAGAATACCCTCGGACCTGATAAGTCTTACCGTCATCCCCTTGCATAATAGCGACTCGCCACGCCTGAATATTTTTTAAGTCATCCTTGTCTGGAACTGAGGGATTGATGAAGTAATTTCCCTGCTCGTCCTGCTGGTCAAGATAAACGAACTCCATCGTCCCACCAAACCCAAATATGCTGACAGGCCAGCCCGGATCTTGCGGGAGTTTGCACCCTCTAGGAAAAAAAAAATAAAACCCCGGTGTGAGGATCTCGGGTTACTGGGTAAACCGTACTGACGTATTTTACAGAGGAATTTCCTAAAGTCCCCTCTGCGGTTATCGGTATCCTCTGCGTGGGATCAAAATTGTAGACCGGATCAAAAGAGAAATGCCCACTTCGAGAGGACGTCTTTCTCCAACTGCCAGCCCCTTGGTCAAACTGCACTTCTGTCCATGAGTACCTGTAAATCACCCTGCCGGATGCAAAACTCTGGTCAACCTGTTCAGCGTGTTCTTCGTCAATCGAGACCCAGAATGATTCAACGCCAGACACATCTGGCTGTACCGATCCGAATGTCGATCCGCTTTTGACGTATGAGCCAGGGCCGTAATAGCCTGTAGTATTTGTGCTTGCCGAGTTCCGGTTCAGCTTGGAGGCCGAAAGTGGTTCGCCAGCCCTGAATCGATCAGTCATGTTTATGCCCCTAGATAAGCAACCTTGCCGCCACTGAGCAGCGAGTTTACGCTTGCGGTTTCGGTAAGTTTTTGGAGGTATGTCGCCATCTCAGCCGTGTTTGCAGCAGTCTCTTCAGCAGCGTTAAGCCCTCTATCAGAACCAGCGATCTCATCTCGGAATGCGGCAGGAGAGAAATAGCTCGAGAGTCGGCCTTTTTCAGCCATCGGTGGAAGAGGTTGAAACTTGGCTTCGCGGTCTGTAGACATGATGAGTTTTTCAAGCAGTTTGCTTCCTGCTCCTGAGTCAGGAACGTTAGGCAATACCGTGTCAAGGGATTCCATAAGAACTCCCATATGCCCAGCTATCCGTCTCATCGACCCGGCGACTTCGGCTACCGATCCAAATGATAACCCCCCGAGCTTTTCCCCAAAGACCTCTACGTTGGCTTGATCTTCGGTAAATCCTTTGGTCTTCATAAAATCGTTGCGTTGGGCGATCATTGAGTTCGCCTTTGCCGCCCTTTGCCGATTTATCTCAACTTCTTTTGCCATCGATTCTCTGACTTCCGCGCTTCCAAACTGATCTTTAGACCCTGTCAGAAAACCCGATAGCGGGGCTTTTTCTCTTGCTCGAAATTCCTTAAGACTGTACTGGAATATCCCCTCCTCGGCTTTTGCTGCGTTAAATTTATCGCGTGCATCACCTTCTGGGTCGCGTCCTGTTATCCAGTCCATTTTCTTCGCAACACCGATCAACGCATCACGAAAACTACCGAGCGGCGATAACATGAGTGCGAAAGACTCTACGACCGTTGCCAAAGCTGAAATAAACTGAGACGAAACAAATATTAGGTCTTTCGCTATACCCATAATGCTTTTCGCTACCGACGTAAGCCACTCGCCAATAATGGAGCGTGAATCATACAGGTAAAGCCCAAAAGCATAAGCATAGTCGCCAGCACGCGAGATAGCGTATACGAATGATCTTAAGGCAGAACCAAACCCACCTCCAGACCCCCCAGCACGCATATCTTCAATCGACGCTTTAGCACCGTCCGCAAACCCCTTGAGCTTGTCGTATACGGTAGTCAACAGAGTGTTGCTGACAATCAACAAGCCCTTGGCAAATGGCTCAACAACCCGCCCCAACTGCACAAACATACCCTCGAACAGACCGAGAATCTTACGCTGCTGGTTGGCAAATTCGTACTGCGTCTTCTCCAAGTCACCCGTGAACGGCATCGTTTGACGCTTGAATTCTGACAGGAATGACATCGTCCGGCCTTCAAACATCGTCCCTGGCTTACCGCGAGAAGTATCGTTCTTTGAGATTTGATCCAGCATAGGAGCAGAGACTGTCACGCCCATCCGTCTACCTGGCGTATACCTTCCAGCGATCATTGACTGAATCATCTTGCCCATATCATCGGTTGAAAGGTTTAGGACTGATCCTGCCTCTGCGACCTGTTTAAAAATGTCCACGGCGGCCTGGGCTGACTGGTCACTGGAAAGCGATGTTGTTTGGCGAACTTGTCCTGCGATACGTGTCATGAGCCTGAGCGAATCTGTTGCCGAAATCCCGTATCTGGACTGGTAGTCCATCGAAGTGTCGATTAGTTTGCCGGAACCTTTACCCACATAAACCTTTGCGGCGTTCTCTAATTCTGTCAGGGTGGATGCGGCTTGTACGGCCCGGGAAAGGATTCCGCTGACACCAAGGGTCAGATTCGTCACAAAGTTGATAATCCCGCCCACGGCTTTGGAAAGCGAGTCCACGAAGAAGGTTAGCGACTTGGATGCAATGTCTAAGCCTGTCATCAAGCCTTGGCCGAGCATGGAAACAAATGGGCCGATCACAGGGATTGCACTACCTAAGGATGTGGCAAACGAAAGACCGATCTGGGTAAAGCCTGTCAAGGCGCGAACGGAATCTGTGCCAGCGGATGTGATACCCTTAAAGAGACCTTCGATGCCACGACCAGCCGAGTAAACACCGTTATTTAAAATGTTGGCGGCATCGCCCAGAGCAAACGGATTACGTTCCGAGCCTGGGAAGGGACGCTGAAAGACTCTAAATCGGCTCATCAAGGGCATCTGACCGGGATTCCCGAAACGGGAGACCATGAGCGGATTGCCCGAACCACCGTTAAGTAAGCCCTTGGCTGATTGGAAGTCAAAGAGATTCTTAATTCCGAGCTTACGTCTCCATGCACTTGTTGCAAGATTGCCGATGGTATTGCTGGGCGATGAATCTGCCATCAACCTGTTGCGAGACCTTCTATTTATCTCCTCTTGGCGTGCTGCGGCTCTTTCACTGGCTTTTGCTGCCTTTTCTGCTGCTTTAGCGTCACGATCCTTGGCTCTGGCGATAGATGCGTCATATCTCTTCTGGGCTATACCTTGGTCGATTGGGCCAACAAACAATGCCGATCCTTCCTTGCCTTTCAACCTAGCGTCTTCCTTGCCCTTTGCTACCATCCTTCTGTATGAGTCATTTGCTGAGTTCTCACGCTGCTTGGCGATGAAATCGGCTTCTCTTTTCTGAAACCTAACGAATGAGCGACGGTATTTTGTCATCGCATTGAGATCGCTATCCTCGTTGCCTCCTCCACCTCCACCTGGACTTCCAGATCCACCACCAGAGAGAACCTTGACGACTCCGATATTCTTCAAGCCTTTGAGGGCTGTGGCGAGACCATCGGCACGGATTCTGGCGACTGCGAGTTTACCGTTTAGGGCATCCAGAGAGGAAAATAGCTTTGATCCGCTGAAGTTAAGCTGGAACATCGAATCAATCTTGGCGTTGGCTTTCGCCGCTACCCTGTTGATCGTGGAGAGAGCTTTTGTCAGTTCGCCGAAGTCTGATCCCGTGATATTGACAGAGTTGGACATGGATCAGCCCTCTATGGTTATTTCTGGGTCGAAGAAGACTTTGTCGCCAACCGTTCCGTAGTAAAGAAGGTTCTTGAATTCCTTGTACGGGTAAGGGTATACGGCTTGAAAATCGTCTGCTCCTGCCATCTTTACTCGGAAAACACGTCTGCCTCCGGCGGCTGGAAGCATTTGCACTACGTAGCCAGTATTAAATGATGGAGTGCTAGTATCCGCAGGGACTTCGTTTACATTGAATGCAACTGTGACTGGAGCGGTCTTTCTGCTGTACCACTTGGCTACCGAGTCTGGTATTGGCTGATAATCGCCCGTATATCTCGTCTGGTTCCATTCCATGTTAGGGTTGACGATAAATTCGTGCGAAATTTCGTAGCCAATCTTCCCCGTAATCGGACTTGTAGATTCAGTGATCTCTGCGGAATTGTATAATACTCTGCCCCTAGAATACCCCAAAAAAGACTTCTTATTGACACATCCGATGTACAGACCTTCAGGCGTAAATAGCGGGCCAACTTCTCCAGCAAATCCTGTTTTGCTATTTAAGTCTAACTGCTTAGGATTGCCAATAGGACCGGCGTTCAACAAGTCTTTGAGGCTAACCCACGGGTACGACACCTTGAAAGTGATCTGAGGTTCTCTGACAGGAAATCCTGTTGATATTGGCTGAATCCATTCCGGCTTACCCATGTAATCCACAGGTGCATTCAGATTCATGTTTCCTGGGTCAGACTGGTCTCCACCTGGAGTTCCTTTAGGAATTACGATCACGTTAGGATCTATGAGGGTAAATTCCGGTTGCCCATCAAGCCTGGTGGGAACAACTCCCATTGGTACATTCTTGAGCGACTCCATTCGTAACGAAGGCTGTATGTCGATTTTTGCGTAACGAATTCCATATCTATTCTGATACGGATCAGGTTGCCAAGTGATATTGATTTGCCAGAACTGAGAGCGGATGCGTGGAAACGGTTGCTGATAGTTCTTCAAGAAGTCTGTTTCTATTCCACCTGTGGTCGTCATGCGTAATTGCTGCTGAACCATTCGGGTGAACTCTAGAACATCGGCATTGTCCTTATCCCATCGAGTTGCATCCCCAGTGTTGGACATTACTCCAAGCGAAGTCCGAGTCCCCGTGTCCGATACAATCTTGGATTCCGACTGCGAGTCGAGTAGATCCGTTCTCGGTATAAGCTCAATATCCGTAATGACTAGATTTCTGTATTGGTTTTTTCCGTGACTGCGGAGTATCATCGCTTCGGCTAGATCCGTGTCCCAGAACTTATTGTAGTAAGAGTATCTCTCGCGATTCCAACTTAGCATTTGCCTGAGGACAACGGGTAGGTACGCTACAAAAGCTTTCTCGGTAGGACGACCATCTTCGCTATCTGCTTCAACCTTGCATTTCCAAGGAGCAACCCATGACTGCTGACAACTCGTCAATCCGTTTTTGCCGTAACCTACACGCCAACCAGACATATCAGGGAACCAGTATCGAGTGTGCGATTGAATGATGCCTGGGTCGAGCCACGAAATATCTACATCGCTTGGTTCGTCTGGAATTTTATCGATTTGATTGTACGGGATTCCAGCTACAGTAGTCGGGGTCGGAGGATTGATTTTCCAAAAAGGGGTTGGGTCAGCCATTTACAATTCTCCGGTATAGATCTGGATCAACTTCGCCTGGCGGGATCGTGTTTTCGGCCATGAGAGCAGCGATCTGTAAAGGAGTTAAATCAAGAACCTCATGGAAGGACATATGCCCATCGACCACGAGATTCTTGATCAACTTCTGATAATTCATTCCTGAATCACCTTTGTGCGAACCGCTGCTCATTCCGCTTTTGGGTCGTTGTCTGGATCTTCCCCAGAGACTGCAATGGCGGCAATCCGCATGAATTCTGCGTAGGAGAGTTCCCCGTAGAGATCCTCAATCGTGGAATCAGAAACACCCTCGTTGCGACCGATTGCGGCTTTCAGGAGTGCCTTCTGGCCTTCGTCCGAGTTGACCAGTAATTGCAATCCTTCTGGGGATGCAACCGGAGTCGGGTAAAAGAGGTCAGCTTTCAGGGCTTCCTTCATCACATCTCCCGCAACTTGCTTATCCATTCCGATGACCAGTTTCTTGGCCTTTTCCGATGGGAACGGTTGCAGTTTGCGGATGATTGCCTGAAGAACGCCCTGATCGCGGAGCGTAAGCTGACGAACCTTGAAGGTTGCTCCAGCCATCTTGACTTCGATTCCAGAGTTAGCCAGCTTGTCGATATAGAATGCTTCTGACATGGTAGATCCCACCTTTCAAGTGGATGATTAAGCAGTTGGGTTAGGGTTGAACCCACCGACAGCAACATAGCCCTGAACCGTTTGTTTCCCAGAAAGCTCAACACTCATAGAAACCTTGACTGCGTCATCTGGGCTGATCGTTACAGATCCTGTCTTGAAAAAACCGTTTGGAACTTCTTTTGAGTTTTGGATATCGGGGACAAGTGCAAACGGGGTTTCTGGATCTTGGACTGTTGCTCCGGCAAAGTTATTTTCGTCTGGGTTCTGTAGGGAATAGACGAAAGCAACGCATGGCTCACCAAGGTACTGCATAATGTCGTATTTATTTCTGGCGACAGTTGGATCAAGCGTCATGCCAGGACCAGGAGTCTGGTTGATCGACGATGCGATGTACCCAGTAAAGTTAAGGGTCCCTGACTTCAGACCAGGAAGTTTAACCTTCCATCCGTTTTGACAATTGGAGTTGATTTCGATTGTATCTGTGTCAAGAGAAAGACTTCCCTCGGAAATACAAATCGCAAATCCTATGTCGTAAGTGTTTGCGGCAGATGCTGTGCCGTGAAAGTACAACTCTATGAAACTGTTACGCCCGAGAGCGTACTTATCGGTAGGTGTAGGTCTTGGCGTGATTGCCATGGGAGTCTCCTGTGTGGGATATTAGTGTCTGACTCGGAATTCCAAAGTCGCTGTCCATATGCGGTTGCCTGTGAGATTAGGCTGTTCGCTGTACGAGGTGGCTCGATTGAGCAATGTCATGTCAGCAACCCCGTCAAATTTCTTGCGGTCATAAGTCTGGATCGCTATTGAAGCCAGTGACTCGCAATCGGCCAATGTGGTGTGAGCCACGCTCAGTTGCAAAAGAGACTCCGTCCAGAGAATCGCGTTTCCGCTGAGTGTCACCTGGTTGCTTTGCACCACGTTTAGTGCGGCATAAGGTGGGAACAAGCCTTCAGGAATAGCCCCGACATACATCGGAGCTACTGAATAAGCTGTCCAGCGGTTGACGATCTGGGCAAATGGAATCATCGTTGGTAAGCGATTGTCACAACGGCATCGGCTGTGGAGTTAGCTGTGGCACACGTCAAAGTGAAGTTGGCTGCGGTGACAGCGATTCCATCCAGAGGTGCGCCGACTTGTGCATATCCGTAGGCCGGAACCTTAATGATGTCGCCCGTAGCACCTGTCAGGTTGTCAAAGACGAAATTGACTGGCACATTGGAATTGTTCTTGACGCTGACAGAGTTGATCTTGGAGATTGTGCCAGTGTTACAAAACAAGTCCGGGAATGAACTGAGCGATACGGTAGTTGTCGCATTGGCCGCGATGCCCGTATAAGTCTTCTTGAACATCCGATCCGCATACATGTAGGTGAGTTCTGTCGCTGTAGGCGAGGCGGGAACCCCTGTGGACGGACGTGTTACGGATGAGAGCGAATTGCTTTGGGTGACCGTGGATGTGCTGTTCACGTCCGAATCGGTCAAGGTCATGCTGGTGGATGCGCTGATTACGCCGGAAGCTGTGATAGCCATGGAGGTTCCCCCTGTAGTAGTACCGTTATTACCAGTGTCAGTGCCGATTGAGGTTGGCATTTACGAAACCCACCCCTAGAGACGATTTTTGTTGTCAGAAATGTACGGAACACGAAGACCGCGATTGTAAGTGACCTTGAGGGTCGCTTTATCTGCGAGCGATTTAAAGGCAGCTGGAAGTTTGTCTCTAAGGTAGGCCTTGTAAACTCCCTCCAGTTCCTTTGCGATTCCCGGCCAAGCCAGTCGTGAGAGGTAAGGTCTGGGTGGATTCCACTTTGGACCATCTCGCTTCTCGCTTTTAGGGACAGACTGCCGTTTTATTTTCTTCCCTTGAGCCTCAGACTTGGGACGTTTGTCGCCAAACCCATCGTTACCCTTGGACCACCAGCCTGATTCAAGGAAATAGCTGTAATACTCAAGGCGACTGCGTTCTGATTCATCAACAGCCCGAGGATTCACCTGAATGATTCGCGTTCCAATGGAAGGTGGCTTTCTGGCGGGATAAGGCGTAATCATCGATTTGTCGCTGAAGCCTTCTCTTTGGATCTTCTCTCGCCATGCATAATCTGCTGGCTTCTTAGAGGCAAATCGCATTTCATCACTGGCAGAATTGCTGGCTGGTCCTGGGAATTGACGTGATTCTACGCCCCTTCGCCAGTGGATTGAATCTTGTAGTGTTCCAGTCCTTCTCGCAGGGGCTTCACCTGGAAGGGATGAAGGTGGGTACTTTAGGCTCAACGACCTTTTCACCCGCTTCACAGCGTGTTCTGCGACTGCATCCAAGGCAGCGGAATTGATCTTGTGAACATCATTGTTCGCTGAGATCCACTGCTTCGAGGCCTTTTGAGGCATGCTCTGGCTGGAACCGGACGTTACGCCGCTCTTTGCGATCTGATTAATCAGTTTCATTGCGGAGTTAATATCCATCAGGATGTCTCCACTACGCATTCAGCGGTTGTGTGATGGCTCAAAGAATTCCAGTCATTACATCTTACCACGTTATAAACATATGTTCCAACCTTTATCTGATTGCGTGCCGTAAGGTTACGCGAGCCTTTGAGCAGGATGTTATGCGTTGCAGCAGAACCGTCCTTGGCATCTTCACGGTCAACACCACCGGACCTAGGCTGCACAAGGCATTTGACTGTCAGAACGGGTATCCAAGATTGATACACGCCGCCCTGAACGTCCTTAAGAGATCGCAGTTCGCTGATCACGGCTGTCTGGTTGAGGAAGTCGTCAAATGCCATTGACTGAATACCTCACGTAAGGCGACAGCAAGTGGGCGACTGGGTTTCGTGCTGAAAGGAATGCGTCAAAGCTGGACCGTGTGTACGAGTAATCGCCGATTCGCTCTGACTGTAAGGCATTGTCGTACTTTGCGGCGGCATACATGCTGTTGACGAGCTGGGCAATTGCGAGTTTTACAGGTTCTGGGCAAGAGCTAAAACCACCCGTGTAATCGACTGTGTAAAAATATTGCAAACTGTACGGGTTATCTTGCTTGATGAATGACTTAAATCTGTTTATATATGGATTGACGAATGTAAGCACGCCTGTAGACGGCTCCAGAACGTATTCGAGATTGATGTCCAGCTTTGTTTCGGTCAGGTTTGTTTCGCTGGAGTTATAGCTGTCCACATAGCCGCAGGAATCGCCCTTGACAGGGTCTGACTGCTGGTAGATTGCGACTCGGGAAACACTTGCAACTGGTGTTCTACGGAGGTAGATACGCTGGCTTTGATTGATAACATAACGCTCGGTGATTGTGTCGGATAGGAAAATTCGGTTGCAGAACTTCTCTACTGATCTTGACGCAGCGTCGATATAGACCTGTACAGTAGCCGATGGAGCATCCGCTAGGGCAGGAATATATGTCAGGCATTCGTTTAGAGTCAGCAGAATATCCACAAGGTCTCCTTAAGCTCTCGAACCCAAAGGGACGACCCGAAGGTCGCCCCAGAGGGCCGAAAGGTGGGAATCAGTTGGTTCCCTTGGTCTCGATGGCGACATCAGGTTGCGGAACCGGAGTCAGATTGGCGTTATGCAGCAATGCAACACCGTAAGTGGCTGTCCCAGTTGTCGCTACAACACGCATGTAAGGCTTGCTTACAAAAGCGGTTACGTTTGACGTTTGGACAGCAGTGTCCTTGCCTGGGTGATTCACGCTGATCGCCAGGAACTGGTTTGTCGCAGCTGTCGTAGCAGATGCAGAGATTGCAGCACCAGGAACAGCAGGAACGGCAGTGATCGGTACGCCAAATGTGGTTGATACCTGATAACCGACCGTAAGGTCAGTCCACGTAGAACCATCGGCTGATTCCTGAACCTTGATTGCCGAGGATGCAGCTAGAGCGAAGTTGACCAGAAAGGTCACCCCACCAAAGAGTCCGTTGGCACTGTTTACCTGAACAGACGAGCTGTTTCCCGAGGTAAACACAAGGTTCTTGACTTGAACACTACTTAAGAGCTGATTATGACGTGACATATGGTTCTCCTCTTGTGCTTATATCAAGATACCTTGATGAATTTGCCGTATTGTTCTTGGATCGTGTCTGCACCCCAACGCAAACGGAAGAGGTAAACACGGCGATTGTTCACGGCTTCGATTTCATTTAAAACCCGTACGGATAAGCCCATACGAATCGGCATGAACACGCCTTGAAGCGATCCGAAGAACGCAACTGCGTTACCACTTGTACCTTGAAGAGGAGCGAACTGGCAGTAGCTGATTGGGAACCCGTCAATTGAGTCAGGAATCGGCTGGACGATGCCAGGGAAGTTCTGACCGCTCTGGAACAGGTACTGACCGTTGGACGCTTTGAACAGGCTCACAGTCTTCGCTGTTTGCTGGTGCATGACGAAGCTGAAGTTTGGTTGGGCGTACTGTGGCAGGATGCTGAATCGCATTGCCTTGACCGTATCGGCGTCCAGCGTCGAGCTAGAACCAGATGCAGTCACGAAGCCGAATTTACCTGCCTCGCCACCCGAACTGCTGGAAATCGAGTTCCAGATACCCCGAGGTTGGCCTACACCCGTACCGTAAGCAAGGTGCTTCTCGTAGTGGAGATCCAGCCAGGTTTGCAGTTCCTGATTGAAGTAGGATTCCAGGTTGAATCCTGAGTCTTCCAGGAGTGTGTTGGACATCGAAATCCGGCCCATGTATTCATGAACTGGGATCGAGACTTCTCCAAAGGTTGGCTCAAGGGAAGCACTTGGTGTTCCGGCTTCGCCTGTCCACATACCCTGAATCGGGCTGGTGTAGACATCGTCGCGGAAAGTGGTACGCAGCATGACAACACGGTTGCTGTTGGTGGTGATCTGACGAACACGACCTCGCAGGGTTGTTGGGGCTGGCTTACGCTGAATGACTTCATTGAGCATATCGGGTGGCACAAAATAGCCAGCACCTTCGTCGATGCCTTCGACCAGCGTTTTAAATGTCCGAGCGTAGTTGTTTTTGAGCTTGTCTTCACCGAAGTGGAGGAAAGCCTTGAAAGCTCGGGCATATTCTGGAGTCGAGATCGACTTGTTCTGCTTCTCTGTCAAAATGCCCAGACCATCGTCTTGGACTTCGCCTGAATCCGAGATCGTTGTGAACCCGGCAGAGCGTGTTGAGCCACTGTAAGGCGTACCAATAGACTTGTTTGTCAGGTCGCGGTAAGCGTCCAGATTGACAGAGTCGAGCGAGTCGGCTTCGTCGATTTTGGCTTTGAGGGTAGGAAGCACATCCTGAAGGATGGCTTTGTAGCGAGCTGTCTGGTCGTCGTTGCGATCTTCGTTCAACCGAAGTGCTTCAGCCTCAGCAAAGGCACTTTTGAACTCAGCACGCAATTTTGGCGATGCTGCCATGGGATTACTCCTTGATGTAGGCGCGAAACGCTTCGAGAAGGTCGTTTAATGGGTCTTCAACTGCAACTTTTGCCTGGGCCGGAGCTTCGGCTTCTTCTTCTTCCGATTCGGATTTGATTCCGGCATCGACAAGCAGAGTTTCAAGCATTTCATGGGCGGCTTCGATCTGGGCGCACACTTGGGCCAGGAGGTCTGCCGTTGTTTGTGAGATCTTTCGCCCAGCTTTGAAGGACGAGATGGCTGTCTGTTCGTTTGCACCGAGTGCAACTGGTGAGATTTCCAGAAGTTTGGCTCGTTTGATCAGGCGTGAACCGCTCTCGGATCGCATCAACTCTTCTTCGGATGGGCTGTATCCAGCCTTCTTCCAGTAGTCGAGCGTTTCCTTCTTCGTCATTCGCTTGATTTGCAAGGGGATAATACCCACCGACAATTCCTTCACAACGCCTGACGTGATGAGCTTACGATCTTCCTGAGCCTTGACCGTATCCACCAGAATCGCCTCAAGGAACAGCCCTTTGGCATCCTCAAAGAGTTCGACTGGCTTGCCGATAGGATTCGCATGGTCGTGATTCACGCCACCGATAAACCCCTTGGACATAAACCTTTGGATATCAGCCTTGTAAGCACCTGGAGCGATAATGTCGTTATGATAATCAAGAAAATGGAATGTCGAAGCGTATCCAGCGAACCCGCCAGAGTCGGAATTATCAACTCTCGGTGCTGGAGCCAGCTTGTAAACCAGACTTAGTTCCGGTTCAGACACGATATTTTCCTCGCAATAGATTGATACTCACATATATATATTAACAGATAAACAATTGTTGATGCAAACTAAATCTTTTCCGGTTCTGCCGTGTAGTCTCCTGCACGAAACACGCTGACTGTCTTCAGGTATTTGTCATGGGTCTGATCGGCCAAGAGGAGCTTTAGTTGCTGCCGGAGTTCGTCCATGACCAGGTCGTCTTCGCTGCTCAACTGCATTTGAGATGCATGTAGCCAGACACCAAGAAGCGATTGCAATCGGGAGTGATGCAGGACACAGGCTTGAAAGCCTTCGTTATCCTGAACGTCAATCTGCTCGAAATCGACCAAGAGCGAGTCAATCGAGGATTTCTTTGTGACTTCATCGTCGTCGTCTGGTTCTTGAGGCATGTCTGATGGTCCCTATTGCCAGAGCGATTGTGTTGAAGATTAAGTACAGATGGAAATACAGCAGGAACAGAGTCCAGGCTACCAATTGAGTTTCGCCCAAGGGATTTCTTTACGTTGCCAGCCAGCCAGATTACTCAAGGCCCAGGAATCGCCTTCTTTAAGCATGCTTTCCGCAGTTTTCTTGCGGATCTTGAAGCTACCAGCTGGCATCCATTCGGGTTTCGGGCCTGAGATCCAGTCGTTGCCCCATGAGTTCAGGATCACTGCGGACTCGTCCGAGAGGTCAATCCCAATGATGATCATCTGGTGCGACCATGAGCCTTTAGGGGCTGAGAATCCGTTAGCGTCTCGCTTGTAGCTGAAACCCTGATCGGAAGCGACTGTGACTGGATAGCCGGAAGTGATTGCACTGACCAGTTCATCCCACGTGTCAACCTTGGCGTAAGACTTGATGGGGTGGAGCTTTGCCGTAGGTTCGAGATCGTCGGGAACACCCTTCCTTGCATAGCCTGAACAGCAGAGTGCAGCAGAGTATTCTGTAAGATCTACGGATGCATATTTCTTACGTGGGAGGCATCCATATTTCTGTAAATACTGGGCCGCCCAGGCTCCTACCGAGCCTTCTCCAGAGAGTCGCCCACCACCGATTTCAACACGACTTCCCCAGTAGATCGTCATGCAGTCAAGGTGACCGGGATTCTCGCTTCCGTTATCCGTAACATCCTGGGCTACGAGGATCTCTGCTGCCATTCCAGCACCGTTGGCAACGCATGAGCCGCAGGAACCTTGGTTGTAGATCCATTTATCCTTGCCCCAGACCATGTCCATGTACTTTGTCAGTATGACAGGGCCAGTCGGAGCGGAACCCATGAGGTGGGGAGCCGTTGCGGAAAAGCCTTGAATTCCGTTTTCGGAGACGATTCGGGCGACTTCCTGGGGATCTTTATGCCAGCCGAAACCGAAGTTGAGAGCGTCGTAGGGGGTCATTTGCTCAACTCCTCACAGGCCTTTTTGATTTCAGCTAATGCTGCCAGCAATTCTTCGCGTGTCTTGTATCCCTTGCTTGCAAGCAGATCGCCAAGACCCACGCCAGCCCAATAAGTCCGAATCCCATTGTCGTCAGCACTCTTTGCCAATAATCCGATGATCTGAGCCATGTCCAGGCCCAACGCTCCAGCCTGTGCTTCAGTGATCTGTATCGATTTGTCGAGGGCTAATGCCCCTTGCTTGCGTTTTGCCTTGTCAGGCACAGTAATGGTCACTATGGACCAGAACTCGTTTGCAAGGCCTGTCAGGTGCGGTGGAACGGGCTTCTTCTCAGGGTCAGTTTCCTGCCCGTCATAAGCCTTGACTGTTCCAGATTGTGTCCCGACAACGTATGTCCTACCGCGATCCACAAAAACAATGGAAACTTCCGTTACCGGAGGCACATTGAAAGAGGGGATCGAGGTCTGCCCAAGTAGCATCAGTGCGGCAAAAAGCATAGTCAATCCCACCCCTCCGGCTTATCCTGGTGTTCCCACTTCTCATACCAGTCGTCATCCATAGACCAGTAGAGACACAAGGACAAGCCGATAAGAATTCCTAAAATGATGTATCCGAAAGTGGCTAACACCCGTATCACAGGCCAGCTGTCGCTGCGGCTACTGCTTTGGAAATAGCGTCTTCACGCTGCTCCATTGCGGCTTTAACCGTTTCCTCGTTGAGGCTTACGACTTCTCCTCTGGCAAGTTGCTGGAGTAGTTCCTTGATCACTTCCACGATCAGTGGAGTCATCAGGCGTATGATGAGTTGGGTAAACATTATTTGCATGCCCCGTTGGGACAGATGTAAATGTATTTCATTTGCGTTGCCGCTGGCTTGCGATTAAAAAGGAATAGCCTTGGGCGACGCCCCCCATTGCCTGGGCGAGGTGGCAGAGTGATCAGCGGCGACACAGTTTTTTCGACCGTAGTTGTTGTCGTGACCGTTTGAACTGGATTGCAGTTGCCTTTAGGGCATTCTGGCTGTGCTGCGTACAAGAAAATGGCTTCGATAAACATGATTGCTCACCTTTCAAGTGATTGGTATAGATGGAACCGTTTGACCAACCGGCACTTAGATCACCTTACCCTTCTGGGGACAGAGGTTATTTCAGGTCGATTGTCTCTTCTTTGTCAGTCGAAGATGATTTGGATGTCTGGGAGGAGTTGGATTGCCGCTTCTCTTTGAAGCTCTTCACTAAGCCCGCACTTGCATAGATGACAGCCGCAACGCTGTACAGCAACTCTGCCCAGCTCAGATCGACATTCACCAGATTGGCCCCCACCCAGTTTGTTGTGACAGCAATTGGGCCGATCACCCATCCCACATTGGGGTTTAGGAGGTCGAGCGAGGGGTCGGGTGTTTGCATCGCTAAGATCCGTTTGGGGTCTTGGGGTGCGGTGCGGTCGTATGCTGACACGGTGGCGACGGAAGACGACATTTCTAGGCCTCTTCATATAAGCATATTATAACCTGTCACTGACCCTCTTGTAAATACTTCATCCCGACTTGATGAGCCTTAATCAATGCCGCCAAAGCGGATGCGACTGAAATTACGATTGCTGCCGCCGGTCCTACATAAATCCTGCCGAGGTTCTCGAGTATGACAGTCAGAATGGTCAAAATCAAAGCTGAAACCGAGCCTGTTCCGAACGCCTTTAGTAGCGTTGATTTAAGCTCTTCGACGTTGATGTAGCCTTGGATACTTGGCAGATTCTTCAGTTCGTCTTCGCTCATATCAATCCCCCTGTTTCACGTTGAATCCAGACTTGATCATATGTTCTGACACGGATTCGATGCCCGTTTGGCTCAATACATACACATCAGCCAGGTAACGAGCAAATGTCTGCTGGAAGTCCTGAGTGGTCGTGATGACCAGCTGTTTGCCAGCCAGAAGCATTTCCAGTTCAGCTTTGGCCCTGATGCCATCTGCGGCGTGAGCTTTATGCATTTCTGGGGCGTTATAGCCCTTGAATCTCACGTGTTGGGTTGTGGCAACGTCAAAGCCGAGGTCGATTAGCAGAACAGCTGTATCACCGTCGATGATGCGTTCTAAGCGTGCTGCGTAAGTGTAGTTGACGACTGGCTCTGGCATTAGATTGGCCTCGATTTGGGTGGCACTGGGATGACTGACGGATTCCAGGTGTAATTTGGGTCGTCCAGATAGTTTTGAAACACTGGAGCAGGGGCATTGACGAGCTGGGTGATTAGTTGGGCGTGCCGCTTGGAGTCCAAGTTATATCGCTCGATTGCATTTTGCCGTGCAGCTCGTTTCGCCATTTCTTCAAGAGTTGGCTTTTGTCTGCCTATCATCCAGTCAAGAAACTCTCTGCCTGTCATTTGCCGAGTCCTTTAGGAACGGTGAAACAATGGCCTAAAACGACTCCAATCCCCAAAGCAAAGCCTAAACTGTGCTGATTGACTTTCCAAATCGCCTCAGACCATGTCACGCCGCCAGACTGCCACTTGATCAGATCAACAATCAGCAGCACGATTGCAACTGTGATGAGAAAGACAAAATTCTTGGCAGCAGTGCTGAATGTCATCAGATTGGCCCGTTAGCTGTTCCGTTGCCGTTGTTGACAGGCCAGAGCGGTGGCAGGGATGCGAAGAACTCGCCCACTGTTGGAACTGCCTGAGTACCCGCCTGAACAGCCTGAACCATGTTGTAAAACAAGCTCCAGATTGAGTCACGATAAGCCAATGCTGCTTCGCCCTCGGCCTTATAGGTCGTTATGTTGCTCAGTGTCCAGCTTGTGGCTGACAGGATGGAATCGTATTGCTTTACGGACACCGCTTGATCGAGAAATGAGCCGATTCCGTAGCCGATTTCGGTGAGTCGCTGAATGATATACGCTTGCTGTTCCTCTGGAGTCAGATCAACGACAATATAGATATCGGTCACGGTAAAGCCGTTGACTGCAAAATGCTGCTCAAGTCGCTGTGTGGCAGGGTTGTACGCTGGCATGGGCGATGCGATGTATGGATAATAGCCGTATGTGGCTAAGGATGCATCGTCCAAGGCGTTGAAATTGCTGACAGTCGTGAATGACTGTGGCAACCACTGTGGGCCGGAGATTTGACCGTTTGGACTGACTTGGCAATACTGCATTACAGATTCCATTTCGACTTGATATAGTTGACGACATATGTCCTATCCGAGTCGCTTAATGCGGTCGGATAAACGATGAATTCAGAGATGCTGCCCTCGAGGGCGTAGGATGCAGTTGCGTAATACCCGATTCGGTCGGGCGAAAACGATGTTGTTCCAACGTTATTAGAAGTTCCACTAGTGCCGGACGAGTACGCAGTAACGGTTGAACCATCGTATTTAAACGTGGAATAGTCCCACTGCGTTCCATTTGTTCTTGTGCTGTTTGCCTGCTGTGTGCCGCCGCCGTTCATTTCGATTCGACTCACAGTGGAGGCAAAAAGATAGTTTGAAGTGCCGCTGCTTTTGCCGACTAGAACTGATCCGTTGGTTGTATCTGTGTTTTTGTAAACGACAAAGATCGTGAAGTTGGTGAAGGTGTTTGTAAAACCAAGCCACTGGCTACCATTAAACGCAACAGCCCCCAACCCATTCTGCCCGCTCGCAGGAGGATTCCATGTTGGCCTGTTGCCTGATGTTGCCTGAATTGCGTGCCTGTTATTGCCCGATAGATCGTTCCACTGGTAAATGCTTTGCCCTGAAGTTGTCACTGGTGTTGTTCCAGCGTCCGTAAACAGCGTGTTTTGCTGCGATGCGTCCAGCCAGAGGGCAGCACCTGTGACGGGCAGGGTTGTATTTGGGTTGTAAATGTCTGGTAATGCCGCAGCGGGTGGCGTGAATGCTGAGGTATAACGAGCGTATTTGGTGATGCGGAGATCGTCGATGTAGCCTTGAAAATCAACTAACCCAGAGGTGTAATTGTTGGCAAAACGTCCAACTCTAGCTCCGGTCGGCGTGAAAGTGCGAGACGCAAAGGTCGTAGTTGATCCAACTTGAACTCCATTGATAAACAATTTTGCAGCATTTGAAGATACGCTTGCGGCAACATGATACCATGTGTTTACAGATATTGACCCACCCGTAATAGCTGCAATAGCCGAGCCAGATCCGTCTGCTGGCCGAGTCTCAAAAGTAATAGTTGAGCCGTTTCTAACAACGTAGATTCCACCAAAGTAAGACACCGTTGCTGAAGTCAGGGTGAAGATCGGAGCGTAGCCAGTAACCGAATCAGGTCGCATCCAAAATTCTACAGTGTAATCCGTAGTCAGGTTGAAAGGTTCTCCGTAGGGTATATCAAGATAATCACCCGACCCATCAAAATATCCGCTTGCCCCACCGTATTTGCTCTGAGTTGTGCTGATCTTGGCATTTCCTGCCGCAGTCACTGCCAGTGCATTTGGCCCACTATCCACAAAGTTTGTTGATGTATCTGCCCCATCCATGTGCAACAGGAGCGATGTGTAATTGTAGTAAGGGTCGGCCACCGTGGAGGATGCGGTTGTTGGCAATGCTGCTGTAGGAGGTGTGAAATTGGATACGTAGCGAGCAAATCGGGAAATCCTGAGGTCGTCTATGTAGCCGTTTAATGGAAAGTCGTTGCTATCTTTCTCTGCACCAATCTTCAGCGGCTTGCTGTTATTGTACAGCGTTGAACTAAATGTTGCTGTTGTACCAGCGATGCCGTTTAAATATGGAGTAAATGTGCTGCCATTCCGAACTAGGGCAAAATGATACCATGTTCCGGTAGCAGCGGCAGTAGCAGAAAACAGTACGTTGCTGGGTCCGTTCCAAGTATTCGCGGCTGTGCTTAAGTAGAATGCAAACTGCGAGCTACTGTTAAGAACGATTACCCATCCGCCAAAAGTGTTTCCCGTGCCAAATGGAGTGATAATGGTCGGCTTTCCAGAGACTGAGTTAAAATACACCCATCCCTCGATTGTGAAATCGCCAGACGTAAGGTCAAGTGCAGCGGAATATGGGATTTGGACAGCATCCCCGCTACCATCAAAATAAGCACTCGCTCCACCGTACTTGCTCAGGGTCGTGCTAATTTGAGCGTTACCAACCGCAGTCACCGTCAGTGCATTTAAACTAGAATCCGTAAACGTGGTCGATCCGTTTGTTCCATCCATACTGAGCATCAGCGAAACGGCACTGTAGTAAGGGTCGCCTGTTGTCGAATACTTCTTAGCGTTCCGAATGATATTTGCAATCATCAGAAGTTTTGACCTCCTGTAAAACCCTGCCAGCTTGTCCCGCCATCGTTAGAATAAAATGCAAACACATCCTTCTTGCCCGATGTCGATGTCAGCGTTGGTGCAGTCCCGCCAGACCATTTGATGGCCGCTCCCCAAGTCACTGCCCTCGCTGTCCCGTCTGCCGTAAATTCCAGCGTAAAACTTGCTGCGGAGCTTGCTGGCGTGTTGCTGATGGTCAGAGTTGTGATGGCGGCATTAAGCGAAACGGCGAAGAAGTTGCTACCAGATAGATCCAGAGTAAGCGTGCCAGCAGAAATCGTGGGTGCTGTACTGGTCTCTCTGTATGCCTGTAACTTTGGTTGAGTGATCAGGTTGCCACCGAGGTTTTGCGTGCCTGTGAAAGTGTTTGTGGTGAGCTTAACATCAGAGATCAGGAATCCGTTTGCATCCAGACCAACACCCGTCCCAATCCTAACGCCCCCTAAAACAGATACCGATGCTGCTGGAAGAGTATAAGAATAGCTTGAACTGATTACCCCGCTTGAGATTGTGATGGACGTGCCATCAACCTTGACTCCACCCAAAACCGCTGTGGTTGCAGTAGGCAGAGTATAAGAAGATGCGGAAGAACTGATAACACCGCTGGCAATCGTAATTGTTGTTCCATCGACTTTAACCCCGCCCAGAACCGATGTTGTTGCTGTAGGAAGGCTGTATGCTGCTGGTGCGCCTGACAGATCGCCGTAAGCTGTGACTGCTGCGTAAGCGAGCGATGTCCAGGCTGTTCCTGCGGCATTTCCAATTTTGAATTTACCCGTATCAGTCTCGTAGCCCAGTTCGCCCGACGAAAGCGTAGGGTTGGCCGATGTCCAAGCAGAAGCAGTGTCGCGCCTGAGTTGTATCTTGCTCATCCTGTTGCAGTGCCTCCGTCAAACGTGTTGCTGCTGGTAGATGCCGACCCGCCATCAAAGATTCCACCGCTACTGCCAATCCCGGCATAACGTGCGTCTGCATAGGATCTAGTTAAAATCGAGTAGTCTGTCATATTTGGGGTGCGAAGCGATGTCCGATTGGCGTTTTGAAATACCAGTTCTGCCGATTCACCCAGACTCAAGGTAGTCTTGTAATCATATGCGTGGTCGAACGCCAAATCTGGATCGGCGATGGCCCAATCGTTGGTTGCAGTCAAATAAATCTGGCCGGGCCGACCAATATATGTGCCGTTGTAAAATCGCGTGACTTGCACAACTGGATAAAGGTCAAATTCTGTTACCTTACCACCAGAAACTCTATCCGCAGAACTACTTGGATTATAACTTCCAGTTGTCCCTACCGCATATCGAGCGTGAATACCTGCACTGATTGCATGAGGATCGTATGTTTGCGTAATTCCGCTAGGCCGAGCCGTGGCATTTAAATCAAATGTTGCCGTGGTAAGTGTGTTGGCATTGACTTTAGTAGAGGACTCAAGATACACCTCTCCATACTGACCAAGCAGTAAACGTCCCGTCTTTGAGGTGTTCGCAGTGCCTGTATCGTTGGCATTAAATCCGATAGACTTGTACTGCAAAATTGTTGAGCCAGACGACGAATATAAGCTACCGTCAAATATGGTTTTAGTAACCGTACCCGATGTATTGCTTGTCAATAACCCACGGGAATAGCCCTGAATGGGGCCACTTGCAGCAGTAATTGAACTGTATTTTGGGAACTGCGATAATGTCCCTGCGGTCGTCTGCGTTTCTTTCCATACTTGAATGTAATTGGCATCCGCAGAAGTAGCCAAGAGCAACCCGTCTGTCAGCCCAACGACTGTGCCATCATCTTTTTTCGTAAACGCTTTGCCATCAGCGGTATTTACAGCCAATTCACCCGCCGACAAACTGCCAGCAGATGGGATTGCACCTGATGTTGAGGATCGCTTTAGCTGGATGGTTTGAGCCATCAGAACGTACCCCCATCAATTGTCGTTGATGTGCCTAGGATATCCGTCCCAATCACCAAGCCTAGATTTGTACGAGCCGACGATGCCGTTGTAGCACCAGTGCCACCATAAGCCACGCCAACCGCTGTTCCTTGCCAAGTACCAGTTGCAATTGTGCCAACCGAAGTCAGGCTCGATCCCGTGATACCACTGCCCAGCGTGCTAGAGGTCAGCACCGAAACACCATTAATGCGGTATTCTTTACCTGTTGCAATCGAGACATGCTCAGACAGCGTCCAAGCACCTGTGGCCGAAAACCAGTTGATCGTCTTATCCGTTGCACCTTTAAGGGTGATACCACCACCATCCGCTGTTGTGTCCGTAGGCGTTGCAACTGCACCCAGTTCGATATTTTTGTCGTCCACGTTCATGGTCGTGGAATTGATCGTAACCGTTGTGCCGTTGACCGTCAGGTTGCCCGTGATCGTCGTATCACCAGAAACAGCCAGCGTGCCTGTCACCGATGGATTTGTGTTCGTCAAAGGCGTATAGGTCAGTGCTGTTGTCACATCCGACGATGTCAGCGTCACATTACCTGTGCGAGTGTTGAACGTGTTGACCACGTTGGTCAGATTGCTGAGTTTGCTGGTCACAAACGCTGTGGTTGCAACTTTGGTCGAGTTGTCCGATCCAGTCTGCGTCACGGCAATCAAATTGCCTGAGAACGTCTTGTCACCAGTGACCGTTTGCGTCGAACTCAGGGTTAAAAATGCCCCAGGCCCAGCAATAGCCAATATCGACGAGGCTGATCCTGCCGTGTCGCCAAAGCCGTAGTAAAGGGTATTATCAACTTCGTTCATCGCAAGCTCGGCGTTGAGCAAGCCTGATGGCGCACCTGTTGCACCGGATGTTCTTCTTTTGATGCGGATTGGATTTGCCATCAGAAATTTCCTCCGTCAGTGACAACTGACTGCTTGAGATTGGCCCATTTGCTGATTGATTGGTTGTAGCTGAGTAGATCGCCTTGCGTGAGGCTGGATAGCTGGACATCGCCAAGGGTTGCCAAGTTTGAGCCTGCTGCCCCGGTTTGCCCCGGCTGCCCTTGTGGGCCTGTCGCCCCTGTATCGCCCTTTGCACCCTTTTCGGCAACGCATACCGAAACTCGATACGTATCCTGAACAGAGGCTTGCACTCCCACCTGATTTGCAGGAGAGACAACAACATTCACAGGAGGTTCGAGCCGAACCCTGACTTGGATTGGATCAGCCACGGGGGATCACCAGGAAATTGCCAGCGAGACGGGTTTTCGTGATATCACCATCCGTGAACGTCATCCACCACTTGTAACTTCCTGCTCCAGCCGCAGTTGTCTGGCTATCTGACCATGTGACCGTAACCTTCCCTGTGGTGGAGTTGGCTGAGGTCGTTGCGTTGTAGGTCAGGTTGGAGGTCTTAAACGCTGCCGCAAATGTCATGTTGGCTATGCTGATCGTGCTGGAGCAGTCTGTTGCGGGAGCAACCGTGACCACCATCTGCACATCGTCTCCGGCGACTGCCGAAATATTGAGCGGTGCGGGGAGTTGGATGAAATCTGCCATCTTAGGAGACCTCCTCGATGTCTGTCCAACCCTCACGTGATTCGTATTCTTCCAGTTCTGCCAGCAAGCTCACATAAGACTGGACCAAAGCCTTGTTTACCCCTGATCGGCTGGGGCTAAGAGAATCGCTGTTGCGTTCGCCCTCGATCTTGGACCGTTCGCCTGTGCTGGCAGGAACCTTTACCGACCCGATGTTATCGCCTTCAGAAACCGTTGTTTTAGCTGGATCAGCCTGAGGTAGAATCTCGTTGCGAATCTCATCCCTAGCGATACCAAGCGAGTCAGCGTCCGGTGAATCAGATTTGCCGTAGCCAACGATATCGCGAGACTCATTAATAGTGATAACTCCACCACCAAGCAGACGTATCGCACGATTGGCAGCAATCTGTTCACGGTCATCAAGCTCCTCAACTGGCGAATAATCAAATGTGAACTTGATCCGACCGGACCTTACGTCATCAGGATCTTCAAAGTCGATCAGCAACTGATGCGTCATTTCGTCCGCAAAGACCTTCTGGAGCGGGATCAACCCGTGGACGTATGCTGCCCTGATGGCATCTGCGTAGGTTCCGTATGCACCTGTGTTGTCCGTATTCAGCCCCAGGACCGAAGTGTTTAGCCCCATTGCCGCAAGGACCGTAGCCTGTGCTGACTTGGGAATCTCTACCAAACCGATCTCTTCCGGCGTGAACCCCATCTTGTGCAGTTCGTAAGCACCCGTCAAAACTGTAGGGTCTCCACGCTGATCACCTGTGAGGGCATCCTTGAGCCGAGATTTGATCGCCTTGGCGTCGTCCTCTGAGACCGTGAAATCACCCTTGGGGGTCGCGATAAGCCCAGGGACAGCAAAATTGCGAAGCAGAGAGGCCGTGTAGGTGGATGCCTCGTTTAAAACTGCGATCTCACGCACATGGGCGAGCAGAGGACTCCAGCCGACCCGATCCTGATCCATGTCGATATAACGCCGGATATGAATCACCCTGTCCGCAGGAACGTCCAGCATTTTCCCATTGATGTTGTATCGCCAGGCGTCGAGGTAGGTGCTACCGTCCGTTGGATAGAGCGGAGAGACTTTGTCAGCCCTCCAGATCTTCAACTCCACTGGCTCGCCCAGGCGATTTTTGATCTTCTCGATCCAGACATTGCCGTAACAGCTTGCGTCCCTGACATATGCACCGACGAACGCTGCTTCACCCACGTAAGGGTGGGGACGGCGTAACAATGTCAACGCAGGGTGATTATGGATCGGATCTTCGATCCCTTCGTCATCCACTCGCACCACTTGTAGATTTGGGACGGACCAGTTTCTGGCAAGCCAGTCGATACCGGAAGCTACCGTGGAGTTCTTCCATAAACCCTGGATAAGCATTTCCGTGTAATCGTACGTTGTTCCTGGCAACCAAACGCTATAAGGGCGATATCCACCACCCATCCCACCCCATCCGGAGTAGGGCGTTTTGCCGCGAAACAGCGATTTGAACGATCCGTATAATCCCATACTCATATCATAACATAAGCAAACAAGCATAACAAGATGGGAGTGAGGGAGGGGCTACTGATCGCTAATATTCGACCAATTCTTCCCTTTAGCGATATTTAGTATGTGAGATCTGCTTGATCGCGGAAGACCAAATTTCCTTGCTATTCTGACGCAGTCTACTCCGTTCCCCCAGAGCCTCCTTATCTCTTGTATGTCGTTCTTTGTGAATTGGTTGCATCTCCTGTTTTGCGATTGCTCCTGCCGTGTCGCCCACCGACAATTTTCAGGCGTGTAATGCCCGTTTACGTCAATACGATCTATGGTCAGTTCGCTGGAATACCCGCTTTGCAAAGCCCAGTCGCGAAAACATTCGTACTTCTGCCATTGCTCACATACAGTAATTCCGCGATCACCATAGTGCTTGGATGTGTGTCGACCCGGTCTACACCTTTGCCTCATGCCAGACCATGTGGTGTAAAGTCTCTCGCCTGATCTGCCGTCTCCTGGTCGCCCACGATTTAGACATCCACATGACTTTTTAAAACCATGCCGCACGTTTCCTGGCGTTGATTCAAACTCTGTGCCGCAGTAGCCGCATTCATACAGGTTCTTCTTGCCGCCGCCGGGAGTCTGCGATGTGAATACCTTGATCAGCTTTGGAGCGTCTTGCGTGTTCTCGATCAGGTCAGGCTTTGGGGGTCGGCCCAGTCTGCAACTTGACACTTTGCGTTTCGTTGTAGGTTTCGGGCCACGCTTAAGGCATCCGCATGACTTGGTGATTCCGTGCCTGATGTTTCCAGGCGTACATTCAAATTCTGACCCGCAAAACCCACATTGATACAGGTTGATCTTAATGCCCGACGAGTAGGATCTTACGGCTTCTCTGACAAGAATCGGTTCCATGAGACCTCCTTTGGATAAACCCCATTTTATCATGTACACGCAAAAAAAGTCTTTTTTATTTTAAAAAATTCTGAGGGTTGTCTTTAGTACGTGCATTGCCGACACGCCTGGGGCGGCGGCTCGGAAAAAACCGCGGAATTGTGTCACATAAACCAAGTGTCTCAGTCAAAAAAATGTGGTCGATTGTCCTGGGGTCAAACAAGTAGGCCCTGTCCACTGGACAGGGCTCGCAGCTTCATCGTCAAACAAGTAGGCCCTGTCCACTGGACAGGGCTCGCAGCTTCATCGTCAAACAAGTAGGCCCTGTCCACTGGACAGGGCTCGCAGCTTCATCGTCAAACAAGTAGGCCCTGTCCACTGGACAGGGCTCGCAGCTTATTTACGTCTAGGCTGATTAATCCACCATACCACAATCATAACCACTAGATCACAAGCGATTATGAGCAATTCAGCGATTATGATAATCATCAATGCACCTTGTATCCTACATGCCCTGGAATCCAGCATGATCGGCAATTATGGGCATTACAGGTATGATCGGCAGTAGTTGTTGCGGGGCATGCCTGGCAATTATCTGGTAGAATTGAAAGCTCAGAAAATACCATCGTCGAATTATCAACCCTAGAAAGCGCGTCGATCATAGGAGTGGAATATCTGATAATCAGGTTTGATGGAATCGAATCGACTTGTTTGACTATGCCAGCTTCACGGGTTGGTAGCCAAAACGATACCTCTGGACAATTCCTGGCAATGTTGATGATTGAATTCAGCATACCCAAAGATTGTAAATCGCCCGAATCGAACCAGCGAAAATATTTTGCGTCGATTCCCTTGGATGGATTTTGGACTTTCCAGTTGAGAAAAGAAGACAAAACATATTCAAAGGCCATTGCGGAACATTTGTAAGTATAGAATCTACGCAACATTGCGACTCTTACAGGCTTCATGACGTAGTATCCTGATAAGGCATAACACCTGTTACAGGTGGACCCTTGAAGCTTGTGAAGCTTTGAACCAGTCCTGCAAAATTCAGCCGGAATGGACCATCCAAAACAAGGCATTTTACTAGGCTTGGATAATCCACCAACAAACTGATAAAGAAGGTCATCCCATTGCGTTTGATTACAAGCCTGGTTGCAAGCTTTGATTATCTTTGGTTGCGTGAACGGATCGGACCAAAACCCATCTTTCATTGCCCCGTGAAAAGAAACGTCCAGATCTGCTAAGAGATTATCTTTATACGAATAAAACGTCGATGATGGGTCGATCGTCCCCCGATAGGGGTTTACAGGTGATGCGAATTTTGTCTTGGTTGTCTTGGTTTTCATGATCGGTGTCCTATTCTGAATTGTGGGAATTGTGGGAATTATTCCGAATCATCATCGTCAGTAGGGAATTCAACGTAAGTCTCAATAGCGTCCTGAACAAAGTCAAACGCTATATTCTCTTGTTCAATTCTTGTTTCCGACCACATTGGACCGGGTTTAAAATCGCTGGTGGATAGCAGTCGATACAATTCTGAAAACTGTCCGGTATGATTCAGAGAACAAAATGCATGAATCGCTTCATAACATTCTTCATAGTCGAAGTCGTGCATCCTTGTCATGTGATCTGCAATATCGTCAATCGTCATTTTCGAACCCTCTTATTTGTTGCCAGTTTTTGCGGGAACAATTCCCGCTAAATGGATTATCGTCAGGTCCACCTATATTTTCAAGCGATTTTGACAAGATCGGCCTAGATCGTAAGTTCATGCCTGGCTGGCCTTTGGGGCGATTTCTGGGGGCTGGCTGGCCCCTGGAAGGGGCTGGCTGGGCGAGCGTGTGCATGGGCGTGTTTAGGTAAGTGTCAGTGTATCAGTGTATCTGTAAGTGTCAGTGTATCCCTGTGTCAGTGTATGACCTCTTGCCTACTTAGCAGGGGTGCGTGTTAGTGTAAGTGTCAGTGTGTGAGTATGTTACGATTCCTGGCGTGGCAGAATGGCAGAGAAGTGGCAGAAAATGTCAACGACATGGGCGAATATTAAACAAATTGCGAGGGATCAGAAGTCAATAACATTGTGAAATAAAGAACGAAGTGGGGCTGGAGGTTGCTGGCAGGGTGATGGGCGGGAGCTTGGGGCGAGGGTGCTGGGCTGGCTCGATTAGGCTTAATTAAGCGTGATCAGGCTTTTTTAAGGAAAGTGGCAGTGTGTGCAAT
>Ga0209299_1000326_pt1 | contig 27416 bp, 24 predicted proteins | sample S_140806_MF_Meta_FD_187326 | JGI IMG/M metagenome (GOLD analysis project Ga0209299, IMG submission 187326) | Freshwater microbial communities from Lake Simoncouche, Canada to study carbon cycling - S_140806_MF_MetaG (SPAdes) (version 2) | ecosystem: Environmental > Aquatic > Freshwater > Lake ...
ACGAGGTCGTCGAGGATCTTGTTCGTCAGGTGCTCGTGGAACATCCCCTGCTGGCGGAAACTCCAGTAGTAAAGCTTGAGGGACTTCGATTCCACGATGCGCGGACCCGGCACGTAGCGAATCGTGATCTTGGCGAAGTCGGGCTGGCCGGTCGCCGGGCAGAGGCAGGTGAACTCCTCGGTCGAGAGCTCGACGGTGTAGTTCCGGCCCGCGTTGCGGTTCGGGAAGGTCTCCAGCGTCTGCTGGGGCTTGTTCTGGGTATTCCCGAGGTGGGAGAGTCCGGTGAGGTCCTGAGGCTGAGTGGCCATGCGGACAGGCAACCAATCCCGACGAAAGAGACAAGCGTTGAACGGCGAAAGGCCCTATCTGCCCCAAACTGCTTGCCTCATACCGCCGCCGCGGTTGCCTCCGATGTACCCACGCGCGCATGCAGTCCCGGGCCATCGCCATCCTCGGAGCCACCGGCTCCATCGGCACGACCACCCTCAACGTCGTCAGGGCCCATCCGTCCCGCATCCGTGTCGCTGGATTGGCCGCCCACTCTCGCTGGCGCGAGCTCGTCGGCCCGGTGAAGGAGTTTAGCGTCGGCGTCATCGCCCTGGCCGATCCGGCCGCCGCGGCTGAAGCCCGTGCCTCCGGCGCCTTCCCCGCAAGCACCCGCATCCTTGAAGGGACGGCCGGACTGACGGAACTCGCCTGCCTCCCTGAAGTCTCGATGGTCGTCTCCGCCGTCGTCGGTACCGCCGGCCTCGCACCGACGCTCGCTGCATTGAAGGCCAAGAAAGACGTCGCCCTCGCGAGCAAGGAACTCCTCGTGCTCGCCGGCAAGTTCGTCACCGAAGCCGCCCGTGCCTCCGGCGCGCGCCTGCTCCCGGTCGATAGCGAACATAACGCGATCCACCAGCTGCTGCGCGATAAGCCCAAGGGCGACATCGCCCGCCTCGTGCTCACGGCCTCGGGCGGAGCCTTCCGCGACACGCCGGTCGCCGACCTTAAGCACGTCACGCTCGCGCAAGCGCTCAAACATCCCAATTGGAGCATGGGCCCGAAGGTCACGATCGATTCGGCAACGATGGCGAACAAGGGCCTCGAAGTCATCGAGGCGCGCTGGCTCTTCGATATCTCCGCCGACCGCATCGACGTGGTGGTGCACCCGCAGAGCATCATCCACTCGCTGGTGACGCTGACGGACGGCAGCCTGCAGGCGCTGCTCTCTCCGCCCTCGATGGCCTATCCGATTCAGGACTGCCTGCTCTTCCCGGAACGCCTGCCCTGCCCCGCCCCGCGCCTCGACCTCGCCCAGGCTCTGACCCTCGGCATGACCCCGCCCGACCCGGCTCGCTACCCTTGTCTAGGGCTGGCCCGCTCGGCAGCCACGACCGGGGGCACCGCCCCAGCCATCTTCAATGCGGCCAACGAGGTCGCCGTGGCCGAATTCGTGGCCGGAAAACTCCCTTTCATAGGTATCGCTGAGCTCGTCGGCCGCGCCCTGGCTGAGATTTCGGCCCGCGAACCGGCGTCTTTGGACGAAGTCCTATCCGCCGACGCCGCCACCCGCGTCGTCGCGTCCAGGCTCGCCCTGGGCCTAGCCCGTTGAGATAACTCCCTTCCCCCTTTCATCCATGGACAACCTTTCTTTCGGTGACCTGCTCAGCTCCTTCAAGGGCATCGCCCTCGTCGCCATCTTCTTCGGCGGCTCGATCTTCGTCCACGAGCTCGGCCACTTCCTCGCCGCCCGCAAGCGCGGCCTGAAGATCGAGCGCTTCTCGATCGGCTTCGGCCCGCGCCTCTTCGGCTGGACCGGCAAAGACGGCGTCGACTACCGCGTCTCGATCATTCCCCTCGGCGGCTACGTCGCCCTGCCCCAGCTCGCCGAGATGGAAGGCATCGAAGGCGCGAGCAGCGAAGAAGCCGAAAAACTCCCGAAGATCTCTTACACCGACAAGATGATCGTCTCGGTCATGGGCGCGGTCTTTAACGTCATCTTCGCCTTCGCGCTGGCTTGCATCCTCTGGTTCACCGGCATGCCGGTCGCCGAAGGCACCTCCAGCACCGTCATCGGCTACGTCCCCGAACAGGTTGTCACGAGCTCCGGGCATCTCGCCGAACTCGGCCTGGGCAACACGGTCCCAGGCCCGGCCTACAAGGCAGGCCTGCGCTCTGGCGACAAGGTGCTATCCGTCGACGACAACCCGGTCACGAACTTCAACCAGATCATCGAGTCGGTGATGCTCGGCAACCGCAAGGATTCGCAGGGTAACCCGACTGCGACCTTCAAGGTCGAACGCGACGGCAAGGAACTTGATTTCATCGTGCAGCCGGCCCGCATCGAGCTCAACTCGAAGTCCGGCGACAAGGTCCGCATGGCCGGCCTGCAACCCCGCACCGAAGTCATCATCGGCACCCCCTCCGCCGGTTCGCCCGCCGAAACCGCCGGGCTGAAGGCCGGCGACCGCGTGCTCTCCATCGACGGGCAGCCGCTCAACAACACGGTCGAGTTCCGCGAGCTGCTCCGCAAGGGCGGCGCCAAGCCCCGCACGTTGCTGGTCGAGCGTGAAGGCGGGATCAGCCTCAAACTCGTCATCACCCCGCAGGTGAACACGACCGTAAACCCGGTCAGCATCATCGCCTACGGCGAAGAGAAGAACCGCCACTCGCTCATCGTCCTGCCCGCCACCCGCGACCTGCTCACCAAGGACCCGGCGGCGGAACGCGATCAGCTGATGGTGCTCGGCATCTCGCCCGACGACCCAGCCCTCGCCGAGACGCTCAAGATCGGCACCATCATCGACAAGGTCGACGGCCGCTCGCAGATCACCTCTGTCCGTTCGCTCGAGGACCTCGAGAAAGCCGGCTCCGGCGCTCCACGCGACTTCACGGTCTACTGGAAGCGCGCCAACGGCGATGCCGGAAACCTGACACTCCGCAACGCCCAGGTGCGCCGCGGCAAGCCGGTCGAACACGCCCAGATTGGCACCTATTTCGTGACGAAGCCGGAGATGGCCTATCGCAACCCTTGGGAAACTTGCTCGGGTATCGTGAAGTCCACCTTCACCACGCTTGGGCGTCTCTTCGATCGCGGTTCCGACATCCAGGTGAAGCAACTTGCTTCGGTGATCTCGATCACGAAGACCTACTACAATCTCTCCGAGGACATCCGCCGCGTGCTCTGGTTCACGGTGCTGATCAACTTGAACCTCGCGGTCCTCAACCTCCTGCCGATCCCCGTCCTCGACGGCGGCCACATGCTCATCGCCACGATCCAGCGCTTCACCAAGGGGATCCTGAACAACAAGGCGGTCATCATCCTGCAGTACACCTTCATGGGCCTCCTGCTCTCGCTGATGGCCTATATCATCCTGCACGACGTCCGCCGATGCTCCGGCGACAGCGAACTCCAACTCAAGCAGCAGCTCCTGGAACGCCACGTCTATAAGCAGCAGGACTTCAGCACCACGAAGAAGTAAGCCAGGCCTGACGGCCGCGCAGGGGTAGGGGTGGGGATAGGGGTTGGGGTAGATTGCCCTTTTCTCCTGCCCCACCCCTACCCCTATCCCTACCCCTTTCGTTACGTTTGCACTCACCTGCTTTTACACCTTATCTACGTCATACCCCCATGGAAAAGCCCATCCCCGCCAACTCCCGCCGCCAGTTCCTCGGTAACCTCGGCGCAGCCCTCGCCGCCTTCAGCATTCCGGCCTCTCTCGCGGCCGCCCAGGCCGCGACCGATGCCTCCGGCGCCCCGATCAGCAAGAAGACGATCACCAACCCTTACGTCTATAAATTTACGATCGGGAAGTTCGAGGCCTGGTCCATCAGCGATGGCTACGGCACCTTCAAGCAAGGCGTGACGAAGAAGATGTGGCCGCCAGCCGAACGCGCCGAGATGACCAAGGCCCTGGTGGCCCTCGGCGAACGTCCGGACGACATGACGCTCTACGTCAATATCCTGCTCCTGCGTAAGGACAAGGAAGTCATCCTCGTCGACGCCGGCTTCGGCCCCCACAAGAACCAGAACTGGGGCTGGCTGGCCGACGCGATGGACACGATCGGTATCGCGTTCAAGGACGTCACCCACGCCCTGCTCAGCCACTCGCATATCGACCATATCGGCGGCCTTGCCAGCGGCGGCAAGATCCTCTTCCCCAACGCGGCCGTCCACGTCCTCAAGGAGGAAGTCGACTTCTGGCGCGGCAAGGAGCCCGACTTCTCGAAGTCGCACCGCACCGACGACATCAAGGGGATGATCAAGAACGTCCGCGGTTCGTTCGATACGCTCCAACCTAATCTGGTCATCCATAAGGATGGTGACCAAATCCTGGACGGCGCGATCACGATCATCGCGGCCCCGGGCCACACCGACGGCCATGCGATCTTCCGCATCAAGTCGGAGAACGAATCCCTCCTTCACGTCTCGGACCTTGCCCATAATCACGTGCTGATGCTCGAAGACCCGAACTGGTTCATCGACTTCGACCACGATCCAGCCGTGGCCATCGCGACCCGCAAGAAGGTCTTCGCCGAAATCGCGGTCACCAAGGAACGCGCCTACGGCTTCCACCTCCCTTGGCCCGGCCTGGGCGTCGTGGTCCCCAATGGCCGCAAGGGATACCAGTGGATTCCGTCGTCCCATCGCTGGGATTTCTGACGCTCGTTGACGGCTGAGGGCAAAGGGGTTGAGATACCTCCATGTCCTCGGACTACTGCCCCTCCCGCCACCGCACGATCCGCCGCCTCACTCGCGTCGTGAACGTGGGTGGCGTCGCCGTGGGCGGGAAGAATCCGATCCGACTGCAGTCGATGACGACCTCCGACACGGAGGACGTCGCGGCGACGCTCGCCCAGGCGATCCGCCTCGCGGAAGCAGGCTGCGAGATCATCCGCATCACGGCCCCGAACAAGGCCGCGGCCATCGCGCTGAAGGACATCCACCAGCAGTTCCGTGCCGCGGGCTTCAGCCAGCCGCTGGTCGCCGACATCCATTTCCTGCCGGTCGCGGCGATGGAAGCGGTCGAACACGTGGAGAAGGTGCGCGTGAACCCGGGCAACTACGCCGACAAGAAGAAGTTCGCGGTGCTGGAATACACCGATGCGGCCTACGCCGAGGAGCTGGAGCGCCTACACGAGGCTTTCACGCCGCTGGTCCTACGCGCCAAGGCCCTCGGCCGCTCTTTGCGCATCGGCACCAACCACGGCTCGCTCTCGGACCGCATCATGAACCGTTTCGGCGACTCGCCGAACGGGATGGTGGAATCAGCGCTCGAGTTCATCCGCATCGCGGAATCCCACGGCTTCAAGGACATGATCCTGTCGATGAAGTCCTCGAACCCGAAGGTGATGGTCGAGGCCTACCGCCTCGCGGCCGCCCGCATGACGGACCTCGGTATGGATTACCCGCTGCACCTCGGCGTGACCGAGGCCGGCGAAGGCGAAGACGCCCGCATCAAGTCGGCCATCGGTATCGGCTCGCTCCTCGCCGACGGCCTGGGCGACACGGTCCGCGTCTCGCTGACGGAAGACCCGTGGCACGAGATCCCGGTCTGCAAGGAAATCGTCCGTCGCGCCGAAAGCTTCGCCGCCCTCGGCGCCGCTTCGACGGTCAAGCTTCCCGCCGACCCGGCCGACCCGTTCTCCTTCGTCCGCCGCGAGACGGAGCTCATCGCACTCTCATCGAACTGCCTCGCAGGCTCGGGCGAAGTCCCGCGCGTGATCGTTCGCAGCATAGCCGGCCTCGCGGATTGGCAGGCCGCGGCGAAGGAACTCCTCGACGCCCATGCGGCCCAACGCGAAGTCCGAGCCGAAGGCCTACTGGTGCGCCTCGATGACCCCGCCCAGGCCGCTGGCCTTCGCTCGCTACGGAAGGCCCTCGGGCAGGCCGTGCCGGCCCTGTTCGTCGAGACGAGCCTGTCCCCTGCGGACTTCCCCTTCGACGGCTCCGGCAGCCGCCTGGTGGTCGTGAAGGCCTTCGCCTCCACCGACGGGGCCGCCGTCAAGGCCTGGGGCGAAGCCGTGACGAAGCACGATGACCTCCTCGCCGTCGATCTCGATGGCCCGACGCTCGCCGCACTTACCAAGGAACTCGCGGCGATTCCCGCCGGTCGCCTGATCCTCACCTCTTCGCAGCCGCAGGATGGCCTGCACGCCACCGGCACTTACCGCGAACTCGTCCGCTGCGCTGACGTCGCCCAACTCGAGGCCCCGCTGTGGATCCGCACCACGGTCGCCAACGCCACGCTGATCGACCCTGGCTTCCAGTCGCGGCTCATCGAGGCCTCGATTCTGGCCGGCGGCCTGCTCGTCGATGGCTATGGCGACTTCCTTTCGTGCGAGACCCCGACTTCTTCGGCGAAGTCGCTCACGCTTGCCTACGACATCCTGCAGGGAGCGCGCATGCGCCAGACCAAGACCGAGTATGTCGCGTGCCCCAGCTGCGGGCGCACCCTCTTTGATATCCAGTCGACGACCCTCAAAATCAAGGAACGCACCGGCCATCTCAAGTCCGTCACCATCGCCGTCATGGGCTGCATCGTGAACGGCCCTGGCGAGATGGCCGACGCCGACTTCGGCTACGTCGGCGGCGCCCCCGGTAAGATCAACCTCTACGTCGGCAAGACCCCCATCAAGTTCAACGTCCCCCAGGAAGAAGCCGTCGAGCGCCTCGTCGACCTCATCAAGGAAAAGGGCCGCTGGGTGGAAGCGTAACGAGGTAGGGATGCGATGACATCGCATCCTCTGTCCTCTTTTGCCTCGGATAGGGCGGGCTCTCCGAGCCCGCCGTTGACCCGATCGACATTCGCAGGTCCGTTCGCGAACGGACGGCTCGGAGAGCCGTCCCTACCACAAGACCTAGGGCAGCACGCGGTGCTGCCCCTACCCTCACTTCACCTCTGCCGTCAGCGCCTCAATCAACGGCTGCGGATCCGGCAGGCCGTGGGGATGGTGGTCGCCGCCTTCCTTGGGGAAGAGCTTCACGCGGCCGCCATTGTCCTGCCAGAGCTTGATGACGTGCGCGGCGTTGTCCTCGAAGGGCACGGTCTTGTCGGCGGTGCCGTGACACGAGACCAGGAACACTCCGGCCTTGATCGCAGGCAGGAGACCTTCGGCCGGCTGCAGCGACTTGGCCTTGGCTTCGTCGTCGTTCGCATAACCAAACTCGGTCTTATACAGCGCCCAATCCTTAGCGCTGCCCTTGCTCTGGTGCGTCAGAGCGACTCCACCCGGCCAGGAACGAATATCGCACACGCCGTTGTCGAGGTAGAGCACGCTGACGCGATCTGGGTGCAGACGCGTCCAAGCGTTGACGTATAGTCCGCCACGCGAGATACCGATGAGTGCCGGTTTAGCGGAGAGGCCGCGCTTGCCGTGGAATTCTTCGTACGCCTTTTCCCAGGTGGCCATCGAGCGAGCGGAGCCGAACTGGTTGCTCACGCCGACATAGACGACGTGCCAGCCCTTTTCGACGAGTCCGTCCTCGAGCGACTTCAGGTGGCCACCGAACTCGCCGACCCAAAGCCAGGGCTTACCCGGCGCGGCCTGCGTCGGAACCTTCACCGTCACGGCCTTGCCGTCGAGGGTGAGTTTTTCGACCGTAGCGGCCGAAGCGACGGCGCAAAACGCCATTCCGAGCAGAGCGAGGAGAATACGGGGCATAGCCAATCCGTAAGTGCAAAGGTGCAAACGTGCAAAGGTGCAAATTTGGCGACAGAGCCAGATGCCTTAACTTTTGCACTTTTGCACAGGGGCCTTGGCCCCGATTTGCACCTTTGCACCTGTGCTCGCGCACCTGCTTCTTGCCAGCGGGGGCAAGTCCGCCCTATCTCTATCTCCTATCCACTTATGAAACCCGTACTTCTGGTGATCCGCGACGGTTGGGGTGAAAACCACAATCCTAAGCACGACAAGTTCAACGCCGTGAAGCTGGCGAACCTCCCGGTCTCGCGCGGCCTGACCAAAGATTGGCCCCGCACCGAAATCATGGCCCACGGACTCGATGTCGGCCTGCCGGTCGGCATCATGGGTAACTCCGAAGTCGGCCACCAGAACATCGGTGCCGGTCGTATCGTCGACCAGGAGATCGTCCGCATCGACAAGGGCCTCACCGATCCGGCCGCCATGCGCCAGATCAAGGCCTTCCGCGGCTTGGTCGAGAACGTCAAGACCACCGGCGGTGCCGTCCACCTGATGGGCCTCTGCTCCGAAGCCGGCGTCCACTCCACCCTGCCCCACCTCTATGCCCTCCTCCGTCTGCTGAAGGAAGAAGGCCTCTCGAAGGTCTACATTCACGCCTTCATGGACGGCCGCGACAGCCCGCCTACTTCCGGCCTCGGTTACCTCAAGCAGCTCGAAGCCGAACTGGTAAAAATCGGCATCGGCAAGGTCGCCAGCGTCGCCGGCCGCTTCTGGGCCATGGACCGCGACAACCGCTGGGAACGTGTGAAGACCGCCTACGACGCTCTTACCGGATCTCCCGCCCCGGAAGCCGCTTCGGCTGCCGAGGCCGTGCAGGCCTATTACGACAAGCCGACCGACTCCAATACGACCGGTGACGAGTTCGTCCCGGCCACCCGCATCAAGGGCACGGCGTTCATCCAGGACGGCGACTCGGTGCTGTTCTTCAACTTCCGCGGCGACCGCCCGCGCGAGATCACCCGTGCCTTCATCGACCCGGAATTCAAGGGTTTCCCCCGCGCGAAGCTGCTCAGGATCTTCTACGCCACCCTCACCAACTACGAGAAGGGCCTCTGCCCGAACGTCGTCTTCGATAAGCCCGCCAAAATGGTGAACATCCTCGGCGAGTGGGTCGCCAAGCAAGGCATCGCGCAGTTCCGCACGGCCGAGACCGAGAAGTTCCCGCACGTGACCTTCTTCTTCAACGACTACCGCGAAGAAGCCTTCGCCGGCGAAGAGCGCGGCATGGCGCAGAGCCCGAAGGAAGTCTCCACGTATAACCAGAAGCCCGAGATGTCGGCCTCGCACGTCACCGAGATGGCCAAGGCCGCGATCCTCTCCGGCAAGTTCGGCCTCATCGTCGTCAACTACGCCAACCCCGACATGGTCGGCCACACCGGCGACCTCGCCGCGGTCTGCAAGGCCTGCGAAGCGGTCGACTCCGGCCTCGGCATCCTCCTCGCCGCCATCGACCAGGTCGGGGGCAAGGCCCTCGTCACGGCCGACCACGGCAACGCCGACCAGATGTGGGAGCCCGAAGAGAACTGCGCCCACACCCGCCACACGCTCAGCCCCGTCGAGGTCGTCCTCTACGGAGCCGGCTGCAAAGATCTCAAGACCCGCCCGTCGGGTCGCCTCGCCGACGTCGCCCCGACCCTGCTCGCCCTCATGGGCCTGCCGAAGCCGGCCGAGATGACCGGCGAGTCGCTGATCGCGGGGTAACCGCAAACCCACTTCGGGTTGCAGGTGGCAGCCCCGGGTGACGGGTGGCAGGCTAAAACCTCCGGACATAAGTTCGGGGGTTTTCTTTTCGCATCAACCCGCAACCAGCCACCTGAAACGACTTCTCAGGACAGCACGTGGTGCTGTCCCTACCTATTTGATTCCTGTCGCGAAACTGATGCCCAGCGAATCGGCGACGGCACGCACGATCTCGATCTCGGCGGGCTCGGCCTTGCCGTCGTTGAGCATCGCGACACCGCAGGCACGCACGAACTTGCGACGATCATAGACACTCTGGCCGGCGATGACGGCCAACGCTTCATCGACCTTCTGCAGGTCGATCTGCTCAGCAGGCAGGAGCGATGAGCTCAGCCCGAGCAGACTCAGGGCGCCGGCACCCAGCTGATAGGCACGAGCCTGAGCTTCGGGCGTTTCGCTCGAAGTCCGGACGACGGCCGAGAGGACGAGCCCACAGGCAGCTGGCAGATTACCGACGCGGGACACGGGATGCGTGTCTTTCGAAAGATACCGCCGCATCGAAGCCTGGATGAGAAGCACGATGAGTCCGTCTTCGGCATCATACCCTACCCTCGTGATGGCGTCCCGGAACCTGGACTCCTGGTCCGACGAAAGCTGACGCAAGGCCGGCATGGAGAGATCCAGCAGGGGGACGCGCGCACCGGCCGGCAAGGCGCGTAATATCGCCTCAAAACGTTCGGCCTCACGAGCGACTTCGCCACCAGCCAGATTGCGGGCGCCGTCCAGCTGGGTCTTACGCAAGGCGGGGTCCCGACGTAGGATCAGGCCAAGGACCAGACCCATGGCGCTGACAGTGTCATCCGATGCGATACGCAGCTCGACCGGGATGGCTCCACGAAAGCCCACGGAGTCCTGAATCTGGACGTCGCTCGGGAACGGCCGGCTGGCAGCAGGTAAAGGAGGAGGAGCGGCGACCGCGGCCGCACGCGAGACGGACGCTGGCTCGTTCGCGATGACCTGCAGCGGGACGACGTCGGGAATGATACCGTCGAACGCTGGGTCGACCCGACGGATACGTTCGTTGATGGGCGGGTGCGTCGAGAACAAGAACTCCATGAAGCCTCCCGAAGAAGCAAAGAAGAGATGCTGCGATTCGAGTTCGGACTCGGAAACCACGCGCTTGGCGCCCGCCATTCCAGCGATTTTCTTAAGGGCCGAGGCGAGCCCAACCGGATTACGGGTGAACTGGACCGACGAGGCATCGGCAAGGTACTCGCGCTCGCGGGAGACCGCGGCCTGGATGACCTTGGCGAAGAAGATACCCCCGGAGCCGATGAGCAGCACCACCACGCCGGCCAGAATCAGGGCCAAGGCGGCCGGGGCGGCGTTCTTACCCCGCACCGAACCGCTCATGCGGATGAAAATATAACCCAGCTGAGCGAGCGCGGTCAGTCCGGCCACCGCGCCGATGATACGAAGACTGAGCTTCACGTCGCCATTACCGATGTGGCTGAATTCATGGGCGATCACGCCTTGGAGTTCATCACGGGTCAGGTGGACCAGCGCCCCTCGCGTCACGCCGATGGCGGCATCCTGCGGATCGTTGCCGGCGGCAAAGGCGTTGATGGTGGCGTCACCGTCGATCACGTAGCACAGCGGCACCGGCAGGCCGGCCGCGAGGGCCATCTCCTGGACGACGTTGAGGTAGCGGCGTTCGGCGAGATCCTTGGTATTGGCGCCGACCAATCTTCCGCCGAGGCGCTCGGCGATGGCGCCCCCACCCTTGGAGAGCTCGGCGATACGCAGCAGGCTGCCGCCGATGATCACCGCGAGCGCGATCCCGGAGGTCGCGAAGAAGAGCTTGGGCTGGAACCATTCGAGTTCGCCATGGCCCACCAGCTTCTGCTGGAGGAGCAGCGCGACCCCGTAGAGCGAACCGGCGAGGACGATGATCGCCAATACGAGAAGCACGACCAGCTTGGTCGTGCGTCCGCGGGCCTCATCTTGGGCCCGGAAGAAATTCATCGTGCCGGCCATGGGCCGAGGTCAGCGCTTAGAAAGAGACCTTCGGGGCGGCTTTCTCGGCGGGGTCTTCGATCTTGAAGAACTCGGCGGCGGCGAAACCGAAGGCGTTGGCGATGAAGACCTGAGGAAAGACTTCGCGGCCGTTGTTGTAGAACAGGACGGCGTCGTTGAAGGCCTGGCGGGAGAAGGCGATGCGGTTCTCGGTCGAGGCGAGCTCTTCCATCAGGCTGCGCATGGTGGCGTCGGCCTTGAGCTGCGGATACTGCTCCGAGACGACCATCAGGCGGCCGAGGGCGCCGCTGAGGCCAGCTTCGGCCTGGCTGAGGTCGCGCATGGCGGCCGGGTCGTTGGGGTTGCCGGCGAAGCGGACGTTGGCCTGGGTGGCCTTGGCGCGGGCCTCCACCACGGCGGTGAGCGTGCCGCTTTCATGGGCCATGTATCCCTTGGCGGTCTCGACGAGGTTAGGAATCAGGTCGTAGCGACGCTTGAGCTGCACATCCACCTGGGCGAAAGCGTTCTTACAGGCGTTACGCAGGCCGACCAGGCTGTTGTAGATGCCCACGCCCCAGATGGCGGAGATGATGAGGGCGCCAACGATGACGAGAGCGACGATTCCGATAATAGGACCGAGATTATTCATGATGCCCTTGAAGTTACCCGAGTCGCCCGAGCCTGCAAGTCGGCACGAGGGGGTGTTTTGATAATTTTATGCGTCAATTGGAACGCCCTGCCCCGCCCCATAGGCCTTAGGCGGCCTTTTCTAGGCGGACGCAGACTTCATCGATCAGGAACGCGGGGGTCGACGCCCCGGCGGTCACGCCGACGGTGCCGAAACGAGCCAGCGCGGCGAAGTCCAGTTCGGCCGCGGTCTCGACATGGAAACAAGGCAGGCCCTGGATCTCGACGAGCTTGGCGAGCTTGACGGTGTTCGCCGAGTGGCGGCCGCCGATGACGACGATGGCCTGGCAACCCTGCTTCTGGAGCTCGCGGATGTCGGCCTGGCGGTCCTTGGTGGCGCCGCAGATGGTGTCGAAGACCAGCGTGGACGGGAAGCGTGCCTTCAGCAAAGCAGCGAGTTTTTCGAACTCGTCGGTGAACATCGTCGACTGGGAGACCATGCAGACCTTAGCGCCGAGATCCGGCAGCGTGGCGATCTCCTGCTCCGAAGTGATGACATGTCCCATACCCTCCGCGTAGCCGAGCAAGCCGATGACCTCGGGGTGCTTGGGGTCACCGAAGATGACGGTAGCATAGCCCTTGCGGGCATGCATGCGCACCTTGCCGGCGATGATGCCGACATCCGGACAAGTGGCGTCGCGGAATTCCATCCCAAGTGACTTCAGGTAATCGCGGCGCTCCGGCGAGATGCCGTGCGCACGCACCACCATCACCGCATTGGCATCGGTGGACTTGGAGACCTCGAGCTTGGCCTCGCTGCGATAATCGCCCACTTCGCGAATACCCTCGCCCGTGAGGACTTCCATCATCTGGCGGTTATGGATGAGGGGGCCGTCAGTGTAGACGGGGTGGCGGCCCTTCTGCGCGTATTCGCGGGCGATATCGATGGCGCGTTCGACGCCCCAACAAAAACCCGCGGACTTGGCTCGGATGACCTTCACGACTTCAAAGTGCGGGCAAGACCGCCCGATTCAAGCAAAGTCCGGCCTTACTTGGCCGGGACGCCCCAGACTTCGGCTTCGATGTAATCGTTCGAAGGTCCGGCGGAGTTACCCTTGGTGTAGAAGCGGACGTAGCGGCCCTTGGCGGCGGGACTGACGGCCATCACGCGGCCTTCGTTGGACTCGTAGTAGCAATAGTCCTTGCCCTTGCCCAGGCCGAGCTCGTTCTCGGAATCGTTGTTATAGACCGTGGTGACGTCCTTCTTGAAGGTCGAGTCGTCGGAGATCTGGACGATGACATTGAAATAGACCCGGCGCTCGCGGTGGAAATGCCAGAGGGCGATGGCGCTGATCTCGGCCTGCTTGGCCAGGTCGATCTGCACCCAGTGAGCGCCGCGCGGGAGTTCGACCTCGAAACCTTCTTCTCCACCCTTGTCGCCGTCGGTCAGGTAGGAGAAATCGCCGGCAGCGGCTTCGCGAGCGGAGGAAGTAACGTTGCAACCTTTCGCGAGATTCACGGCGGCCGCAGGCACCTTGGGGAGCTTACGCGGCGCAGAAGAGACTGGCTCGAGGTTATTGATCTTCATCGGACGCGGCGTACCAAGGGCCACGGACTTAGGCAGGTCGAGCGGTAGCTCCTTATCTTGGGCAAAGAGGCCGAGCGGCAGGACGAGGAGGCTGAGAGCGAGGTGCTTCATGGTAAGGGGATGGGATTGAGACAAACGAAGCTGGCCCAGGTTTCAAGCCTTCGGGGCTTCGAGCGTACGGACCCGGCGGTGCTTGAGCGGGAAACGCAGTATGACGGTCGTGCCGACATCCGGGGTGCTCTGGATATCGACCGTGCCGCCATGGGCCCGCAGGATACGGAGAAGGATCAGCATGCCGATACCGCCGCCGGAGGCCTTGGTGGTGTAATAAGCGTCGAAAATACGGGTCAGTTTGTCGGCGGGGATGCCCACCCCGGTGTCGCGAATGGAAAGCACGACCCACTCATCGTCGTCGGTCAACTTGACGTGGATATCACCACCCCGATCCATCGCCTCGAGCGCGTTCTTCATCACATTGAAGATTGCCTGCTTAATCTGGTTGCGATCGCCAAGGATCAGCGGGAGTTCGCCAGGCACATCAAGCGAAACACGGACTCCCAGCTGCTCCATCTGCTCGCGCAGCAGGCCGGTGGCTTCCGCGACGACGGCGACGAGATCGGTGTCGGTGAGATGGGGCGGGGTCTGGCGTACGGCCCCGAGGAAATCGCGGACGATGCCGTCGAGACGGTTGATCTCGCTCTGGCAGACCTCGGCGGCCTTACGCACCTTGATGGCTGCGGGCGAGTCCCCCAGCTTGGCGGCCTCGCGCTGGAGAAGCTGAAGGTGGATACCGATCGCATTCAAAGGATTGCCGACCTCATGGGCGACGCCGGCGGCGAGCGAGACGATGGAGTCGATACGCTCGCTCTCGACGCGGTCTTCGGTTTGGACGCGTTCCTTGGTGACGTCGCTGAGCACGGCCACGCGGCGGCTGCGTTCGGCGCCGTGCTGCTCGCCGACGCGGGTCAGGTGGAGATTAAGGAGCCGCGGCTCGGGGTAACGCACCTCCAGCTCACGAGTAAGGGCGCCGACGGCCTCGGGCAGTTCGAGCGCCTGGGCGATATCCGGCGAAAGGCGGCGCAACTCGGCGCCGTTGACGTCTTCCTGGCTCACACCGAGGAGGCGGACCGCGGAAGCGTTGGCGTATTCGATGGCGCCGTCATGCGAGAGGACGAGCACACCTTCACGGAGGGTATCCAAGACCGTCTCCATGAGGTCACGCTCACGCTCAAGACGGCGGGCAAGGATCGCTAGGTTCTGCGCATCGAGGTCGTCGATGCGACCCAGCACGCGATCCAGGGGACTGAAACGACGGCGGGCCATATCAGGAAGCGCGCGCCGCGACGAGGCGGGCGATGAGATCGATGAGCTGACGGGCGACAGCGGCCTTGGAGGCCGGACCGAGGACTTCGCGGAAACCGTTTCGGCCGAGGACGATAAGCTTGTTATGGTCAGAACCAAACGCTCCTTCGGATCCGGCGACGGAATTGGCAGCGATAAGATCGAGTCCCTTGCGTTCGAGCTTATCGAGGGCGTTAGGTTCGACATTCTCGGTCTCGGCGGCGAAGCCTACGAGGAACTGGTCGGTACGGCGCTCTTCGGCGAGGGCCGAGACGATATCCGGTACGGGCTCGAGCTCGATGGCCAGTCCCTCGCCATCCTTCTTCATCTTCTGCAGCGCAGTCGACTTCGGACGCCAGTCGCTGACCGCGGCCGTCATGATCAGCACGTCGCACGGCCCGAACAAGGCGTCGGTCTGACGCAGCATCTCGGCGGCGGTGACGACCGGGTAGACCATCACACCGGCGGGCTCAGGCAAAGAGACCGGACCGGCGACGAGGTCGACCGACCAGCCGGCATCCTTCGCGGCGGCCGCCAAGGCGAAGCCCATCTTGCCCGTCGACGGGTTGCTGATGAAGCGAACCGGGTCGAAGAACTCGCGCGTAGGGCCGGCGGTGATGAGGCAGCGGAGGGACAAAGTGGGCTGAAGATGGCAGATGAAGGATGGCAGATGACCGATAAGGCCGATGGCTGCCAAGGGTGATACCTTGGCGGAGGAAGGGGGCGGAAACAATAGAGAAGGGGTAGGGATAGGGGTGGGGGTAGAAGAGGTAGTTAAAGATTCGGGTGGCGGGTGGCAGCCCCAGGTGGCGGGTGGCAGGAAATAATCCCTGCACCCGCACCTGAACCTGAAGACCCGAACCTGATACCCGACGGCCGAGACCTGAGACCTGAAAATGCATCCCCGCCATCTGCCACCCGGAACGACTGCCTCTCCCTATACTCGATACTCCATACTCAATACTCTCGGATTTGCACCTAGGGCAGCACGCGGTGCTGCCCCTACCCCAAACCCAATCCCTTGCATTCTCCCTCCCGCCCACTCACATTCCCGCCATGGACATCTTTCTGGCGACGGGCAATGCGCACAAGGCCGAGGAATTCGGCCGCATGTTCGCCAAGGCTCGCCTCGACGTCCGCGTCCGTTCCGCGAAGGAACTCGGCGGCATGCCCTACGTCGAAGAGATCACCGGCACCTTCAACGGCAACTGTCGCCTCAAGGGCGAGGCCCTGCGGGCGATCGCGCCGCGCAAAGCCTGGGTGCTCGCCGATGACAGCGGCCTTTGCTGCGATGCGCTGCAGGGCGGACCCGGCGTCGACTCCGCCGTCTATGCCGGCGCCGGTGCGACCGATGCGCAGAACCGCGCAAAGCTGCTCGAGGCCATGAAGAAGGCCCCACCCCACAAGCGTGGCGCCCGTTTCGAATGTCACCTCGTGCTCCTCGGACCAAATCAGGAGGTCGGTAAGTTTGTCGGCCAGTGCTGGGGCAAGATCCTCGAGGCCGAGGTCGGCACCGAAGGCTTCGGCTACGATTCGCTCTTCGTGCCGGCCAACGAAGATCGCACCTTTGGCGAGCTCAGCGCCGCGAAGAAAGATACCATCAGCCACCGCGCCAAAGCCTTCCAGCTCATGGCCGCCTGGATGAGGGAGAATGGAATCGCGTAAGGGTAATGATGTATTGAGGTAGGGACAGCACCACGTGCTGTCCTAAGGTATGTCCGCTCTATGCGAGACTTCCTCGCATATGTAAAACTGGGCTATGCCCTTCTATGACCGGGACTCCCTTCGCAACCGACGGCCAGATTGGGTCGATGAAAACGACCCACTGCTCATAACTCTCTGCCACAAGCGGAGAGGTCTGCATCACTTCGATAATCCCAAAGCATGGTGTGCCCTGCTGGCGTCGGCGAAACACGCCAAGTACATGGGACGATGGCGGCCGATGCTATTCCTGGCGATGCCGGACCACCTTCACATCATCGCGAAAATCCCGCGAAAATCCGACATCACCAGCACACTAGGCGAACTTAAACGTGACTATTCCCATCGCCTACCCACCGAGTGGCAGAAAGGCGGGTTCGACCATCGAATTAGATCGTATGAACACTATCTGGAGAAGCGTGACTACGTCCTGATGAATCCAGTCAGAGCCGGACTTGTGTCGAAAACGACGGACTGGCCCTACTCCGCATGGTGGGACACCAAGGGGTATCAACGACCAGACGACGTCAGAGAAGTATTCGAAGATTAGGACAGCACGTGGTGCTGTCCCTACCTGTTAAAAGAACACCGCTTCGGACAGGGCTTCAGGGGCGGCCATGAGCGCGACGCGCTGGGTGACCGGAGCTGACTGACGGCTGCGCGTGAAGGTGATGATCGCACGCGTGCCCTTGTCGGCATGCTCCCACGAGAAACGGGCGCCATCGGCGTACATCCATTCGGCATCGAGATTATCGCCGGGCGGGGGCTGCGAGGTGGTCGAGAATTCGGCCGCGAGGTGCGAACGGGAAAGGCCGGCGCAGTGCGTCAGGCAGCCGCGCATCCACTCAAGCAAGCCGGCGGCTTCGCCGCGGAGACCGGCGCCGTGATTGACGGTGACCGAACGCAGGCCACGGACGAGTTCGGCCGGGGCGTGCGCAGCGAGATACTGGCCGAGGGCCTGACGCACCGGGAGGCAGCGCGCGACGGCGAGGTCGCGGACGGACTTAGGATTAGGGAACGCTAGCTTGAAGAATGCGTCGCCCACGAGGGAACGGTCGGCGACGACGCGACGGCAACGGGAAGTCCAACCGAGCCACGGCTTGAACTCGTCGACGGTGACGCCGTGGGCCCAGACATTGACCGGGAGATCGCCTTCGAGCCAAGTGGAGACAAGCGATTCGAGTTCGGCGGTGGGCGCACCGTGCGCGAGCATGAGCGCCTCGCAGCAACGCTTGCCGCGGCGCGACGGATCAAAGAAGCAGAGGACGTTGACCTTGGCCTCGAGCGCGGCGGCGGCCTCGGCGACCGGGCGGGCCGCCAGGATCACGAGCCGGCACGGATAACGCTGGGCGAAACGGATGGCTTCGTCGAAACGGGCCTGCGCATCCTCGGGCGAGACGCCTGCGCCGAACATCAGCACGAGGTTCATCTGCGAAGCGCGCGCGGCCTCCTCGCCTTCGTCGGCCCAGGCCTTGTCGAGCGACGGGAGGACGGCGGAGATCTTGACCGGGAAACCCGGGAGCGCGTCGATCAGCGGATGGGCCATGATCAGCGGCCGGCGTTGCGCCAGGCGTGGCCGTGGGCGGCCAGGAGGGCGTCGCCGCCCGCGGGACCCCAGGAACCGGCGGCGTAGGTTTCCATGCCTACTTGGCCCTGCTGCTGCCAGCTCTGGAGGAGCGGCGTGAAGAGGCGCCAGGAGGCCTCGGTCTCGTCGCCGCGGATGAAGAGCGTGCGATCGCCGACGATGCCGTCGAGGATCAGGCGCTCGTATGCTTCGGGCGTATTGGAGCCGTAGGTGGTGGCGTAGCGGAAGCTCAGGCGCACCGGCTGGGTGCGCGGCTCGAGGCCGGGCACCTTGGAATTAAGGACGAGCGTCGTGCCTTCGTCGGGCTGGATCTGGATGACGAGCCGGTTCGGCGCGAGATCGTAGCGGGCGTCGCCGGCGAAGAGGCCGGACTCGGGCTGCTTGAACTGGATGGCGATCTCGGAGACGCGGCGAGCGAGGCGCTTGCCGGAACGCATGTAGAACGGCACGCCGGACCAGCGGCTGTTCTCGATCGAGAAACGCAGCGCGCAGAAGGTCTCGGTCGCGGAGTCCTTCGGGATATCCTTCTCGGTCAGGTAACCAGGCACCTTCTCGCCCGCGGAAAGACCTTCGGCGTACTGCGCACGGACGGCATCCGCATTGGCGCCGAGGCGCAGCGGCTGGATGGATTCGAGGAGCTTGACCTTCTCGTCGCGGATATGTTCGGCGGAAAGCGAACGGGGCTGTTCCATCGCGACGAGCGCGAGGAGCTGCATCGTGTGGTTCTGCAACATGTCGCGCGTGGCGCCGCTGCCATCGTAATAACCGCCGCGGGTGCCGACGCCAAGCTCTTCGGCGACGGTAATCTGGACGTGGTCGACGTGGCGACGATTCCAGAGTGGCTCGAGGATCGGGTTGGCGAAACGCAGGACGAGGAGATCCTGGACGGTCTCCTTGCCGAGGTAGTGGTCGATGCGGAAGATCTGCGACTCGCGGAAATTGCGCGCGGCTACAGCGTTGAGGTGGACGGCCGAGGCCAGGTCCTTGCCGAACGGCTTCTCGATAATGACCTTGCTCTCGAGGTCGGTGCCGACGCCGCGGCCGGCGAGGCCGGACTGGCCGAGGTTCTCGAGGATCGGCTCGAAGACCGAAGGCGGGGTCGAGACGTAGAAGACCAGCTGCAGGGGGCGACCGGCGCGCTTCTCGGCGGCGGCGATCTGTTCCTTCAGGGCGGCGAAGGCGGCGGGGTCGTCATAACCTCCGGACTGGTAGGTGGTATTATCCTCGATGCGCTTCCAGATGTCGGGGCGGAATTCGCGGCGGGAGAACTTCTTGAGGTCGGCCGCAGCCTGGGTGCGGAACTCGGCGTCCGGAATCGGCTTGCGACCGAAGCCGATCAAGTGGAAGTCGGCCGGCAGGAGGCTATCGACCGCTAGGTTGTAGAGGGCGGGCAGGAGCTTGCGGGCAGCCAGGTCGCCGGAGGCGCCAAAGATGACCACGCAGGTGGGCTGGGCGCCCCGGTGCTTGCTCAGGCCGGAGAGGAACGGATGACGGTCGGTGTCGGACATCGGAGTCTAGAAGCGGCGCCGTCCGAAGAGGACTTCGCCACGGTGTTGAAGGAGGCGGACGGTGCCTTTCTTGCAAACCAGAACTTCCACGACGTCGAAGCGCGTATGACACTTGCCCCCGATTTGCCGCATCCAGCCGGCCGCAGCCCGCCGCAAAGCCCTCTTTTTCCGCCGATTCACCGACCAATACCCTTCCCCGCCGATTTCCGCCGTCCGTGTCTTAACCTCGACGAAGACAAGCACCTCGCCCTCGAGGAAGACGAGGTCGAGTTCGTCGCGGCCGTGTCGCCAGTTCGCCGCGAGACAGCGACCGCCTTGCCGACGATAGTGCTCCTCGGCGAGACGCTCGCCCCGGGCGCCGAGATCGGCCGGCATAGGCCGCCCTCGCCACCAAGCCAGGAACGCCGACCACAGTTCGGAGAAAAACATGGCTCATGGCACCTAAAAGGCGGCTTTACCGCCATACCGTGAACGAGGGGTTCTTGACCTAGGGAACCTTGGGGGGCTTTACTCTGTCCTTACACCCCACACCCATGCGTTTCCTCACCCTCCTCGCCCTCGCCGCCGCCGCCTGCGTCAGCGCCGATCCGATCCCCGAGTCCTACCGCCAGAACGGCTGGTTCATCGGCTCCCAAGCCTACACCTTCAAGGAGTTCTCCTTCTTCGAAGCCATCGCCAAGACCAAGGAAGCCGGCGGCAACCTGATCGAGCTCTTCCCAGGACAGGCCGTGAAGCCGGGCTCGAAGGAGAAGACCCACCACTCGATGTCCGCCGAGACCATGGCTGAGATCAAGGCCGAGCTCGACCGTCAGGGCGTACGCGCCGTCAACTACGGTGTTGTCGCCGCCAAGTCCAAGGAAGAGGTCTATGAGATCATGGCCTTCGCCAAGAAGATGGGCCTCTACGCCGTCTGCACCGAAGCCACCGAACAGATCGCCCACTGGGAATCAGCCGCCAAGGAGTTCGACATGAAGGTCGCCTTCCATGAGCACGGCAAGCGTACCACCAAGGACGGCAAACTCGATCCGAAGTACAAGGTCTGGGATCCCTTCTACATTCTCGGCGTCGTCGAAAGCCGCGACACGCGCGTGGGCGCCTGCGCCGACATCGGCCACTGGGCTACCTCGAACCTGAACTCCGTCGAGTGCCTCAAGGTCCTCGAAGGCCGTATCATCAGCGTACACCTCAAGGATAAGGCCGCCTTCGGCAAGTCCGAGGTCGTCGTCGCCGGCAAGGGCGTCGTGGACGTCGATGGGTGCATCAAGGAGCTCATCCGCCAGAAGTTCGACGGCCATATCTCCATCGAGCACGAAGCCGACTGGAAGGACAGCGTCCAGCAGGTGAAGCACAACATCGACTTCGTCAAAGCCCGCGCGAAGTAAGCCGCGCTTCCCGCGCGTCAAATACAGCCCCCGATTTCCCGGGGGCTTTTTTGTGCCCGATGCCTCGAGGTAGGGGCAGCACCGCGTGCTGCCCTAGGGCCTCTCCTGCATCGAACTGCTATTCGGACGGCTCAACGTATTCCGATGGATTTCAGAATCCGTGAATACCTTCCCCACCAAAGGCCTCCTTGGGTTCACGAGCGTGACCCGCTGTTCATAACCTTGTGCCATCAAGAAAGGAACGTCCGCCACTTCGATAATCCCGCCGCATGGGAGGCGGTCGTCGCTGCCACCCATCACCTGACTACCCGCGGAAAGTGGACTCCCCTGATGATGCTGGCCATGCCGGACCATCTTCACGGCATCGTGCTGATTCCTCACAATCAGCGCATCCAGCTAACCCTCGGCTCCTTCAAGCGAGACATCGGCTACACATTTCCCACAGCCTGGCAGAGGGACGACCGCCTCCATCGAATAAGGAGTTATCCGCATTACTTGGAGATTCGGGACTACATCCGAGCCAATCCGGCGAGAGCGGGATTGATAGGCAGAGCCGAGGATTGGCCGTACTCGGCGGAGTGGCCGATGAGGCAAGAATCATCCTAGGGCAGCACGCGGTGCTGCCCCTACCTCGAGACACGAATCACTCCGCGATCGCGGCCTTGAGTTCCTTGAGCATGCGACGCAGCTCGCCGGGAGTATCGTAATCCTTCCGGCCCATGGGCAGCGATTCGATCGGCAGGTAGCCGTTGTAGCCGGCGTCGCGGGCGATCTTCACGATCTTGCGCATGTCGGTGAGAGGCTTGTTCGGCTTGCCGAACGGGGTCTCCTTGACCTGCCAGTTCACGGCGAGCGGCGCAGAGAGGGCGATATCGACATACGGATCTTCGGTCAGGTATTTGCCGGTATCCACGATGGCGCGGCAGTTCGGATGGTTCACGCGCTTGAGCAGGCTGACGTGCTCGGCGCCGGTGGTCAGGAAATCGCCGTGGTTCTGGACGCCGATAAAGATGCCATGCTTGGCGGCGAACTCGGCACACTCGCGGTAATCGTCGGCCATCCAGCCTTCGACCTGGTCGCGGGTGGCGCCGCCGGCGACGTCAGCCCACTTCTTGCCCGGGATATTGGTGTCGGCGAAAACGCGGAGCACGGGGGCGCCGAGCTTCACACAGACCTCGACCCAATCCTTCACGCGCTGGACGCCCTCGGCACGGATGGCCTTATCGGCGGTGGTGAAGTCGTTCTTCACGCCGCTGCCGCTGATCTCGAGACCAAGGCGGAAGGCCTCGTGCTTGATCGCGAAGATCTCGGCGTCGGTCGGGACCTTGGGATAGCTGGCGAAGAAATAGCCCGTAAGGTCGATCGCGTCGAAACCCGCTTCCGCGGTGAAATTCAGCAGCTGGTGTAGGTTCATCGCCTTGGGGTTGTTCGGCTCCTTAAGGCCGAGATTCAGCTCGACGTAGAAAGAGTACGCGTTGAGGGAGGTGCGGAGGCGCGACACCTTGGCGGCAGGCGCGGTCTCGGCGGCACGGGCGGATAAGCCGAGCGCGGCGAGGGATAGCCAGGCGGAGTGCTTGAGGAATTCTCGGCGGGGGGTAGCGGAGGACATCCAAATATAGTGTGCAAAAGTGCGAAGGTGCAAAAGTGCAAAAGTGGGGAAAGGGGTAGGGGTAGTTGCCTCGAGGTAGGGGCAGCACCGCGTGACGACATAGGCTGCATCAAGCCGCCGCAGGGCGGCTGAAGGTAGGGGCGTGGCTCCGCCGCGCCCTCCTGTCTCGATGTGTTCCCAACCGCCAACCGCTAACCGCTAATACCTAATGCGGAGTGCACGATAAATCGCGCCCCTACCTTGGTTCGCCCTGCGGCGAACAAGGACAGCACGTGGTGCTGCCCCTACCCTTCGCTTAACCCTTCTGGCGTAAACCCGAGCACCACATCCCATCGTGCAGAAAGCTCGCCAGCCTTGGATCCCTTGAGCGGATCGAACGATAACGACACGCTCTCGCGCTGCGCGACATCCTTGATGCCTTTGTAGACCATGTCGTTGGCGTTCATCTCATGTCCCTTGACGTAACACTGGGTGATGAGCTCCTTCTTTCCCTTGATGCGCACGGCGAGGTGGATGTGCGGGGTGCGTGGCTTATACGGCACGGGCTTGATGGTACGGAAGACATACTCGCCATTGGAGCCGGTGAGGAAACGTCCGAAACCCTGGAAGTTCCCGTCCCGCTTGGCGGCGTTACCAGTCTTGGTATGGATATAGGCGCCGTTGTTATCGGCCTGCCAGATCTCGACCAACGCATTGCGCACCGGGTCACCGTGCTCGTCGAGGATGCGGCCGGACAACCAGGCAATCTCCCCGACGGCTGGAGTGACGCCGTTGTTCAAGATGATGAGGTCGTTGTCGGTATCGAGCGGCAGCTTGTCAGGATAGAACGGACCCTCGGTCTGCTTCGGCGTGCGCGTCAGCGCCTCGGCGAAGACGCCCGGCACCGCGAACAGCGCGGCCCCCAAGGCGACCTGACGCAGGAAATCACGGCGGGCACGGAGGTTGGCAGGCAGAGGGGGTAAGGCCATACCTAGGTTGATAGGGTAATGGTGCGGAGGTGCAAGAGAGGGGTATTGGCGGTTAGCGGTTGGCGGTAGGCGGTTAGTATAACTTTCGGGTGGCGGGTGGCAGCCCCAGGTTGCGGGTTGCAGGTGCTCATCCCGGGACCTGCACCCGAACCCGAACACCCGAACCTGATACCCGATAGCCGAAACCCGAGACCAGAAAATGCATCTCCCAACCGCCAACCGCCAACCGCCAACCGCAAACCGCTACCACCCCTGATGCGGACGGCGCTCCCGCATCAATACCCTTCCCCTCCCCACCCTGCCTCCTTTATCCTCCGCGGACGTCCATGTCGGAATCCCCCCGAGACCAGATCCTCCGCCTTCGCGCCGCCATCCAGCGTCACGAGGAACTGTATCGCAAGAAGCACGCGCCGGAGATCTCGGACTTCGAATTCGACAAGCTCGTCGACAAGCTGGCCGACCTGGAAAGGGAGTTCCCGATGTTCGCCGGACCCGACCTCGGCATCGGCGACGACAAGTCCGAGGGCTTCCAGCAGGCCGACCACAAGGCCCCGATGCTGTCGCTCGACAACACCTACGACGAGGCCGACTTCCGCGCCTTCGGCGACCGCCTCTACAAGGCCCTCGGCGGCACGGGCCTCGAGTTCATCGTCGAACCGAAGGTCGACGGCGTGGCGGTCTCGCTCACTTTCGAGAAAGGCAAGTTCGTGCGCGCGGTCACCCGCGGCAACGGTGCCCGGGGCGACGACGTCACGGCCAACGTCAGCCTGATCCGCGAGATCCCCCGCACGCTCAAGGGCGCGCCCGACCTCCTCGAGGTGCGCGGTGAGATCTACATGGCACTCGCCGAGTTCCAGCGTCTCAACCAGCTCCGCGAAGCCGAGGGCGAACCGCTTTACGCCAACCCCCGCAACCTGGCGGCCGGCACGGTCAAGCTCCTTGATGGCGAGGAAGCCCGCAAACGTCGCCTGAGCATCGTCTGCTACGGCCTCGGCGCCTGTGAACCGGCTTCCGCTTTCGCTTCGCTCAAGGAGTTCAAGAATAAGCTCAAGGCCTGGGGCTTCCCCATCCGCGACGACATCGATGTCCAGCAAGGCGTCGATTCCGCTTGGAGGGCCATCCAGCAGCTCGACGTCCTCCGCCGCGACCTGCCCTTCCCGACCGACGGCGCCGTGGTGAAGGTCAACCGCCTCGACGACCAGCGCCGCGCCGGCACGACGAGTAAGTTCCCGCACTGGGCCGTGGCGTTTAAGTTCCCGCCCGACCAGGCTTCGACTATCCTCCGCTCTATCAGCATGCAGGTCGGCCGCACCGGCGCCATCACGCCCGTCGCCGAACTCGACCCCGTCCTGCTGGCCGGCTCGACCGTCGCCCGCGCGACGTTGCACAACGCCGACGAGATCGCCCGCAAAGATATCCGCGAAGGCGACACCGTCCGCATCCAGAAGGCCGGCGAAATCATCCCGCAGGTGCTTGGCGTGGTAATGGAAAAACGTCCCTCCGACGCCCGGCCGTTCGACTTCGAAGCCCGCCTCAAAGAGCTCGGCCTTGACGCCGCCCGGGACGGCGAAGAAGCCGCCTACAAGCTCCGCACTCCGTCGCGCGACATGAAGGTCCGTCGCCTCGTGCATTTCGCCAGCAAGCAGTGCCTCGACATCGACGGACTCGGCGACGCCGTCGCCGAACAGCTCGTGGACAGCAAACTCGTCGATGTCCCCGTCGACGCCCTCAGTATCACGCCTGCCCAATGGCGCATGCTCGAAGGCTTCAAGGAAAAGTCCGTCGATAACATGATGGACGGCCTCGAACAGGCCAAGCAGCGCGAGCTCTGGCGCGCGATCCACGCCCTCGGCATCCCCAACGTCGGCATGCAGACAGCCAAGGACCTCTCCCGCCATTTCAAATCCATGGACGCACTGGAATCGGCGCAGCCTGGCGATCTCCTCGTCACCAAGGTCGGCAAAAAAGGCGGAGTCTCGTATGGGTCCGTCATCTCCGGCGTCGGCGTCGAGGTCTCCGAATCCATCCTCTCTTTCTTCAGCGACCCCAATCATCGCGACTGGGTGAAAGCCATGCGCACGGCCGGGCTAAACCTCGTCGAAGCTGCCGCGGTGGGCTCCGTGGAAGGCGTATCCGGCAAGACCTTCGTCCTCACCGGCACCCTACCCTCGCTCGGACGCGACGAAGCCCGCGACCTGATCGAAAAGGCCGGGGGCAAGGTATCCGGCAGCGTCAGCAAGAACACGCACTACGTCGTCGCCGGCGACGAAGCCGGCTCGAAGCTCACCAAGGCCCAGGAACTCGGCGTCGCCATCCTCGACGAAGCCGGCCTACGCGCGCTGCTCGGCAGCTAATTTCATGATCGCCCTCGCCTTCCCGAAAGAGATTCCCAGCTTCGGGAAGACCGCGCTCTTCATCTCGCTCAACGACCTCACGCATTACGTCCTCTTCGCCGGCATCGCGTGGCTGCTCGGCTACGTCCTCTTCCGCGGCTGGTGGCATAGCCGGAAAATCATCCAGGAGATGCCTACCGGCGCGGACATGCGACGCGAGGCGATGTGGTCAGCCCTCACGGTCGTCATCTACGGACTCGTCGGCGGAGGAACCCTCGCGCTGAAGAAGCTCGGCTGGACGCAGATCTACACCAAGGTCGACGACTTCGGCTGGGGTTGGTTCTGGGGCAGCATCGTCGTCGTGATCTTCGTGCACGATGCCTATTTCTACTGGACGCACCGGCTGATCCATCACCCGAAACTCTTCCGCTTCTTCCATGGCGTGCACCACGAGAGCCATAATCCCAGCCCTTGGGCCGCGTATTGCTTCAGCCCGGGAGAGGCCGTCATCCAGGCCGGCATCTTCCCGCTCGTCGCGCTGACCATGCCGATCCACCTAGGCGCGTTCGGCATCTTCATGCTCTGGCAGATCACTTTCAATATCGCCGGACACACCGGCTACGAGTTCCACGCCAAGTGGCTGATGGATTCCTGGCTCGGCAAGTTCTTGAACACCCCCACGAACCACATCCAGCACCACGACAGCTTCAAAGGCAACTTCGGCCTCTACTTCAACTTCTGGGACCGCTGGATGGGCACGAATCATCCCGACTACGAGAAGCGCTTCCGCGAAGTGACGTCGCGATGAGATGAAAGGGTCAGGCTACTATGTAGTAGCCTGACCCCTTCAGCCATTTCCTTGCACTAACGATGCCCACCACCAGCCAACCTCTTCCTGAAGCCGCCGCAGAGCTCGCCCGCAAGGGTGAAGCGGCGGGGTTAGCGGCCATGATCAAGGACGGCTTGGCGGTGGACGCGCAGGACCCTAAGGGAAACACGCTGCTGATGCTGGCTGGGTACCACGGACGGACCGAGGTCGTGAAGCTGCTGTTGAAGTCGGGCGCTACGGTAGACCTCCGCAATGACAAGGGCCAGACTCCCCTCGGTGGCGTGGCCTTCAAGGGCTACTTCGAGATCGCCACCCTCCTCCTCGACGCCGGCGCCGACCCGGTGGCGGACCAAGGCGGCTCGACGCCGGCCGACTTCGCCACCCTCGCCGGCAAGTCCGAGATCCTCGCCCTTCTTCAGTCGCGTCGCGACAACGCCGCTAAACCCACCCGTTGGTTCAGCAAGTTAGTCGGGTGGTTTCGAAGGACCTGAGGTAGGGACAGCACCGCGTGCTGCCCTAGTGGCCGCCGCACGGTGGCCGAATGGTAAGGGCACGGCTAC
>Ga0209299_1000330_pt1 | contig 27208 bp, 26 predicted proteins | sample S_140806_MF_Meta_FD_187326 | JGI IMG/M metagenome (GOLD analysis project Ga0209299, IMG submission 187326) | Freshwater microbial communities from Lake Simoncouche, Canada to study carbon cycling - S_140806_MF_MetaG (SPAdes) (version 2) | ecosystem: Environmental > Aquatic > Freshwater > Lake ...
CAGGACAGCGGTTGAAGTAGCCTGCGATGCGGCGCACCGCCCTGGAGTAGCCGTCAATGGTCTTACCCCGTTTTCCTTGAAGTTTCAGGGCTTGCAGGTGCTGGGCATAGAGCAGGTCAAAGCGCTCCTGTTCGTGTTGTTCCATGGTGAAGTTACCCCCCAAGGGGATGAAAGAAATCACACACCCATGACGGTGTGCATCCTTCACTGTGGAACTGCGAGACTCCTGGGCGAGCGTCATCCGCACGCCAGCGCATGCCTGCCTGCAAGCAACCCATCATCGTTTAGGCGTATTTCGGAGAGTGGGCTACAGTGGGTTTGAATCTGCCGCGCAGCGGCTTAGTCCAACAGCAAGATACAGAAGATGAGAGCGGAGGCTTTGGGTTTTGCCGGAGTCTCTCCCCGCTTCTGAGCGTGAAACGACCCTGCTGGCTTCAGTAGCGCGGCCTCCAGTTGCTGCCGCCGCCACTGCCCCAGCTGTTGCCTCCCCAGCTGCCGCCGGGGCCGGGGGCGTAGCCGTTGCCCACCGTCTCCAGGGAGAGGGTGGTGGTCTTTCCACCCGGGCAGACACCGATGCGCTCCAGGGAGATCAGACCGTTGGGGCAGGCATCCAGGCTGGTGCGACGGCTGGTCTTCTCACCGCTGCAGTAGCGGTCTTCGCGCACTTCACTGAAGCGTCGATTCTGGGTCATGCGGTTGTCCGCCACCTGCAGGGTTGCCGTTCCCTCCCCCAAGCCGATCTTCTGCACCCGGTTGCGCACCTGATAATTGAGAGTATTCAATCCCGGGGCCACGGTGAGATAGCTGCCCCGCTGTCCCTGACCTAAGGCGATCGAGAAGGATTCGGAACTGCGACGGCGCTCGTCGTATTCGCGATCGGTGAAGCCGCCGGTGGCCAGATTCTGAAGGGTGATGCGCTGAAACGGTGCTGGCGGCAGCGCCGCCAGGAACGACAGACCGCGCAGCTCGGGCTGCTGCTCGCCGGGACAGTCACCGATGTATGTGATCTGCTGCAGCTCCACGCGATTGAGGGGCTGACCCTGCAAGAGCACCATCCCGGAGGGAACAGGGCCAGCAGGGGGCAGGGACTGGGCAAGCGCGAATCCCAGCAGAGGAGCAAGAACGGCAGCCATGGATCGGTATTCAGATGGCAGGGCTTAGTGGCCCCGGGCGGAGAGCCGTGAACCCGGGACGCACCCACGGTTCAATGAACGGGCCACTGAGGGGGCGGTGAACCAGCGGTGCCTGGCGGGTTCAGCTCAAGGCTGCGATCCGAGATGGTGAGGCACTGTCAGCAACCACCCCGTTGTCGTCCTGATGGGGGAGGGTGTCAAGGCTGAAGCGGTAGCCCTGCTGGCGCATGGTTTCGATGCCACCGCCTTCTCCGAGGCCAGCCTGCTCCAGTTTGCGGCGCAGGGTCAGCACCTGGGTGTCCACCGACCGGGGGCCTCCGCTGAAGGGGGGCCAGGCCATCCGCAGGAGTTCCTGTCGGCTGCGCACCACGCCAGGAGGCATCAGAAGGGCACAAAGCAGGGCGAACTCCCGAGGGCTGAGTTCCACGGGCTGATCCCGCAGGGTCACCTGGCGGAGCAGCAGATGGACCTCCAGAGGTCCGACGCAGACGCGCTCCTGCAGCCCATGACCGCTGCGGCGCAAGAGGGTGCGACAACGGGCCGCCAGCTCCTCAAGGCCGAAGGGCTTGCGGAGCACATCATCAGCGCCGGCATCGAGCAAGGACACCACAGGCTCAGACCCGGAGCGGGCCGTGAGCACCATCACCGGACAATGGAGTTGGGCCGCCAGTCGCAGGGCGGAGGTTTCCTCAAGAAGCTCGGCGCTCACCAACAGATCCGGAGATTGCTCCTGGCAGATTTCGATGGCCTCCCGAGCCGTTGCCACCGCCGCCGCCAAATGCCCATCCTGTCGGAGTCGCTGGGCCAAGACCGTTCTCAGGGTCGCATGGGGATCAACCACAAGAACCCTGCGGGCCTGGCTGCCATTGTCCGTCGGTGTGGACTGCACCATGCAGGTGGCGTGTTAGCCCTAGTGGACACATAGTTGCTGCATTGTAACGGAATCAGAAGGAAGGGTCAGGTATCAGGCGATGCCTTTCAAACCGTCCCCCGGACGGCTTCCCGCCCCTTTTTCAGCTCACAAGCTGGCGCCAGGCGCCAGAATGGGCGCCATGGGCCGACGCCCCGAAGGAACCGTGCTGCAACACCCCGACGCCATCCGCCACTTCCAGTCGCTCTGCGACGCCTGTCAGGAGCTGTCCAACCGCTTCCACGGCCCCTCGGAACTGCGGCTGTATGCCGATGGCTACCTCCATGCCCTGCGGCGCACCGCCGTACTGGATCCCCTCTCCCAGCGCCGCCTCGAGGAACTGGTGGACCGCTGGATCATGGATCCCTCCAGCTTTATCGGACCGGATGGCGACCCCCGCACCCTGTTCGAGCGCGAAACGGGCCGCCTCTGAATTGCGGTCTACGACCCCTCCGGCTCTCAGGAGGCCAGGGCCACGGCGAGTTTCTCGCGCAACTCGCCGGAGTTATACATTTCGATCAGGATATCGGATCCACCCAAGAATTCCCCCTTTAAGTAGACTTGCGGAATCGTGGGCCATTCCGAGTATTCCTTGATCCCCTGGCGGATTTCAGGATCGGCCAGCACATCAAAGGTCTCGAAGGGCACAGCCAAGGCCGTGAGGATCTGAACCACGTTGTTGCTGAAGCCGCACTGGGGCATCAGCTTGTTCCCCTTCATGAACACGTAGACGGGGCTGCTGGCGATCAGATCGTCGATGCGTTGCTGGGTGGTGTTGTCCATGGAGGAAAAGAGCGAATCGGAACGAAAAGGTGCGTGAGGCAGGATCAGACCGGCGTGGAGGTCTGCACGGCCAGGGCGTGGATCGCCTCGCTGGCCAGCTCACGGCGGAGGGCCCCGTACACAAGCTGGTGCTGTTTCACCCGGCCCAGGCCATCAAAGGCGGCAGACACCACCCGGACCTGCAGGTGGTCGCCACCGCCGGTGAGGTCTTCCACCTCCACTTCGGCATCGGGAAGGGCGCGGCGGATGGCGTCGCGGACCTGCTCCGGCTGGACCATGGAAGGGAATCCCCTGGAAGGCCTGGGAAATCTAGGCGTCACCGGGTGAGGGTGGCTGATGCCGCGGGACTCAGCCGCCGGGGGCCACGGCGTTGTACGGGGTGCTCACGAAGCCGATCTCCAAGAGCTGCTGGTAGGCCTTGCGACCCTGCTCACTGGAGGGGGACATCACCTTCACCACCTCCACCAGCAGCGGCACGGCCACCTCGGGCTGGCTCTGGCGGCGGAACAAGGCGGCCAGACGCATGTTGGTCTGCACCAGGTATTCGAGGGCCTGGCGGCTCTTCTCATCCATTTCGCGGGGGATGCGGGCATCGAGACCGCGGAAGGCACCGCTGAGATCGCGGTAGAACCCCAGCAGCCGACGGCTGGCATCGCGGGCCTGGTCGTAGTAGCGGCGGGCTTCCACCAGGTTGCCGGCGGCCACGGCTGCGTCGCCGCGGGCCACCAGGGTCTTCACGGCATTGATATCGAAGGCACTGCCGGTAGCAGCAAGACTTTTGATCTCCTCCTGGGCCTGGGCCGCACTGGAGAGCATCGGCATGGCGGGCAACAGCAGGGCCAGGGCAGCTGCCCAGCAGGCACTGGCCCGCCGTGGTGTGCGGAGAGGTCCGACGGGGCGGGAGCTGGCCGGGAGGCGGAGAGCGGCGGAGGCGAGAGGCCTGGTCACGGAAGCGCCAAGGGGAATCTGAACTTTACGGGGCAGCACCGAACCCCCCAAGGGAGACCCCGCGGCGGCGATCGGGCTCAGGGCAGTGGCCGCCCCACCAGCTCCCGGGCTCCCCGCTCGGCACGCACCATCGATGCGGAAAGCTCGGCGGTGGAGCTGGCGGCGGCAGCACGCCCCCCCTGGCTCACCCCCAGGGCAGGGCCGATCTGGACCGCGGCGGCCTGACCGGGCCGCGGAACGGACTGGCCGTAGGCAATGCCCACCGGCACCACCCGCACATCCACGCCCTGGCCGGCGGCCAGCTGGGCCAGCCGTGCCAGTCCCTGATGGAGCCGCAGCGGTTCGTCGTGGCGATGGATGCGTCCTTCGGGGAACATCACCAGCTGCTCCCCCCGCTCCAACAGATTCACCGCAAGCCGCAAGCTGGCCAGGGTGGGACGGCCCTGATCCACAGGAAAACAGCCCAGCCGCTGGAGCAGCCATCCCTGGGGCCCCTCCATCTCGTCGCGGGTCACCATGAAGCGGCAATCCCGCCCGGTCACACGACGCCCGGCCGCATAGGGCAGCAGGAGGGCATCCCAGCGGGCCCGGTGGGTTGGCGCCAGCAGAACCGCACCGGAGCGGGGCAGATGCTCGCGACCCCGCACCATCACCCGGGAGAAGAAACCAGGCAGGGCCAAGTCCTGGGTGAGCACCATGGCCAGCGGCGCCAGCCAGGGGCTGACGCCGTTGCAGACACTTCGCTCACGAGCTGCGATCAATGCGCCACCGGCACCACCTTCCATCGGCGGACCGGAAAGGCCCGCCGCCTCGAGGGGGCTAGTGCTGACGGCAGACACCGTTGACTCGATGGCCGGGCCCTCGACCGCCATGGGAGAAGCAAGGATGGATGGGATCCACCGTGAAACTAGGGGCACAACCAGGGCCCCGCGGCACCACCGCGGGCAGTTGGCCCGTCGGCCGATACGGTTTGCCCACCCGTTCTCCCCTGCCCGAGCAGGTGCCGTTGCATGGCCAGCCTTGGCGTGAACATCGATCACATCGCCAACGTGCGACAGGCGCGCCGCAGCGTGGAACCCGACCCCGTGACCCACGCCCTGCTGGCCGAACTCGGCGGCGCCGACGGCATCACGGTGCACCTGCGGGAAGACCGCCGCCACATCCAGGACAGGGATGTGGAACTGCTGCGCCAGACCGTGCGCACCCGGCTGAACCTGGAGATGGCGGCCACCGCCGAAATGGAGGCGATCGCCCTGCGCATCCGCCCCGACATGGTGACCCTCGTTCCTGAACGCCGCCAGGAGGTGACCACCGAAGGCGGGCTGGACGTGGTCTCCCAGATGGCGGAGCTAGGCGGGATCGTGGAACGGCTCCAGAAGGCGGGGATCGGCGTGAGCCTGTTCGTGGATCCGGTGGCCGAACAGCTCGATGCCAGCTGCGCCACCGGGGCCCGCTGGGTGGAACTGCACACCGGCCGCTATGCCGAGGCCAGTTGGCAGGAGCAGCCCACTGAGCTGGAACGGCTGGCCGGCGGCTGCGCCATCGCTCGCCAGCTGGGGTTGCGGGTGAATGCCGGCCATGGGCTCACCTACGCCACCGTGGAACCGGTGGCCGCGATCGAAGGGATGGAGGAACTGAACATCGGCCACACGATCGTGGCCCGCGCCCTGGCGGTGGGTCTGCAGGCGGCGGTCCGGGAGATGCGGGCGCTGATTCAGAATCCCCGCCGCGACCCCCTGTTCGGCAGCCGAGTTCCATGAGCACCTACCACTTCATCGCCGCCAGCGAGGCCTTCCTCACCGTGGAGGAGCCCCTGGAGGAGGTGCTGCGGGAGCGGGTGCGCAACTACGGCGAAGCGGGCAAGACGATCGATTTCTGGCTGGTGCGGCGGCCTCTCTTCCTGGAGGCCCCGGAGCTCGCCGCCGTCGCCGGCTCGGTGCCGCGGCCGGCGGCGGCGGTGGTCTCCACCGATGAAAAGTTCATCACCTTCCTGAAGCTGCGGCTTGAGTTCGTGGCCCGGGGCCAGTTTGAGGCGCCCTCTGCCACCATCCCCGACGCCCTGGCCGGGGCGGCCTGATGGGCCTCAGAACAGCCCGAAGAACCGCTTGCGACCCTCTTCACCCGCCTCGCCATCGGCGGGACGCCCCTGGCCGCCATCCTGCTGGTAGCGAGGTTTGTTGTCGCCAATGGTGAGCAGGGCCTCCTTGTTCTTCCACCAGATCCAGTCACGGATCGGGGGGGTCTCCAGCAGGTCCCGGCGGCTGAGGCCCAGCCCCAGCTTGCGCGAGGCATCCAGCAGCACCTCCACCATGCCGTCGCCGTCGGAGCAGCGGGCCAGGGCCTCATTGGTGCGTTGGGCACCATTGAGGGCCTTCACCAGCAGCGCCACCCGCTGGCCCACCGGCAGCGTCGCCGGATCCATGCGCATCCCCCACACTGGCGGCACCGTATCAGCGTTTTTTCTGCCCGGCGGCCCCGTCCAGCCCTGGCACCACCGGAATCCTCCGGCATCCGCCGGTCGCCAGGGCCACACAGTGGAGTGACGGGGCTGACAGATCGGGGGGGAACGGGCAAGACTGGCAGCGAAGCATCATTCTGATGACCTCCCTTTCCAGTCCGCCACACCACTGGGTGATCGGGGACATTCACGGTTGCGCCGAGGCCCTCACCACCCTGGTCGCCAAGCTGCCAGCGGCCGACCGTCTGATTTTCTGCGGTGATCTGATCAATCGGGGCCCCCAGATCGAAACGGCCATGGATCTGGCCTGGGAGCTGGTGGAGCGGGGCCGGGCCGTGTGGCTGCGGGGCAACCACGAGGCGGCGCTGCTGGCCGATCTGCGGCGGGACGACTGGCAGGCGCTCAGATCCCTGGCGGGCTCCGACACCTACCGACAACTCGGCGACAGTGGTTGCCGCGCCTGGCAGGAACGGCTGGAGGGCCTGCCCCTGGCCTACTGGGGAGACGGCTGGGTGGCCACCCACGCCGGCTTCGATCCGACCACCTGGCGGCCCCACCTCTCGATCCGGCTCGCCTTCTGGCAGGCCTATGACGGACGCTTCGGCGAGGTGGTGGTGGGCCACACGCCCGGCCCCGGGGTGCGCCGCATCGGTTACCGCGAATCAATCGTGCTGATCGACACCGGAGCCTGCTACGGCGGCCAGCTCACCGCCTACTGCCCGGAAACCGGCCGCACGGAGAAGGTGGATGGACCGAGGGTGCCATCGTTCCCACCCAGGCGGCTCAGCGCCATCGGTTGACCTCGCGGCCATGGCCGTGACCCGTTCGCCGGCGGCTTCGCAGGGCGGAGACTCTGATGGAGACCATCGGCCGTGCTGACCCTCTACCGCAGCAACCGAGCCGAGGTTCTGGCCGAACTGCTGGGAACGCTGCTGCGCCTCGCTCCACCCGATCCCTTCACGCCGGTGGAGGTGGTGGTGAACACCTGGCCCACCAGCCGCTGGCTGGGGGAACGGTTGGCGATGGAACTGGGCGGCGTGGCCGCCAACCTGCGCTTTCCCTTCCCCGGCACCCACCTGCGCGGGATCGTGGATGGGATCCTGGCGGAAGCCGACCACGAAGCGGGCCCTAACCGGCCCCATGCCATCGAGCCGCGATCCGGGAACCAGGAGGGCATCGACCCCTGGCGGGCCGAACGGCTGGTGTGGACCGTGCTGCCCCTGCTGCCGGCGGTGGCGGCCGCCGCCGAGGGGGAACCCCTGCGGCGCTGGCTGCGGGAGCGGGATCCCACCCGCCAGCTGCGTCTCGACACCTGGACCCTCGCCCGCGCCATCGCCGACGCCTTCGACGATTACGCCCTCTATCGCCCCGACCTGCTGCGGGCCTGGGAGGCCGGGCAGAACCAGGAGAGCGGGGCCGAACCCCTGCCCACCAGCCAGCTCTGGCAGCCCCTCCTCTACCGCGAGCTGCGCGGGCGGCTGGGGCGGGAACCCTTCAGCCTGCGGGTGGAACGGGCGATCGAGCGGCTGCGGCAGCTGCCGCCGGATCCGGCGCTGCCGCCCCTGCGGCTGTTCGGCCTGAGCAGCCTGGCCCCGGTGCAGGTGCGGCTGCTGCAGGCCCTGAGCGGCCGCCAACCGGTGGACATCTATCTGCTCACCCCCTGTCCAGACCTCTGGGAACGCTGCTCCGCCCGCCGACTTCGCCTCAGCGATGCCCTCGCCCTGGCCGATCCCCTCGACAGCGACTGGTTGCTACGGGCGCCGCCCCTGGAGGCCCGCTTCGGCCGGCTCGGGGCCGAATTCCAGCAGCTGCTGGAGGGCACCGGGGAGGTGCAGTTCGGAGCCTGGAGGGAGGACGATCTGTTTCTGCGCTCCACCCCGACCCCGGGGCCGGATGCTCCCCCCCTGCTCCAGCAGCTCCAGGATCAGCTGGCCGCAGGGGCCCTCCCCAACGCGATGCGCTGGGGCGAAGCCGACCACTCCCTGGAGTTCCATGCCTGCCCCGGTGCCCTCCGGCAGGTTCAGATCGTTCGCGACCGGCTGCTGCAGCTGATGGCCGCCGACCCCAGCCTGGAGCCCCGCGACATCCTGGTGATGACCCCCCAGGTGGATCGGCTCGCGCCCTTGGTGGGCGCCGTGTTCGGCGATAGCGAGGCCACCGGCGTGGCCCTTCCCTGGCGGCTCACGGACCGAAGCCAACAGGCCGAAGCGGGGATCGGCCGCAGCCTGCTGGCCCTGCTCCAGCTCGGTGGCGCCCGGCTCACGGCCTCGGGTCTGGAGGGGGTGCTGGCCTGCGGCGCCCTCCTGGAGCGGTTCAGCCTCACGGCGGCGGAGGGCGGCCGACTCCATGAATTGCTGCAGCGCACCGGTTTCCGCTGGGGGCTCGACGGCCGGGATCGCGGCGGCGACCCCACCCATTCCCTCGGCTGGACGATCGACCGGTTGCTGCTGGGCCTGGTGCTCCCCACCAGCGCGGGACTGGCGCCGGGCATCGAAGCCCCCACCGCGCCAGCCGCCAGCGGGGCACCACTGGAGCTCAGCGGCCGCTGGCTTCACCTGCTCACCCGGCTGCGCCACTGGTTGAGGGAGCTCGGTCGGCCCGCGACCCCCGCCGCCTGGGCCGACCGGCTGCGGCTGCTACTGGCCGACCTCTTCGGCGATGGCGGCAGCTCCGCCGCCGAACTGCCCGGCCTGCTCGCTGCCCTCGAGAGCTGGCGTGAGCTGGCGGGGGAATCGCCCCTGCAACTGGAGGCGCCGGTGGCGGCGGCGGTGCTGCAGGAGGCCCTGGCGGCCGGCAGCGGCCGCTTTGGCCATCGCAGCGGGGCGCTCACGATCAGCGCCCTGGAACCGATGCGGGCCATCCCCCACCGCGTGATCGTGCTGATGGGCCTAGATGCCGGAGTGTTTCCCCGCGCCGGGGTGCGGCCCGGCTTCCATCTGCTGGAACAGCGCCGCCGCCTGGGGGATCCCAACCCCGCGGACCAGGATCGCTACGTGCTCCTGGAGGCCCTGCTCTCGGCCCGCAGCCACCTCCTGATCACCTGGAACTGCCGCGACGACCGCCGCGGCGAGGCGCTCCAGCCGGCGGCCCCGGTGCGCCAGTGGCTGGACTGGCTCGGCGCGAACCTGGCCCTGGCCGCCCAGAACGGCGCTGAGTGCTTGGCCGACCATTGGATCCGGAGGCTTGTGGTGGAGCACGCCGCCAGCCCGCTGGAGCGGGCCAATTTCCTGCCCAAGGGCGGTCGCCCCCCGGCCAGCTGCGACCGGCGCCAACTGGCGGCCCGCCGTCTACTCGACAAACCGGGGGCACAGGGAACGGCACCCCTGCTGCTACGCCCCATGCCCGCCGGCCCCGGAAGCAACATCGCCCCTGCAACCGAACCGTTCGAAGACCTGCGTGCCTGGTTGATGGCCCCCCAGCGGCAGTGGCTACGGGACCTGGGACTGCGGCCCTCGGAGTGGGAGCGCAGCCCGGAGGATCTCGAGGCCCTCAGCCTGGGGGAGCGGGAACGCTCAAGCCTGCTGCGCAGCCTCGCGAACGACGCCGACAACACCCAGCAGGACACCGACTGGCTGGAGCGCTGCCGCGGCCAGGGGCTCCTGCCCCCGGGCAGCGCCGCCGCCCTGGAGGCCCGCCACCTGGACAGGCGCCGCCGGGACCTCCAGGGCCAGGCCGCCGCCCTCGGAGCGCCCTGGCAAGGGGAGGTGGTCTGGGGAGCCTGGCGCAGCACGCAACGCTGGCAGGGGGATTCGGTGCTGGTGACGCACTGGGCCAGGGGAGGCCCCATCCAGCTGCTGGATCTGTGGCTCCAGTTGGTTCTCGCCGCGGCCGCCGGCCCAAGCGAGGGCCGTCTCCCGGGGCGCGGCGTGCTGCTGGCCCGGGACAAGGGGGATCGGATCGCTGCCACCACCTTGATCGCCCCGGATCCGGAGGCGGCCCGGTGTGAGCTGGAGCGGCTGGCGGCTCTTCGCGATCGCTGGCGCCACATCTGCTGGCCCGTGCCGCCGCGCACCGGCTGGAGCTGGTGGGAGCAGGAACGGGTGGGCGCCTCCGGCCTGGAGGCGGCCCAAAGGGAGTGGGAGGGAGGTCACCAGAGCCGCGGCGAGCGGGAGCGGCCCGAGATGGTGGCCTGCTTCGCAGGGGAGCTGCCGGTGGCGGACCTGCTGGAGGGTCCGTTCGCGGCGTTGGCCCTGGAGCTGTTCGAACCGATCCAGGCGGTCCTGGAGCCGAAGAAGAAGACGCGGGGACAACGCTGATGGCCCGCTTCGACGCCAACGGCTTTCCGCTCACCCCGGGTCTGCACCTACTCGAGGCCAGTGCCGGCACCGGCAAGACCTTCGCCCTGGCCCATCTGGTGCTGCGGCTGGTGGCCGAGAGGGGCTGGGCCCTGCGGGAGCTGCTGGTGGTGACCTACACCGAGGCCGCCGCTGCGGAGCTGCGGGATCGGATCGCCACCCGGCTGCAGGCGGCCCTGACGGCGCTGGAACACCAGGCCCCCGGCGACCCCGCGGCCCCCCCAACGCCCCCTGCGGTGGATGCCACCCTCACGGCCTGGCTGGAGAAGCTGAGGTCGGAGGAGGCAGGGCAGGAGCTGGCCCTGCTGCGCGGTCGCCTGCTGCTGGCCCTTGAAGAGCTGAGCGCCGCCGACATCACCACGATCCACGGCTTCTGCCGCCGCACCCTGCAGCGCCAGGCCCTGGAGGCCGGCTGTGCGCCGGAACTGCGGATCGAAACCCAGAGCGACGGCCTCGTGGCCCAGGTCGTTCACGATTACTGGCAACAGCAGGTGCTGCCCCTGCCTGTGCACCTGGTGGCGGGCCTGCTGGACGCCCGGATCAACCCCGATCTGATCGAGACCCTGCTCACCACGCTCGATGGCGATCCGGCCCTGAGGCTCGATCCGCTGCCGACCGGCTTGAGCCCAGAGACGCCCCTGGGCGAGCTCCTACCGGCAATCTTCCGCCAGCACTGGGGGGATTTTCTGGCCCAGTGGCGGGAGCGGGGGGAGGCCCTGGAGGCAGAACTCCGCGCCGCGGCCGCCGACTGGAAAGCTGCGGCTGCCAAGGGGGCCCCCGCTCCGGATACAAAGCCCTATTCGAACCGACCCCGCACGGACCGGGTCGCGGTGCTCAACGGCTGGATCTGCGAGCAGCCCCAGGAGGGGGACTACGAAGCAGTGCGGGATCAGCAGCTGCTCAGCGGCTACTTCCACCCGGGCAGCTTCTGCCGCGTGGCCCGCAAACTCGAGGGGAAACAACCACAGCGCCTGCCCCAGGAACCCCTGCTATGGGCCGTGGCGGCCCTGCTGGAGGGTCCGGCCGAGCTGGTGCTGCTCCACGCCTGCCACTGGGGTCGCGCCGAGCTGGTGCGCCAAAGGGAGCGGCGGGGAATGACCACCTTTTCCGAGCTGCTCGAACGGCTCGATCCAGGACCGGACGACGGCGTGGCCAGCCCGCTGCTGGAGGCGGTTGCCCGGCGCTATCGCGCCGCCCTGGTGGATGAATTTCAGGACACTGACCCGATCCAGTGGCGCATCCTGCGGCGGGCCTTCGGCCAGGGCCTCCATCCCCTGGTGCTGGTGGGCGACCCCAAGCAGGCGATCTATCGCTTCCGTGGCGGCGACCTCGACACCTACCGCGCCGCCAGTCGCCAGGCCGGCGAACCCTGGGAGCTGGTGGACAACCACCGCTCCACCGAGGCGCTGGTCGAGGGCTTCAACGGCCTGATGGCACCAGGCCTGCGGCGCTCGGAGCTAGCGGTGCCAGCCGTGAACGCCAGGGCCCACCGCCAGGGGCCGCTGGGGCCGCCGATCGACCTGCTCTGGCTCGGGCCTGAGCCAGCCGGCAACCCGGATCTCCCCAGCCGCACCGACCTGGAGGCCCGGCTGCCAGCCTGGATCGCCAGCACGGTGGAAGAGCTGCTCGCCGCGGAGCTGCGGGTGGTCGACAGGGGAGCGGAACGCACCCTGGAGGCCGCCGATTACTGCCTGCTGGTGCAGCATCACCGCCAAGCGGAGCAGCTGCGCCAGGCCCTGGAGCGCCGTGGCATCGCGAGCCGGCTGGTGAGCAAGGCGGATGTGTTCGAAACCGCCGCGGCCACGGCCCTGCAGCGCTTCCTTGATGCCCTGGCCGATCCGGCCGACCCCAACCGGCTGCGCCTGTTGGCCGCCTCACCCCTCCAGGGCTGGAGTGCCGAGCGGATCGCAGCCACCGATTCGGCCACCTGGAGCGCCCTGGCGGGCAAGCTCGATGGCCTGGCCCGCCAGCTGCCGCGTCGGGGCCTGCTGGGGGTGCTTGCCGATTGGCTCGGCGCTGACACCTTGGCGCGCCTGGCCTGGGGCGGGCGGTTGCTGGCGGACCTGCAGCAGGTGGCCCAGCTGGTGCAGGAGCGTCTCCATGGCGAGCAACTGGGTGCCGCGGCCGCGGCCGACTGGCTGCGGCGACTGCGGCTGGCGGAGGAGCGGCTGGTGCCGGAGGAGCACCAGGCCCACAGCGACCGGGCCGATGGAGCGGTGGCGGTGGTCACGATCCACCGCAGCAAGGGCCTGGAATTCCCGGTGGTGATCTGTCCCTACCTGTGGGAATCGGCCTCGGGAGGGGGGCGCGGACCGGGCCGGATCGGCCGCCGCTGGCATCCCCCGGGCACCGACAGCCCCCAGCTCGATCTCCACCTGAACAGCGGCTGGGGCGCTGGCTACCTGGCTGATCGGCAACAACGACTCGCCGAAGAGCAGGAGCGGGAGCGGCTGGCCTATGTGGCCCTGACCCGGGCGCGGCACCGGTTGGTGCTGGCCTGGGGCCCGGCCCGGGATCAGCAGTGCAACCCCCTCGTCCCGTGGCTGTTCGCCGATGAAGCGCTGCCGGAGCTGGACGACGACAGCCTGGCCACCATCACGCCGGCGCTCTGGCGGGAACGGCTGGAGCAAGCCATCAGCGAACGGGCCCTGCCGATCCGCCTGCTCGATCCCCCGCCGGCCCCCACCACGCCGCCACGGCGATCCACTCCCCCGCATCAGGAGCTGGCCGCCGGTCCGGTGCCCCGGCGCCGCCTCGACAGCCGCTGGGGCCGCAGCAGCTACACCAGCTGGACCCAGGCCAGTCACGCGACCCTGGCGCCGGCGGCCCTGGAGGAGGGACGAGACACCCTGGACCCGGACGCCCCTGGGGAGAACCAGAGCGGCGACCAGCAGATCCTGGCCTGGCCCGACCAAGGCCCCCTGGCCGCCTTCCCCCGCGGTGCCGCCGCCGGCGACTGCCTGCACCGGATCCTGGAGCGCCTCGATCTCACCAGCGGGCTCCAGGCAGCCCCGGAGGCCACGGAGCTGGTGGAGCAGGAGCTGCGGCGGGCCGGCCTGGAGCGGGAATCGCCGGAGGTGCTGCTGGAGGGTCTCGAGCGGATGCGCACCACCCCCTTTGGCGGGCCGCTGCAGGGGCTGCAGGTGGCGGATCTGCCGGCCTGCCGCCGCCTGCACGAGATGAATTTCGACCTCACCCTGGAGCGGGTGCGAGCTGCTGATCTGGCCGCCGCCTTCGCCAACCACCCAGGCGGCCTGTTCGGCGCCAACTACGCCGCCAGCCTGGCCCAGCTTCCGATCGACAGCAGCGGCTTCCTCACCGGCTCGATCGACCTGGTTTTCCGCGCCGATCCGGAACCGACCGGGGGCGACGGGCGCTGGTGGGTGGCCGACTGGAAGAGCAACTGGCTGGGTCAGCGCGATGGCGATGGCCAACCCTTGGCCTGCGGTCCCCGCCATTACAGCCAGGCAGCGATGGCGGCCTTAATGGCAGCAAGCCACTACCCGCTCCAGGCCCATCTCTACCTGGTGGCCCTGCACCGCTACCTGGGCTGGCGCCTCAGCGGCTATGACCCGACGGTGCATCTGGGGGGCTACTCCTACGTGTTCCTACGCGGAACGCCGGGACCGGAAGGCCAAGCCGCCCTGCCTGGGGCGGTGCCGGGCATGGTGGTCGAGCGCCCGCCCCTGGGGCGGATCCTGGCGCTGGATCGAGCCCTGGGCGGCGGCCACGGCCAACAGGAGGAAGAATCCTGATGGCCTCCTCGCCTCGTGACAGGGACCAACCCGCCTGGCTGGAGCCCCTCCAGGCGGCCCTGGTGGAGGCGTTGCCGCGGCTCTACGGCGAAGCGGCGCCACCGGCCCTGGCGGTGGTGATCACCGATCTGGTGACCGCCCTGGAACGGGGCAACCTCTCCATCCCCCTGCCAGCGGAGCTGGCGGACATTGCAACCGCCGCCACGGCCCTCGGCGAAGACCCCGATGGTCCCCTGGTGATCGAAGCGGGCCGGGTGAGCTGGCGCCGCTGGCACGACCTGCGCCAGGCGGTGCTGGCCGCCCTGCTGGAGCGGGTGGGTCCTGGCGTCAGCGCTGCCACGACCAACACAACGCCGCCAGCGGGCTACGCCGCCATGGGGCCCTCCCCGCCAGCCTCCCCGCCAGCCGACGCAGGCTCCTGGCCTGGCAGCAGCCCGAGCGAACCGCCCACGGCAGCCCCCGATCCACGCCAGCGCCAGGCGGTCGAGGCGGTGCTGGCCCATCGATTGGTGCTGCTCCAGGGCGGGCCGGGCACCGGCAAGACCAGCACCGTGGCCCGCATGCTCGCGGCGGTGCTCGAACGGGATCCGGCCAGCCGCATTCACCTGGCGGCGCCCACCGGCAAGGCCGCCGCCCGGCTGCGGGCCGCCACTGGCGGGCATCACCCCTGCGGCACCCTGCACCGCCTGCTCGAAAGCCGCGGCGACCATTTCGCCCGCAACAGCCTCCATCCCCTGCCCCTCGACCTGCTGGTGGTGGATGAGGTGTCGATGGTGGATCTGGCGCTGATGGCGGCCCTGCTGGAAGCCCTCCCCAGCAGCGCCCGGCTGGTGCTGGTGGGGGATCCGGCCCAGCTGCCGCCGATCGCCCCGGGGGCCGTGCTGCTGGACCTGCAGCAGCCAGAGCTCCAGGCCGGCCTCGGCGGCGCCGCGATCACCCTCACCACCACCTACCGCAACGATGGCGCCATCGCAGCAGTGGCCGCCGCCCTGCGCACCAGCCTGGATCACCGTGTCGACAAGGCTGCCGCAGGCCCCCTCGAGGTGATCCGCCCCCATCTGGAGCGCCTTCAACCCAGCGACAACCTGGTCTGGAAGCAAGCCAACGGCGGGCGGCTGCCGCCGGCGGTGGTGGCGCGGCTGGAGGCACACCTCCAGGCCCTGGCAGGCCTGGCGGCCAGCTGCCGGCCCGAGCGGCCCGGCGACTGGCGGCGCCTGCTGGTGGAGCGCGACCGGCTACTGGTGCTCTCCCCCCGGCGACGCGGCCCCTGGGGGGTGGAGGGGATCCACCGCACCGTGCTGGGCGAGGCGGCCGGCGCCCCTGCCGCCGCCTGGCCCGAGGGCCTGCCGGTGCTCTGCACCCGCAACCTGCCGGAGCTGGGCCTGGCCAACGGTGATGTGGGGGTGTTGGTGGGCAGAGCGGACAGCGACGAGCGCCAGATCCTCTTCGGCGCGGAGGAACCGTTATGGGTCCACCCAGCCCAGCTGGCCGGTGCCGCCGAACCCGCCCTGGCACTCACGGTGCACAAGGCCCAGGGAAGCGAAGCTGCGGAGGTGATCGTGCTGCTGGCCGATGCCGAGCCGGATGGGCGACTGCTTTACACCGCCCTCACCCGGGCCCGGGAGCGGGCCGAGCTGATCACAACGAGCTGATCACAAAGACTGATCACAAAGAGTGATCACAAGGACTGATCACAAGGAACTAAATCACCGAGAGCTGAATCACCGCGAGCTGAGTGTGGCGAGGGCCGGATCCAGCTTGCGGAGCCGCAAAGCCCTGGGCAGACTCAGCTGCAGGCCTTGGCCCCGCGGCCTTCTCGATGTCCGCCCTCTCCTTCATCGCCGCAAACGGCTCCCCCCGCGACCACGAGCCCTCCAGCTCCCCGGCGCCAACCCTGCGGGTTGAGCGCCCCTGGGGATGGTTCGAGACCCTGGTCGACGCGCCGCCGACTGGCTCACCGGACGGTGGGGGCGGCTACGTCGTGAAGCGGCTGTGGATCTCGCCCCGCTGCCGCATCAGCCTGCAGCGGCATCACCACCGCAGCGAGCACTGGGTGGTGGTGTCCGGCTACGGGGAGCTGGAGTGCGGCGATGAGCCGATGGCAGCCCAGCCTGGAACAACGCTCTTTGTGCCGGTCGGGGCCATCCACCGCGCCAGCGCCGGCGCCGAAGGGCTGCTGATCGTAGAGGTGCAGCGGGGCAATGAACTCCGGGAGGACGACATCGAGCGTGTTGAGGATGATTACGGCAGGGTGGTAAGTTGTTCTAACAACCTTTGAACAAAGGCAAGGCGGCGGGAGTCCGGGCTGGCAATGGTCCATCCGGCATTCACCAATGGTTCGCTGCCGGCCTGCGGATGAAGGATTCACCCAGGCCTCACCTTGACCCAGACCCTTGAAGGCGGCACCGCAATCGGTGCCCCCGACTCCGCTGCGACCACGTTCGCTGCCGATCTCCAGACCACGACCAGCGAAGCTGGTGTTACAACCTCCGCCGACGGGTGCGACGACCCGAACGTCGAACGGCTTGAAGCCGGAGTCACCGCACCGGCCCTGGTTCTTCCCGAACCGGACCAAGTTCTGAACCAGACGGAGCTCCAGGGAACTCCCGAGCCTGAGCTGGACACACCGGAAGCCGGCGACGACTCCCTCCCCGCCCCCGGCTTCGCCTGCTTCGGCCTGGGCCGGGAGCTGCTCGAAGGCCTCGACGCCCTTGGATTCCGCGAACCCTCGCCGATCCAGAAGGCCGCCATCCCCGAACTCCTGCTGGGCCGCGACCTGGTGGGCCAGGCCCAGACCGGCACCGGCAAGACGGCGGCCTTTGGCCTGCCCCTGCTGGAGCGCCTCGACCTCAGCCAGCGCACCCCCCAGGTGCTGGTACTCACCCCCACCCGCGAGCTCGCCCTGCAGGTGGCCGAGGCGATCACCTCCTACGCCGCCCGCCTGCGGGGCGTGAAGGTGCTGGCCATCTACGGCGGCGCCGATTTCCGCGACCAGATTCAGCAGCTGCGCCGCGGCGTGCACATCGTGGTGGGCACACCCGGCCGGGTGATGGACCATATGCGCCAGTCCACCCTCGACCTCTCGGGCCTGCGCTCTCTGGTGCTCGATGAGGCCGATGAGATGCTCCGCATGGGCTTCATCGACGACGTGGAGTGGGTGCTCGAACAGCTGCCAACCGAGCGGCAGGTGGTGTTGTTCTCGGCCACCATGCCCAACGAGATCCGCCGCATCTCCCAGAAATACCTGCGCGATCCCGCCGAGATCACCATCCGCACCAAGGCCGCCGATGGCCGCCGCATCCGCCAGCGCTATCTGATGGTGAATGCACCACAGAAGCTCGAAGCGCTGGAACGGGTGCTCGAAGCCGAGCGCAGTGAAGGCACGATCATCTTCGCCCGCACCAAGGCGATCACCCTCACGGTTGCCGAATCGCTCGAACAGCACGGCTATGAGGTGGCGGTGCTCAACGGCGATGTGCCCCAGAACCTGCGGGAGCGCACGATCGAGCGCCTGCGCGATGGCCGGGTGGATGTGCTGGTGGCCACCGACGTGGCTGCCCGCGGCCTCGACGTGGAACGGATCAGCCTGGTCATCAACTACGACATCCCCTTCGACGGCGAGGCCTACGTGCATCGCATCGGCCGCACCGGCCGGGCCGGCCGCAGCGGCGACGCGATCCTCTTCCTCACCCCCCGGGAGCGCCGCTTCCTCGGCGGGCTGGAGCGGGCCACCGGCCAGCCGATCGAGCCGATGGAGGTGCCCTCCAACGCCACGATCAACCAGCACCGCCTCGACCTGATGCGCCAGCGGCTCACGGAGCGGCTTGAAACCCCCAGTGGCAGCGATGAGGAGCGTGCCCTGATGGCGGAGATCCTGCAGCGGGTGACCCAGGAGCAGAACTGCACGGGCGAGGCCCTAGCCCTGGCCGCCCTGCAGCTGAGCCTGCGCGGCAAGCCGCTGTTGCTGGAGGGTCAGGAGAACTGGGCCACACCGCGCAATCCCCGCGATCGCGATCGCCCCCGTGATGGCGAGCGGAGCCGGCCCGGCGACCGCTCACCCCGCGGCGGTGGCACCGAGCCGGCCGATGGACCGCCGGAAGCCCACATGGAGCGCTTTCGCATCGAGGTGGGCTGGCGCGATCGGGTGAAGCCCGGCAACATCGTGGGTGCCATCGCCAACGAGGCTGGACTCAACGGCCGTTCGATCGGCCGGATCCGGATCTTCGACAGCCACAGCACCGTGGATCTTCCCCGAGGCATGCCCGACGACGTGTTCAACGGTCTGCGGAACCTGAAGGTGATGAACAGGGAGCTGAGGATTTCGCGGTTACCGGCCTGAACTCCAGCCTCTAACCCGGCGCCCCATCCAAACGACGCCCGCCGATCACGATGAAACCCGCCCTGCTTCCCCTGCTCTTGAGCGTTGCCCTGGGCATGGCCCCAGCAGCACCGGCCCGTGCCAACGGACTAGGGGACATCGTGAAGGCGGTCTGCCTGTCAGCTTTCGAGAACGAAATGAGTCAGGTCGGCAAGGTGCCACCCGCCGGCATGGCTAGCTATGCCTGCACCTGCGTCGAGCAGCGCATCCGGACCGGCAGCGGCATTGAGGCCGCCCGCTCCCAGTGCCGGCAGGCCACCGCTGCGCGGTTCCCCATCTAAAGAAAAACCCGGGGCAGGCGCCCCGGGCCTTGAGGTGATACCGCCGTTGATGGCCCTGCGGAGATCAGCGGCGTCATCAGGAGTAGATCCCTGTCACTGTGGAGGTGCTCACCACCGTGAGATCGGCCAAGGGAAGGTTTTCGATCGAAGCAATCAGGGCCGATTGCACCTCCAGGTTTTCACTGCAGATCAGGGTCTGCAGGAGGTCAAACCGATCCTGGGGGGCCAATTCGCCGTCCTCGCACCAGGCGAGGCTCCAAGGGACTGGAATCTTGGTCATGGCAGAACCGCGCTTGGGATCGCGGGAGATCAGTGTTTGCTGACAATGAAGCATTTTGCCGCGCTCCGCCAGTCTTCTTCACAATCGCTCCGATGCCGCCGCGGGCATCCACCGGCCTGCAGCGCCCCAGGTGGGGTGGGTGGGTCCAAGTTGTAAGCTTCAGAGGATTCCAAGGCGTTCAGGCTTCCCTTCGGCACGCTCAGCCGGCTGCGACCCCACAAGGCGCGACCTCTTCCAAGGCTCCGACCTCCGGTCTTCTCCGTTCACTGGCTTTCCCTGGGTAACCAAGCATCAGACGAATCAGTTCCAGGCTTTTCAGTGAATGACCATCTACGTCGGCAACCTCTCGTTCCAGGCTGAACGCGAAGACCTGCTTGATCTTTTCGGCCAGTACGGCGAAGTCCGCCAGTGCAGCCTCCCCCTCGACCGCGAAACGGGCCGCAAGCGTGGCTTTGCCTTCGTGGAGCTCGCCGACGACGCCGCCGAGCAGAAAGCCATCGATGACCTCCAGGAGGTCGAATGGATGGGTCGCATGATCCGCGTCAACAAGGCCACCCCCCGTGAGGGCGGTGGCGGTGGTGGCGGCGGCCGCGGCGGTTACGGCGGCGGCGGCGGCGGTGGTGGTCGCTCCGGCGGCGGTGGTGGCTATGGCGGCGGCGGCGGTGGCCGCTCTGGTGGTGGCGGTGGCTACGGCGGCGGCGGCGGTGCTGGTGGCGGCGGTGGCGGCTACGGCGGTGGCGGCGGTGGCGGTAGCGGTGGCAACCGCTGGTGATCCCGTCCCCCCGTTGAGATCCTCGCCAGCGGGGCTGCCGCGGCTGATCAGGCTGCTGCGGCCCCATAGGAGCCGCATTGTTTTGGCGGCCAGCTGCTCAGTTCTCAATAAGCTCTTCGATCTCGCTCCGCCGGTGCTGATCGGCCTTGCGGTCGATGTGGTGGTGAAGCGCAATGGCTCCTGGCTGGCTGGCTTTGGTGTGCCCTCGGTGCCAGGCCAATTCACCGTTCTCGCCATCGTGTCGTTCCTGGTCTGGAGCGCCGAATCCCTGTTCGAATACCTCTACGCCCTGCTCTGGCGCAACCTCGCCCAGACCGTGCAGCACGAGTTGCGGCTTGAGGGCTACGACCACCTCCAGCACCTGGAGATGGCCTTCTTTGAGGCCGGCAGCAGCGGTCGCCTGATGGCCGTCCTCAACGACGACATCAACCAACTCGAGCGCTTCCTCGACCACGGCGCCAACGAGATTCTCCAGCTATTCACCACAGTGCTGGCCGTGGGTGCCGCCATGGTGTGGTTATCACCTGGAGTGGCGGGGGTGGCCTTCCTACCGATTCCTGTGATCCTTTGGGGCTCCCTGCAGTTCCAGCACCGACTGGCGCCCCGCTATCGCGAGGTGAGGGAGAAGGCCGGCGATGTGGCGAGCCTGCTGGCCAACAACCTGGGCGGCATGCTCACGATCAAGAGCTATGCCGCCGAGGCCTGGGAGAAACAGCGACTGGAGCGGGAAAGTGAGGCCTACCGGCAGAGCAATCGCCGAGCCATCCGCCTCTCGGCGGCCTTCATCCCCCTGATCCGGTTCGCGATCCTCTTCGCCTTCCTGGCGATCCTGGTGATCGGCGGACTGCAGGCCTGGCGCGGTGTGATCGCCGTGGGCAGCTACAGCTTCCTGGTGTTCATCACCCAGCGCCTGCTCTGGCCCCTCACCACCCTCGGCCGCACCCTCGACGACTACCAGAGGGGCATGGCCTCCACCGACCGGGTGGTGGAGCTGCTCGACACCCCGATCGCGATTCCCAGTGGTCAACGGGCGCTCCCAATCGAGGCCGTGAAGGGCACGATCGAGTTCAAAGATGTGGGCTTTGCCTATGGGGGGCGCCTGCCGATCCTGGAGCACTTCAACCTCCACGTTCCCGCCGGCAGCACCGTGGGCATCGTGGGCGCCACCGGTTCAGGCAAGAGCACAATCGTGAAGCTTCTGCTCCGCCTCTACGAGGTGCAGCAGGGCCGGATTCTCCTGGACGGTCAGCCGATCACCACGCTGCGCCTGGAGGATCTACGCCGGGCGATCGGTCTGGTCAGCCAAGAGGTGTTCCTCTTCCACGGCACGGTGGCCGAAAACATTGCCTACGGCAGTTTCCAGGCACCACGGTCCGCGATCGAGCGGGCCGCAGCCCAAGCGGAAGCGGCTGACTTCATCGAAGCCTTGCCCCAGGGCTACGACACCGTGGTGGGCGAGCGGGGCCAGCGCCTCTCCGGCGGCCAGCGCCAGCGCATCGCCCTGGCCCGGGCCCTGCTCAAGAATCCACCGGTGTTGATCCTCGATGAGGCCACCGCCGCGGTGGACAACGAAACCGAGGCGGCCATCCAGCGTTCGCTGCAGGAGATCACCCGCCACCGCACCACCCTGGTGATCGCCCACCGTCTGAGCACCGTGCGCCATGCCGACCGGATCGTGGTGCTCGACCAAGGGCGTGTGGTGGAAAGCGGCCGGCACGGTGAGCTTCTGGCTCGCCAGGGACCATATGCGGCCCTGTGGCGGGTGCAAAGTGGTCTGCTACCCGGCGAAGTGCTGCAGCCGTGAAAACCCAGGGTCCGGTACTGATCGCCATCGCCGTGGGTCTCGGCCTCGGGATGGCCTTGGCGGCGCCCATGGCCGCCCTGCTCCGCAGCGACGCCACGAAAGGGGCGGAAGGCAGGCAACCGATCGCCAATCCCTTCGCCGGCTGGGTGGAGGGAAATGGCGAGGATCTGCTGGTGCTGGGCACCGATGAGGGAGGCGGCAATACCGATGTGATCAGTTTGGTGAGAATTGAGGGGGGCGTCACCCGAGTCCGCCAGATTCCCCGCGATTCTTATCTCGAGACGGAGCGCTGGGGGCCGATCAAGATCAATGCGCTCTACAGCCTCGGCGGGGAGGAGGCGTTGAAGCGGGAGCTCTCCCAGCGCATGGGTAACCCGATTCGACACCATGTGATCGTGAATCTCGCCGCCCTGCGGCACCTGGCCGATCTGGTGGGGGGCATCGAGGTGACCGTGCCGAAGCGCCTCTACTACGTGGACAACAGCCAGGGCCTGATGATCGACCTGCAGCCGGGTCGGCAGACCCTCAAGGGCCGCCAGCTGGAGGGCTTCCTGCGCTTCCGCCACGATGAAAGCGGTGATATCGGGCGCCTCCAGCGCCAGCAACTGGCCCTGCAGGGTCTGTTTCTCAAGTTGGGGCGGCCCGAAAGCATGGTGCGCCTGCCCTCACTGCTGATGGCCACGAGCAAGGAGATCCGCACGGACCTCGGACCGATGGAGCTGGGGGGGCTGATGACCGCGATGGGTTCGACACGGCTGGAGACAGATCGCCTCCAGGGCCATCCCTTCGACCGCAACGGCATCAGCTACTTGGACACGGACTGGCCTGTGCCCCAGGATCACGCCGGCCTCTCCTCCCCCGCCAGTTCAGGGCGAGACCAGGGACGCCCGCTCGCCGGCAACGGCAAGGAGAAGGCCGCCGCGCAGGGCTACCGCTTCCTGTACTAAATCCGGCATAGGAAGCTGCTAGGGGCCGCCCTCCGGCCCCCCGGGCTTTCGGCGGCCATTGAGCGGAAGATCCGAGAGGGTGATCAGCGCCAGCACCAGGGCCAACAGGGCAATCACCGGGCTGGAGGCCGCCACCGTGATGCCGAGGGAGGCTGTGAACCAGATCGAGGCGGCGCTGCTCAGGCCCCGCACCTCATGGGGGGCATCGGCGGAGATGGCAGCAGAGGGCGTCATGATCTCGCCGGCGCCGAGGAAGCCCACACCGGCGGCCACCCCCTGGATCGCCCGGCTGCGGGCGTCGAGGTCGGGTCCGGCGGCCAGCAGCAGCAGGCAGGAGCTGAGGCCCACCAGCACGTGAACCCGCACCCGATTGGGATGGGGCCGATCCCCCCCGTGATGGGCACGATTAAGACCCACCGCCAGGCCGCACAGCACCGCCAGTCCCATGCGCAGCAGAGCCTCCAGATCGGGCACGGGAGAGAGCACGCTCAGGGGGGAAGCGGCCAAGAGCATCGCCAAGACCATCAGAGCAACCAATCCCCATGATTGATCAGCTGGTCTGCCAGGGACTCCGCCAAGGACGGCACCACGGCGAAGGCGCCGCTGAAACCGGTGAACATCCAGAGTCCTGGGGCACTGTCCACCGGACCGGCCAGGGGTGATCCCCCGAGGCAGAAGGACACCGGCACCTGGCGGTAGGTGCCCGGCAGAGATGCCAGCTGGGGATCGAGCTCCTGCAGGCCCGCCCGCAGCCGGGCCTCCATGGTGGCGGGATCAGGCGGCAGGCCAGGATCGGGGTGGGGCCCCACCAGGGTGATCTGGCCCATCAGGATCCGATCCCCGGAGAGAGCCAGGCCCGCGTCCACGATCCAGCGCTCCTCATCCAGCGATGCAGCACCCGCCTCCAAGGGCGGTCGCCGCAGACGCAGCGGCTGCACGATCCGCCCCTGCAGCACCTGCTGCAGCCAGGGATGCTGGCGCTGCTCGTGATCCAGGGCTGAGGGATCGAGCTCGATCACCCCGGCCCAGCTGTAGCGCAGCCGCTCCGGCAGATCCGGCCAGAGGTTGCGGTTGGCCGCCCCGGCGGCCAGCACCAGCTGCGGGGCCAGCGGCCGGCCGTCGCTGGCCCCGCCTGCGCTTCCCGCAGCGATGGGCTCACCATCACCACCGATGGCCCAACATCCCCCTCCCGGGCACGGCTCGATCCGGGAAACGGTTCCCTGCCAGCGGCTGACCCCGGCCCGCTCGAGGGCGCCCGGCAGGGCCGCCGCCAGGGTGGGCGCATCGACGCGAGCAAACGGAAACAGGGCGGTGGGCAGCGCCTGCAGCCAGACGGGGAGAAGCCGAAGCGGCCCAGGCCAGCCATGAAGCACCAGGCGGGAGCGTTGTAGGCCCAGGGGGCCATGCCATTGCTCCAGCTCACGCCAGGATTGCAGCGCCGAACCAGGAAGGCTGCCGTAGCTCAGCACGGTGGCGGAAGGGTAGGCCGATCCCACCAGCACCACGCTCCCTCCGCGGCGGGCCAGAGCCAGGGCGAGCAGGGAACCGGCCAGGCCGGCCCCCACCACCACGAAGGAGGGGTTGATGCCCTGCTGCTGGGTCACGGGAACAGGCCGGGCTCAGATCAGCAGGTTGAAGGAGGTGATCACGCGCCCGAAGAGCTCCTTCACCCTGGGCCAACGCAGTTCGTTGGTGCTGGCGGCGAAGGTGTAGAGGCGGCCCCTGTCGACCACGGCGGTGGCCAGCTCATGGCGGTCGCGGTCGGCCAGGTGAACGGTGTACTCGAGGTCGTAGAAGGTGTGGCCCTCCTGCTGGCGTTCGCGGGCCTCCACGAGTTCAGCCTGGCGACCGCTGCCCTCCGGCGCGATCACCTCACGGCGCAGCTTCTCCCCCACCGCCACGGCGCTGCCCAGGTCGCTCAGATCCCGATCGGCGTCCAGCTCGGACACCACCAGGCTGAGGGTTTCATCGCTGTTGATCAGGTCGTGGAACACCACCTGGGGCCCGTTACTCACCTGCACCCGCGTCCAGCCGGTGGGATAGAGGAAGGCGTAGCGCCCATCGGGGCTCTGGTAGGAATTAAGACCCGCCGCCAAGGCGCTACAGCCCACCAGCACCAGGGCCAGCAGCACTCCCGACAGCAGCGAGGGCCAGCGATCGGATCGGCGGGCGAGGTCTTGAAGCATGGGGGTGTCACGATGCTGGGCCGCATTCTGGCCTGGGCACCGACTCGCCAGCGGCGATGGTCGCCTCAGGGCGCCTAGATTCCGCCGAGATGCGCCCGAGCCCTGAGCGGTTTCACCCGACCCCTGGCCCGGCTGATCGACCAGTTCGAGCGGTTGCCTGGCATCGGACCGCGCACCGCCCAGCGCCTGGCCCTCCACCTGCTGCGCCAGCCCGAGGAGCAAGTTCGTGTGTTCGCGGACGCCCTGCTGGCGGCCCGCTCCCAGGTGGGCCAATGCCGGAGCTGCTTCCACCTCTCCGCCGAGGCGGAATGTGAGATCTGCCGCGATCAGGAACGGAGCAATGGCCAGATCTGCGTGGTGGCCGACTCCCGCGACCTGCTGGCGATGGAGCGCACCCGCGAGTACCAGGGCCGCTACCACGTGCTGGGCGGCGTGATTTCGCCGATGGATGGCATCGGTCCGGAGTCGCTGCAGATCCAGCCGCTGGTGGAGCGGGTCGACCGGGAGAACAGCAGCGAGGTGATCCTGGCCCTCACCCCCAGCGTCGAGGGCGACACCACCAGCCTCTACCTGGCCCGGCTGCTCAAACCCTTCACCACAGTCACGCGGATCGCCTACGGGCTGCCGGTGGGCAGTGAGCTGGAGTATGCCGACCAGGTGACCCTGGCCCGGGCCTTCGAGGGCCGCCGCCGGATGGAGTAAGCGCGCCATGACCCAACGTCCAACCCGCTACAGCGCCATCCCACCGGCCGAACGGCTGCCGGAGTGGATCCGCACGCCGATCGGCAATGCCTCCGCGCTCGAAACCGTGCAGGGGGTGGTGAAACAGCAGCGGCTGCACACGATCTGCGAGGAGGGCCGCTGCCCGAATCGCGGTGAGTGCTATGCCGCCGGCACCGCCACCTTCCTGCTGGGAGGGCCGGTCTGCACCCGCAGCTGCGCGTTCTGCCAGGTGGAGAAGGGGGAGGCGCCGGTGCCCTTCGATGCCGATGAAGCCGAACGGGTGGCCGAAGCGGTGCAGAGCCTCGATCTGCGCTATGTGGTGCTCACCGCCGTCGCCCGCGACGACCTGGCCGACCACGGCGCTGCTCTGTTCACCGGCACGATGGCGGCGATCCGGGCCCGCAATCCCCTGATCGCGATCGAGGTGCTCACCCCGGATTTCTGGGGCGGCCACCGCACGGAAGCGGAGGGCCGCGCCGCCCAACGCCAGCGGCTGGCTGCGGTGCTGGCGGCCGAACCGGTGTGCTTCAACCACAACCTCGAAACGGTGGAGCGGCTGCAGGGTGAGGTGCGCCGCGGCGCCACCTACGCCCGTTCGTTAGCCCTGCTGGCGGCGGCCCGGGAGCTGGCGCCCAGCATCCCCACCAAGTCAGGCCTGATGCTCGGGCTAGGCGAAAGCGAGGCGGAGGTGGTGGCCGCCCTCCGGGACTTGCGGGCGGTGGATTGCCAGCGCCTCACCCTCGGCCAATACCTGCGCCCCTCCCTGGCCCACATCCCGGTGGCCCGCTACTGGCCCCCCGCCGACTTCGAACGCCTCGGCGCCATCGCCCGCGAGCTGGGCTTTGCCCAGGTGCGCAGTGGCCCGCTGGTGCGCAGCAGCTACCACGCGGGGAGCGAGGGTTGAATCCCGTTGGTCTTGGTTCCGCACTTTCTCGAGCTCGTCAACACTCAGGGAGGACACCTACGTGCAATGGCTGCGGCGGTTGCTGCGGTTTCGCCAGCTGCGCCAGGTGAGTGCCTCCACCCACCTCATGCCTTAGCACGAAAGTATCGGAATGCCGCAGCGAAGTGGGGCTCCACCTACTGGAGCGAGGCTACGCTATCCGTACGATCCAGGAGCTGCTTGGTCATAGCGATGTAAACACCACCATGATGTACATCCACGAACTCAATCGTGGAGTAGTTGGTGTTAAAAGCCCTGCAGGTCTTCCCTTTTCCTAGCAAGCGCTAAGGGCCAGGTCAGCATGGAAACGGTGGCTAAGCTTGGGATGTTATGCGGACCGTCCATCTTTCTTTGCCGGAACGGCCCCATCCTTGAGAAGCTTTGCAGTGCAATTGATCTAAAGCATCAGTGCATACCGGTTTCAGCATGATAGGCTGAAGCAAGACTGACCTGATGGGATGTTATGCTGAACGCCCATACAGCGTCCTGATCAGCAAGAAGACTCCGCAGAACGCAGGAGCCGCTCTGGGCATGGTGGGCAGCCCACTGCAGCTATCAGGAGCCGCTGATGCAGTGTCTTCAAATTGAATCGACGGTTGAATCGGTACGCAA
>Ga0209299_1000332_pt1 | contig 27115 bp, 59 predicted proteins | sample S_140806_MF_Meta_FD_187326 | JGI IMG/M metagenome (GOLD analysis project Ga0209299, IMG submission 187326) | Freshwater microbial communities from Lake Simoncouche, Canada to study carbon cycling - S_140806_MF_MetaG (SPAdes) (version 2) | ecosystem: Environmental > Aquatic > Freshwater > Lake ...
TCTGTATGAGAAAGACCAGCATCCTCTGATTCAAATGGAATTGCAATACGCTTTTTCCCTTCAAAAATAGCTTCAAGTTGATCTGAGTCTTTGCCTTTCAAATACTTTTCAATTTTTGTATTTTCAAGATCATATTGAGAAATTTCATTAAGAGATTTCTTTTCAACTGCTTCTGATAAAAATTTATACCAATTGTTCATGTTTGTTTTCCTGCTGGCTTTTTTGGAGTTTCTTTGTTAGTTGGCGCTCTTGTTTGCGTTTGAAATTTTGAACTACTTGAATTTGGAACTTGAACGTAAGGTAGTGGTTTTCCTACTGGAGTGGAATAAATTTGCGCTTCTTCTGCTCTTCTCGTAACTAATCCTCCTTGTTTGTCTTTACTAGAATCTTTATTATACAATAAAAATTCTTGTTTGATTTTTGGATCATTTGGATTGTTATTAATTAATTTTCTTATACTAGATCTAGAAAATTTATCTCCACCTAAATTATATAAAAAAGATACAAGAGCATCAAACTGATTTTGATTTAAATCTTTATTAATATACTTATTGACATCAATTGCTGCTTGATTTATACCTTTATTAAAAGCGTCTTTGGCTTGTTCTGATTCTATAGTGTCGGTTGGTTGGACCCATCGACCATCTGGCATCTTTCTAGAACCATAGCCAATTGTCCAATTTTCTGCAGAATCTTGATAAGCAGCTAAATTTGGTTGGGATGAATTTGTTTCTTTGCTGATAATAAAATTTCTAATATAATCAGAAGGAGACATCTCCTTTGTATGTTGTTCCGCTAAATAAGATTTCCATTCGTTTAAAAGCTGTTTCATTCCTCGACTCCCGCTAATTGATTAAGATAGCCAGAAAGACCGCGATCTACCTCGACAGGTTTTCCGTAACCACCTATATTCCAACCTTTATTCGATAAAGCTACGTATTTAAAATCATCTTTATTCCCAGAATTTTTCCAAGTTTTATCAAGATATTCTAAAACTTTTGTTGCAAATTGATTTTGTGGATCAATTAATTGTTCTCTTTTAATTAAAGGAACACCTTTTGGATATATGTTTTTTTGAGCAAGTGTTTCTTCTTCTTTAATATATTTTTTCCATTCATTTAAAAGTTGTTTCATCATGAACTAAATAGTTTTAAATTAATCTCTTTTCAGTCCTGCAAGGCTTAACCAGCGATTTTCTCTTAAACCTTTTTGAACAATAAGAAAATAACGTTTGTCTTCATTATCAGAATAGAGGTCAATATTTGGATCTAAAGATTTTAGTTCATTACCGTCAGCTTCAATTTCAAACTTCTTTCCTGTCTCTAAATCTAAACCTGAGATGTCATATTTCTTATATATCTTTGTCCATAGTTTTCTCATTGCAGGTGTTTCCATTGTATCCGAATAAAGCTTTGTTTTGCTTATCGCATAATCATAAAGAATTGAAGCGATACCTTTTCCTCTTGCTTCTGGTTTAACTCCAATCGTATAAACTTTATAAGCATCCTTAAACTTCTTTAAAGCTAAATAGCCCATTGGTTTATTATCATCATAAGCGATAATACGAACAACGCTTTTTGTCTCAGACCACATTAATTGAAGTCCTTCAAACTCTTCTTTTTTACCAGGTTTCTTCTCAGCATCAGCAGAAGCTTTATCAACGAATTTAACATAACTAAATTCTTCTTCTGGGATTTTATCAATTCTTTGGATTTCTTTTACGTTCTTTATCATGATTTAAATAGTCTTGACATATAAAGAAGGACGCGCTATGATAGAGAAAACAAGGAGGATACGATGTTCCCTGATGATACAAGAAAAGCAAATGATAAAATTTATTATGGATTTTTAGCTTTCTTTACAGTTGTTGTTGGAGCTATGGCATTTTTAATTAGTCAAGGCTGATTAAGACATAACCATTTCTAATGTTGGCAAAAACTTATCAAACACTTTTAGTTCGGTTACTTTTTCTGATCGGATTTCTTCTAACCCAATATATTCGGATTCTGGAATAATAGAATCAAATACAACGGAATTTAAAGCGTCTTTATCTTGAAGATATGAATTTAAATAAGCCCCTTGTAAGTCCGTAAGATCATATTGAATATATTTGTCACCTTGTTGATTTAGTTTCTGAATTTTTTGATTAATTTGTTCAATTCTTCTTTTTGCAATGCTATGAAAATCAGTTTTTGTTAATCTTGATTCAAGACCTTTTCTATCCCAAAGATGTTCAAGAACAAGAGCTAAAATTGTAAGATACCTATCTTTACCCTGAGTTAAGTTAAAAGAATTCCAATTCTTCTTAATGATACCAAAATTATTGGATCCACCACCAGGTTGATATCCTTTAAAAATTGTCCACTCACCTTCTTCTTTAGCTGCAACACTTTTTCCACTTGATCGATAAAATGGTATTCTTCCTTTTGTTGTATCAAGAATAACTCCAACTCTTTTTGAATCTTCTAGACTAACAAAAAAATACTCACCGTCAACAATTGAATCAAAGACAACTTCTGAATACTCTTCAATCTTTGGCCAAATTTCTTTTAATATTGGATAAGTTGCTTCTTTACTTTCAGAAAGATAAACTCTCCATTCTGTTAATATTTGTTTCATCATGCAATAAATAGTCACTAACCTCATAAACAGAAAAAGGTCCAAAGGCCCAAATCCCGAAATTTTTTAAAAATTTTTTTTAAAGAGTCAATTATGAACGAAAATAATAATGATAAAATATTTTATTGATTTAAAATCCATACTTAGCAATAATCTTCTCTATTCCAGCAATTACTTCATTTCTCAAGTTAGTAACATATGTGCTTTCGGCAGACCCCAACGATTGACTTAATAAGTAATCAAGAACATCTTGAAACTTTAAAACTTTTGTCTTATCATCAAGAATAATTTTATTTTTATAAGGAGAATTAACGAACTTATTTATTGTGTTCCTAGCAAAAGATTCAACCTCTTGAATAGCACTTTTAGCTTTTGGACTGCTAGATTGCAAATTCATAATTTTATGAATGTTATTAAACAAAGTACCGACCTTTCCTGGAACAGCTCCCAGCCCACCAGTTAAAATAATCAGCAACATATATAAAACTCCATCCAACTCCAAAAACATATTTGATGCTGTTTGCAGCAAAGCACCGACAACAGGTCTCTTTCTCCAATATGGGTCTATATCACCACCAGAAGAAGAATCCAAGAATGGTATTCTTATATGAAACTGCTCTTTGATATTTCTTTGCATCTTTGTGCCAACAGGTTCCGTCTCGGCTCCTCTCGCATCTTTACTTGCCATCTCAAGAGCAACACTCCAAACAGAATTAGGATCAGCTTTTTTTACTTGATTAGGAGTACCTGTTTGCCCAGCATGTCTCCAATATTTGGCATTATCATTTGATATAATATCTTTTGCAGCATTTCTTAAAATTTCATAATTTTGAATTGTTCCCCAATCCTTATTATTATTAATATATGTTTGTAGTTTATTTACATTCTCAAAATAATCAGCAGCATTTCCTTCTTTAATTAAAGACTTTGTATAGTTACGCCACTCTGTTAATAATTTATTCATAAATTTTTCTCCGCGATTTTTTCAATCCCAATCATCAAAGATTGATCTTTTATTTTTCTTAAATGCTGCAAATATCTCTGTATGAGCGTGTTTAAGATACCTATAATCTTCTTCTGAAACACCAGCATCTTTCATATCACCAGAATCAACACGAAGCATTATCTTAACAGCACTGTCATAATCATCTTCATCAAGATAACCTTGAACCCGATCTCTTATACTTGGAGCGTCTTTAAGCGCATTAAAAATGCGATTTGCTCTACGATTCTTATTAACAAAAGTTTTCATAATATCGCTTATTGTTGGCTCTTTTTTTATAAGATTTCTAAGCAAATCTCCAATGCCTTCTTTGGTAACTTCTTTTCTTAGTTCCTCAAGAATAATCTTCTTTAACAATTTTTCGTTCATTAATGTTCTCCACAAATGTATTGTAAATAGTAAATGGCTTGACAAAAAAACTCAAATCTAGGAAAATTATACAGGCGTTGAAAGGGGGTCAAGCAAACGCTAACTCCGCGATATTATTACCAGAAACATAACTTCCGTATATCATTGAGGATTAGGGGGAGTAGGGGGAGGGGGTATTGTTTCAAGGGCTTATAACCTGTTGAAATCATTAGGCTTTCTTTGGCCTTGAAACTTTGTAAAGGCGTAACCCCTTGACTTCATTAGGGAAATAAAGTACAATGATTATCATTCTCTCTAGGGCTAGGTAACCACTAGATAAGTTACCTGCTATTGACATTCGCTAACTGCTGAATAACGCAGGTTGTTCTCTGTTGTCAAGGGGTATTAACTTTTCGCTAGGTGAAGATAGAACTTGACAAACCCTAACCCCGCAGAATGCAAAGCAAAGCAGGGTTGTCAAGTCATTCAACTTTCGCCTATACTTACCTAGCACTAGGGGGATACCTATCTGGCTGGGGGATAACCAGATTACCTATAGGTATCAAGAGGTTATAGACGTAGGGGTAGAGCTAAGTAAGCGAGTAAGGTAGGAGGGTTATAGGGGCTGGGTAACACCCTGATATCATTACCCTATCCAGGTATGCCTTAGCTTAGGTCCAGGAGGGTACTACCCAGCCGTAACTCTATGACTTCATTTAGCTTATTTAAGGGGGTTGACAGGGGGTAACTATGGGGGTACTTGACTGCTTTCCTCAACGGTTATTCTCCATCTATTCCACACACTTGCCTACCACTCATTTACTACAGCCATTACCAAGGCTTCCCTATCTACCTGATACTGTTAGCATACCTGATTGTTTCAATTGTGTCAAGGGGTTGGTAACTTGTTCTAGCTGCACACTATTCTCACCAACTGGGAAGTGTGTGATTGCACAGGGAAATGTACGCGGCTTCTAACATAGCAATTCCAAGGCATTGGGAACCTGTTGCTACGCTTAGGATTTCTTCCCCTCTTGATACTCTTGCGAACTTATTGATGTATGTGTTATCACCTAAGTCTATGACTTTATAGGCTTTTAATGGAAGGTAGTTTCTCTTGAATGTCCGTATGTTAAGAGTGATGGTAATCATTATTCTATTCTCTTTCCCGAATTGTATTAATCCTTACCTGCACTTGATCAACCATAACTAAGTCATCGGAATCAAAGGATTCTTCATACCCGTATTGTTCAACGTATGCTAACACCGAGTTACCATTAGGATATTTCTGAACCATCCTACAATTCATTACTTCCCCGAAGCCACCAACAATCCTAAAGGAATCGCCTACTTCCAGATCACCAAGCATCTTCACGGGTTCAGTGAATACTTTAAGTGTATAAACTTTCATCACTATCTCCCGTGAAGAATACTTGAATGATTCTACTTGCTTAGTCTTTTGTCTGCCTTATCGATACGTTGCTCAACCCGTTGAAACCATTTCTCAATCTGATACATCTTCCAACCAATGACAATCATTGGGGTAAATAAAAGTACTGTCAATACAGCGACAAGGAAAATCTCTTGCTTATTCATGAGTTACTTAACCTCTCGAATGTATGATGCAATCTTTTCTGCAATCTTATTCGCTAGTTTTCTTTCCTCGTCATTGAGGTTAGATTTCAATCGCTTATCGTCCGCAAGGAACCTTACGAGATCTAAGGCGATATGCAAGTCTTTGATTTGGTTATCCATTTCTTTCCTCCGCTCCGTTGTTCCAGAAGTCTCTGGAATGATAGATCAATTCTCTGCAAACGTCAACCACTGATTCTGGAACAACAATCTTATCCCGCTTGGCGAATGGGCAATACTCAATAGAGTTGAGGAGTATGCTTGCGTGGTATGTCTTTACTTTTGTTTGCTTTGTTGCCGCAATACAATTCATAACATACACGCGATCTCTAACCTCTGGGAATAATTGAAGATTCCAATCTCCCGCTGTAAACCCACGCCATGAAACAGACATTTTAACCTCTTGTTTTTATTCAGGATGAACGATTGCGAATACGATTGGCAACATCATGATAACATAAGCATAAATAGGAATCACGATAACCTCCTGATTTACTTGCGGATTACTGTGCGGTCAAGTGCGAACGTGCAACCTATTGCAATCGTTAGCCTACCAATAAAGTCAAAGGCTTCCCGTTCAATACCTAACCAGCGCAAACCATTGAGGATTGCAAGGTAGAGCACAAAGGACAAAACCCAAAGGATTACAACGGGTAACCAGCGCATTATAACCTCCCGAAACTAATGGTCAAAGTCAAAGTCATTGCCACCAAAGTCCATTTGCTAACCTCTTGAAGTTATTGGCTTGCTGGCAGGGAGTCGAACCCTACGGAATCACAAGCGAAACGTGATCCCAATACCTATCAGCAAGTGCTTGATTTTACTCGTCAACGGTCCAGATTTGCTTCACCGCAATATCCTGAGTGATTCTCAGATCTTCGATTGTGCGCCCCTCTTTCAGCAAATACTCAATACATTCATTGAGTTTCGACTCAGGCACATCATAGCTTACATAATCACCACTTGGAATACATAAAATGTCAAAGTATCTCTCACGCTTAGGCTTTACCTTTGCTTCCGCACACTTGCACTCACACATTCTAACCTCCTGCATTTGTTGAGCTTCCTTGATTGAGGCCAGCAACTCGTTGAAATCAAACTTCATTTTTCTAACCTCTCGTATTTATTGGCTCTCCGTGTTGGTTACGATCCAACTACCTGAAAGTTAACAGTTTTGTGCTCTACCGATTGAGCTAACGGAGAATAGCCTTGCGCTGGCAGGACTTACAGAATCCAGACATTCCATCCTTGGATTCCTGCCTAATACCAGTGGGTTCGTGGTTGCCAGCGCAAGGTAAGTGCAAGTTTAACAAACTCAAGGGTTTGTGTCAATCTTGGCGAATTTGTTGGTGAATCTCTCGGTGGCAGTTTGCACACACAAGCAAACACTTGTCAAGTTCAGCAGTTACCTCAGCCCAAGTGCGACGGTAAGCTTTACTTGAGATTTCAAAGAGTTTCGTCTTTGGGTCAATATGGTGAAACTCCAATGCTTCCGAGCACTTATTGTACCCGCAGCCTTGGCACGAAAAGCCTTTGTATTCAAGGGCTTTCTGTTTGAAGTCTTGCCTCCGAGTTTTCGTCTGTTGATACCGACACTTAGTGCAACGATAAGACTTTCGCCCACTTCCATCGGAGCGAAGGTTATGCTGCGTCAACCCATGAATACGACAAGGCTTTTCGATTTGTTCCATTATTCTCCAACCTTATGAATGACGTAGGCAAGTGCTGGAATCATCGGCAGAAACACAACCAGCGAAAGAAGCATAATCGAAACAGTCATTTGCAACCTCTTGTTATTGCTAAGTAATAAAGTGTAGTGTTCTCAACGGGGTTCGAACCCGTAGTCGCCAGATTGAAAGTCTGGTGCATTAACCAGTTATGCTATGAGAACCTTTACAGGGAGTTACAGGCTTCTATAACTCCCTGTTTTTCCTAGAACCTGAAACCGATTCGCTTTTCCTCAAAGGTTTTCACCAGTTTCGCATACTCCTCGTTTTTCTTCTGATAATCGTTAATTGCCTGTTTCCATTCAACTGCCTCTTTCACAGCAGTTTCAACGACTTTGCGAGTAACCAACTTCACTACGTTTTTGTCGCTCATCGTAAACCTCCAATCAATTCGCTTGGTTATAATCGAACAGCAGCTCGCCAGAAAAGTCCTGCGAGATTGCAACCTTACCTTGCACCACAAGCTCAAGTAATGCTGAACTAACCTGAAACTTCATATCATCCAGCTCGTTAGCCGTTTCCATCGCAAGTCTGCGAAACAACGTATCATTCTTCATATGCCAATCTATCATTTCTTTCCGCAAGTTAGCATCCATTTGTAACCTCTCAATGTTGTTTGGTTATTGGCTTTCCCCAAGGGAATCGAACCCTTGCACGCCCTTGTGACGCGACCAGTAGGAAAGTGCAACGCTTTCCAGCCGTTGCGGGGAGGATGCGATTCCAATCGGTTGCATCAAACCCAAAGGGTTCGCTGAGTTGCAGCCACTCGACCACAACCCAGCAGAACCATTTAACTATTCAGCTTCGGTAGCCTCGACCTCATCTTCCTCATCCGAATCAACGGCTTCCGCATCGAGATCCAGATCGTCGTCATTCTCGTCACTTGCTTCGAGATCGGCAACCTCGGCATCCTGCGAGGCTTTCTCAACCTCGTTCATTTCGCCAAGGATTTCAGCGAGTTGGTCACGAGCGGCGATTGCCTCGTCGCGCTCGGCACGGACTTTGCGAACCAGATCCAGCAGTTCCGACTTGGTCAGCTTATCCTCAGCCTTTCCGCCCTGTTGCGCGAAAGCCAGTGCGTTCGCGGCGTTGAGGAAAACGCCTTCCTGATTGCACTCATACGCGAGCTTGACCTTGGACGGGCGACCCGCGCCAAACGGCTCGATCTTGCTGGTTTCGGGATTCTTGAACAAACGAGGAGCCTTAGCAGTCTTAACGGTAGCCATAGTAATCACCTTTTCTTTCTTGGGGTTATTGGACACAAGAGCCGAGTCATTCGTAACCAACTGAACAGCCTCGGCATTTCGCTGTTCAATCTTGCCTGTAATCTTAGCAGCCTCAGCGATAAGCGTCAAGGCGTCATCTTTATTCGCAATCTTCCAAACCGTGTAACCGTGGGAAACTGCAACCTCTTGAATCACACTGCGGAATCGCAGGTTGGAAAGCGCAGTCTTTACCTTGCCTTGCGTGCGGACAATGTCACCGTTGAAATCACTGACCATTTCTTTCTGACCAGAAATCGTAACGAAACTCGCACCCTCCTTTCGAGACTCAAGAAAGCTCAGGATTTTACCGTACATCGGCAAATCCATGTTGCTGTACACATACTTACCAACCTGAATGTTGTTAGCCATTTGTAACCTCCCGATCTTACTGGTAGAAAGGACGCTCGACAATGTGGCAGAAGTCAAACCGCATGGAACCATTATGCAAAGCGTCTTGCAGGGCAATCACGTTTGCTTCCGCTACCTTAGCGGAGGCATAAACACCCCAAACGTCAGTCGAACATTCGCGAACGATAACAACAAGATAAACCTTGTTCATTACAACCTCCGATTATTGTTAGTCCCAGAAGCTTTCGTCGTAAATCCAAGGACGTAGCTGCCAATCGATAACGATCATTTGTAACCTCCGATTATTGGCCCGCTTTGCAGGACTCGAACCTGCGACCTTTCGCTTAGAAGGCGAAAGCTCTATCCAACTGAGCTAAAAGCGGTTTATTATTCACTACTTACCCTGTGCCGTCAACCACTTGCAAACCACCTCGTTTACTACGCTTTCGCAAACCTTTGCAGATTCGCTACTTGCCTCTCGTAACTTCGATTGCCTTGTGATTTCGGGCACCTTGACTGCGTGATGGTTCGATTCTAGCCCCTTGCGCGGGTAGGCAACCATCGACTATTGCAGGGTTCGCGGAACCCGCAGCCGTAATTCGATTGTCAAAGATCTCAGGGAGTTGGGCAACCGCTTGAGTCGCCGCCGTCATCGTCAGTCTAACCGATCCAGATTCGCTTGTCAATAGCTGATTTCGTTCAGCTTTTGCAACCGCTCAATCTTTCGCGCACTTACCGTTCGCTCGCAGCGTTCGGCGTCCAGTGCAGTCTACTCGACCTCGCGCCCCTTGTCAAGAGGCAGAATCATTCGGTTTTTCGTTTCGGGGCGAATCCGCTAAGGTTTCGCCGCTTGAACCATTGTACCCGATCCCGAACCGCCTGTCAATAGCTGATTTTATTCAGCTTTCGCAATACTTCGGTTTTTCGGCACCTTGCGAAACCGCTTGAGTTTCGCTGACCAGTGCAGTCTACCCGATTGCGAACCCCTTGTCAATAGCCGAAATCACTCGGTTTTTGCGCGGGGCGCGGTTTTCGTTCGCGTTTTTTCTTTCACCTTGCAAAACCGCTGAGGTCTTGCTGACATGGTGAAGAATACCCGATCTTGAGCCTGCCGTCAATACCTGAAATCATTGAGATTTTGACCTAAGTAGTTGCAATCATTGCAAAACTTTCTTGAAACTTTCTTTTCCAATGATTTCCATTTACCTGCTTAACTAGCTGAAACCTTTGGCGAATTCGTTGACCAGGTGATTGAAACCCGTTGCAGATCAACGAGTTAAGTTGCCAGTTCCGAATCAGCATAAGTGCTGGAAACGATTAGGTTTTCGGTCACGCCTTATTCAGAAACCGCGCGCACGCGAGTATCACGATTGCGATGCTAACTGCCCGTAATCATTGGGCTTTTCGAGCGGGGGCGAAAGAGGGCTTGACGGCGAGTCTACCTGTGTGATATGATCAAAGGTTAAGCATTTTTTTCTTGCTTCGTAAGTCCTTGAAATCATTGAGGTTTTTTATATACCGCGTTTAAAAACTTAAATAGTTTCAAATACTTAGTAAGTGTTTGATTGTATTATGCTTTTAAAACATTAATCGTTTCAGCGGGTTAAAAACCTCAATACTTTCAATAAGTTAAAAAGTTCAATAATTTCAATGATTTATAAATTATTAAGGTTTTTAACTTTCAATCCTTTTTAACTTTTAATGGTATTAATTCATCATATCTTGAAAAACTAATAAACATTCTTGGATATTCTAAAGCAACCACTTCGTAATGATATCTGCGATCACAAATACCATCAGTTGGTGGTTGATCTCCTTCCTGTTTGGACGCGACCACAAATAGTATCTCGTTTAGATCTCTCTCCTTGCTTATCCCGAAATTGTAGTATGGATCTAAATGCCAATCCCACGCATTCTTGGTAAGCTGAACAATGTCTCCGACTTCGTGTTGATACCTGTCACAGTATGTAACTATTCCATCTTCGCTTCTTTTTAAGATGCTGTATAATCCGATTGATGTAGAATCATCCGACATAACACTCTCTCGTATATGTGGGCAGGGGGGTAGTAGGGTAGTAGTAGTCTAGTTGCCCACTACCTGTCAACCTGTATTGGCATTACCATTCTCTCATTGAATCATATACTTCGCGGTAATGACCAAGCTCAAAGTTTAGATCATCATCGTCAAACGTTTCAATCAGATCATCATTCTCTTTTGTTTTACTTGCCTTGGAAGTGATTGGCTTCTTTGGCTTTTTGACTCTGGAAACCTTTGCTTTGTGTGCAATATCTTTCCCAGAAATAACATCAGCATTCTTTTTCATTGTCTTGCCTTCTCGTATTCATCTTGACAGGGATCACATAGAACTCTGATCCATCTGTTGTTTCTTTCTTTACCAATGCTTCCACAGGTTTCACAGGTTCGGCGCGTCATCGCTTGCGACATCGCAATAACTCCGCGAGCATAATCGTTGGAATCATAAGCATAAGCTCTCATCGAGCCAAACTTTTCTTTGATCTGAACAAAATATGGCGCTTCAAACTCTGGGTTTGATTTCTGCTGGATCTGTGCATCATAATCGATGAAATAACACATCTGGTCGATTATGTCATACCAGCCATTACCGCACTCAAAGTAAGCAATCTTCTCAAGGAGTTGCGGATACTTCTCTTTCAGTTTCGTTTCCAGTTCTTGCTTCATCTTTAATTTCTCCCCAAACATAACGAATTGAACCACGACCGTTGCCAGAGTAACGGATCATAAACCCATCTTCGGTTCCTACCAACTCTGATGCTTTCGGCCAATTTAATACACTGTAATTTCCAGGACTTACTCCATCACCACCGAGTTTGGCATAGGTTGTTGCCAATCCAATAACCACTCGATGCTTATTGACTTCTTGACCGTGGAAATCCACCATTGTAAACGTGGTTCCAACTACCAGCTTTCGTTTGAGTTCTGCAACTGTCAGCTTCTTTTGCTTTGCGGTTTTAGCTCTCGGCATTGTATTCTCCGTTTAGAAACTTCTCTGCGATTTCCTCTGCATCCTCTTTCGTTCTGCAAGGGATCGACTTTTCTTGGATGATTGTGCCATCCTTGTAGGTTGTTGTCAAGTAGACGTTATAACCCGCCCACAGTTCACTAATGTCTGCTGAAACATATGCTTCGCGATTATAGTTAGACATAGAATTCTCCTAAATAATCCTTCCATTCCTCTGGAAGAGTTCTGGTGCTACTATTCTTATTTAAGATCTCAAAGTTATCAGGAACATAAGGTTCCTTGTTTAATTTCATTCCAGCTTGTTTAGGTGTTCTACTTCCTTTCTTTTGATTGCAAGGAACACAACAAGCAACAATATTCTTCCAATTCGTTTTCCCGCCCTGTGATACGGGGATGATGTGGTCAAATGTAAAATTCTTACGCTCTAACTTTACACGACAATACTGGCATTCGTGATTGTCGCGGAGCAATACATTTGCACGGTTGAACTTAGCCGCCTTTGATTGGCGGTTCTTTCTGATCACTCCCTTTACGAAACGGACAACAGAAGGAATGTTGATTGTTTCACTGACGGTGTTAATCACTCTGTCTTTGTAAAACTCAACGACTTCCACTCTACCTGAAAACCACAGGCAGAATGCTTCCTTCCAGTCAACATAGCGCATAGGCTGATAAGCTGTGCTCAAAACCAGTGTGTCCATAACATCCCCGTATCTCACTCACAAGTAGGTAGGTAGTATGACACCACTCTTCTACTCTGTCAAGTCTTTCTGTTTCTCCGCACTTGGGACAATACCAACGCACCACATCTTCGCTAATTTTTTTCATAATTGTATTCCGCTCTACATTTTACGCAAATTTGTGGTCCTAACATTCTTAACCCACCAAATAATTATCGCTCTTGTATTCCGTGATCACTTGCCACAGCAATCTTAGCAGAGACTCGTCTGCGTGTAAATAGCAAGAATAGCAACAGACCCACATAGGTTTATCGCCAATAACTCCTGCTTTCTCACGACGGATTGGGAATTTCATTTTGATTCCTGTTTAGTAAATTTATCATTTTGATACCAACGCTTTGAACCATCTGCATGGATAACAGTAGGTTGGTCGTTGTCTCTGTGGAGTTTACCATTTTGAAACCAATACTTTGAACCATCTGCATTGATTGCTAACTTAATGGTAATCATTTTGGTTCCAACTCTTTCAGAATCTCTTCTGATTCTTTTGTGATCATTTTATAATACTCGATTCGTTCTTTCAGTTCTTCTGGGTTGCAGATGTAAGGAGAATTGTGTTCGGTTGCGACAAGAATCTTATCACCGTTTGAGTTCTGCGTCAAGTACCATTCAGAATCACAAGCCCAAGCTCTCCAAAGAACAGGAAATGATTTGATAAGTGTCAGTTGGTTTTTTTGCAGGAATTGATCAATATTCATTTTGATTCCTTCTTTGTCAAGTGCTCCACAACTGCAATCGTGCCAATCTTTATGCCAACCACAGGTTGGAGAATGCCCTTCAAGATCACAATCTTCACAAGGTAATCTACTTTCCAAGAATATTAGACACTGACCTTTACTGTGTTTCATTTTGATTCCTTCTTGCGGTTGGAGTTTCAAACTATTTTCTATTTAGAAATTCTTCTTTCGCGTAAGCCAAATCAATTTTACTGTATTCTTCAACAAGATAAACCTTATTGTAGAAACTCTCTTGCGAATCATTCCAAGTTTTCACGACTTGTTCTGCTGGAATACCTTGCGAAACAAAATAGTTAAATTCTGACTGGAACTGAATTAGAGCTTCTGCGTTTGCCTTTTTGTTGATTGAACAAACAATTTTTGTAATCTTCTTCATTTTGATTCCTGTTTATTGGGAGTTTTTTCCAAAGCTGTGTTGGACTATTTCTCTTTCTTCGGATCATACTTGACACTAATTTTGCCATCCATAATCGCACAGGTAAAGGAGCAATAAGCTTCACCTTCGTGATCATCCGTCACCTCAACCATTTGATGATCACGGTTTTCATCTGGAATGGAAAAGTGAATGCGTCTTTGGTTGCAGTCTTTGTAAGAGCAGGGAATTGTTTTCATTGTTATTGCTCCAACTCTCTCCAGCGTCTAATTCTTTTAACTTGATTCTTTAATCCAAACCACTCATATCGAAGAACCGTGGTTTTATTGTATTTGAGAATTTCAACTTGCAATTCAATCATTTTCATTGTTATTCTTTTTTAAGAAAGCCACCGTTTTCAAACCAAAACTTTTTGCCTTTTAAATAAATGGCAGGTCTTTGATTGTCCCTGTGGGGCTTACCATTTTTAAGCCAGCCTTTGTATCCAACATCTATAATAACCAATTCGATGATAATCATAGCTTCATCACTTCAAAGTGTCCGTATTCAGTTGAATAAAATACTCTCTTGATTCCACAGAACCTCATTGCTTCCTGACACATCGGACAGGGCTTTGAGTTCCTGAATTCATTATCGTAATTAACTCTCACAACATAAACGTCTGCACCTTCGGTTGATTCACGAGGCATATTAAGAATGGCACCAAGTTCTGCGTGAAGTGTTGCTTGACCCTTAGACTTGCAACGAAAACGACTTCCAAACGAACAAGGCTTATCCTTGTTGTGGGAAGCATTGAGAACAACACCGTGATGAACCAAAACGGCTCCGTGTCGGAACTTTCCGTAGCTGGAAAGCTCTGCCATTCTCTTTGCAAAGCCAAACAACCTCTCATTTCTTCTGGACATCTCAATTCTATACATTCTTAATCTCCGAGGACTTTACCATACGATTCTATCGCAGGCGTTGATTCGTGTCCAATGTAGCCGAAAGGATTAGAAACAATCCAAGTATCGTAAAGAGGATACTCAACTGGTGTATGCATATGTCCGTGAATCCAATAGCTTGGCTTTCTCTCTCTGATTAGTTCAGACTGATCACAGACATAGAATCGATTGGTCGGGCTTCCTTTGTGTCTTTTGTCGGTGGACAGGTCGGAAGGAGCGTGGTGGGTAATAACCACATCACCAGCTTTCATTTCTTTGTTAAGGAAATCCAGAGTCTTCTGATTCTCTTCGTAAACCCATTTGCGGAATCCAGGAATAACCGTAAAGTCATTCATTAGATCTTGATACATCACGTTGTCAGGATCATCCTTAAACCACATCGTTCCGCCAATAAAGCGTTGTCCATCAATCTCAATGGCTTTATTATTTAGCCAGTAAAAGTTGGACAATCGCTTTGTCAGCTTATTCATCGTGTTATGAACATCTCCTCTTAGAGCATCATAATACTCGTGATTCCCGTGAACATAGATCACATTTTCAAATCTGTTCGCCAAGGTCGTGAAACAATCAACCATATACCGATGCATAGTAAAATCACCAGCAACAACAAGCACAGACGAAAGTACTGGAACATTCTCACAAAAGTGTTTTCCGCCGTCACGGTGAAACTCCGTATGAACATCGCTGATGATTTGAAATCTCATAATACATTCCTTACGCTACATCTGTTGCTGATACTTCCAGAACATCGATTAACGTATCCACATCAAACTGTTCACCAGCAAGGTCAAGCATACAGCCGATTGTAGCAGGGTCTTCTGTATCTGGCAAGCAGTCTTTAATTTCTTTACTATTCCAGTTCTCCGCAACAGGCGGAGTTACTCGGATGGTATGCCAATTACCATTATCTGGGATGTGTGCAAGCATACCTTCAACCCAACGAAAGTGTTTAGCGTTTACTGCTCTAATGCTTTTCTCAAAATCCATTCTTATCCCTCAATTCTTTCGGAAGATTTTCAATAAGCTCTGACCAAATTTCACTTTTTGAATCTTGCATCCTATCCCAATAATCATCGGAATTTCTTGCTTCTTCTTCTGAATCCAGAAAGTATCTGATTACATCGTGCGGAGGAATATATTGAACGATTTCATCCAACACTGTTTCTTCATCATAACGATTTTCTTGATCATAAGTGAGGTCATTTCGGCAAGTCTGTTCAGTAGAAATTTTAAGTTGTGCAAAAACAATTTCATCTTCATTCTTCAACGAAAGATCGGCAATTATCATTTGCAAATCTTCAATCAATTCACTAACTGTCATCCCCTTCTTAAAACGATGATACATAATTCCTCATTGGTGGAGCTGAGGGGAAATTGGTGGAGGTGAGCGGAATTGAACCGCTATCCTAAATACTCAATACGATTACTCATTCACAGGAATAGCCAAGCACCCAACCTACCCTTGGCAAAAACACCTGAGTTACAGGGACTTCATACTGATTTATTTATGGCAAAACCAGTTAGAAATGCCAATGAATCTTGTTTTCGATAAGACTCCAACCTATCCAAACTTGTTTTACAGAGTGTTTGGAGACTCCGTGATTTAAGCCGCTACGGCGTAATCAAAAGCAACGTTGTCGTTGGCAATTAAACATTTCAGCGTTTTTACGATGCCACGCTGCCCATCGTCCTGCATAATCGTATATCCTACCCAGTCGAAACCTTTACACCCCCGTTAAACTATTCCTTTCCTTGAAGTGAAACAAACTCATCAGCTTCAACTCTACGTTCCAAGTCTTTGAGAAGCTTGATTGCGTGAATCAACTGAACAAAGTGTGCGGGACACGAAATCGTATTCATTCCCTCAACCTCGATCAGATCTGTTGAAACAGCGTGTTCTGCTTCACTGGAAAATAGATTTTCAAGATTCTCGATTGATGTCTTAAGCTGTGAAAGGGTTGAATCCTTGGTAATATAATAATATCTTCGGTAGCTCACTGTGGACCTCACTTGTTGTAGCGACTATAGCCTGCCTTGTATTTCCAGTCAACCCTCTTAATAAAGAGAGAACGCTGAGAACTTTGGAGTGCAGCGGTTTCGCTATTCTCCTTCTGTTCACACCAAACGCAAATACCGTTATTGACATCTCTGGCATCGTGTTCGACACCACATTTCTTGCAAACGACAAACATAACGAACCCTCCTCTCTATACAACTAACTATAGCAGAGGAGGGTTTTTGTGTCAAGGGAGGCTAAAAGAGATTAATCTTTATCTTGTGTTTTCTTTTTAAAAGAACGTATAATATCTTGTTTTATATGACTTCCACATTCATCACAAGTTAATCTGCCTTCCCAATCATCGTGAAGACTCATTTCTCTAAAATGACCTCCGCAATTTTTATGAACAACCAGATTACTAGAATCTCGTTCCAGATGTTTAAATTCTTTTGGATCATCAGAATCTTCGCCTTCACCTAAAATTTCTTGGATCGTTTCAAGGACCAATTTCTTTAATAATTTATCGTTCATTGCAATCCTCCTACGATTGTGTAATAAATAGTAGATTACATTCTTTAATTCTTAACTTTCGTAAGTTTGTCTTCCAGATTTCTGAGATCTTTATTTATTTTAACCAATTCAGAATTAATTTCTACAACTTTATTACCAAACTTTGGATCTGACTTAACTTCCAATCTGGATACTGGACTTGTATCCGCCATTTCTTCTGTCATTGCGATAAGAGACTTAACACCTTCGGAATTGCTGTTGCACTTATTCTGTTCTTCTTGTCTCTTATTGTTGTGATGAGTCATATGCTCAAGGTTCTTGGATCTCTTAAGCTTTGCTGAGTTTACAACAGATGATACAACGACAGCAGTCAATCCTGCCAAACCAATCATTCCTGCAAATAAAGGATCAAATCCTATATTGTGTCCAACCTGCTTAACAGCTTGATTCGTTGGGACTTCTACCGTGGGTATGGTGTCATCGTATACGGGTGTAGGCGAGGTAGGCACCACCACAGCAGGAAAGGTCTTTTGTTTGTTTGGTTTAGAAGTTTTTACAGCAATCATAGAATTTGTTTTATCTCCGTGGTAAAGTATAAATGATGAACCACTACGAAACTTGCAATCCTTTAAGGATTCTCTCGTAGTTCCATCAGGCATCTTAGCACGTCCACCAGGCATAAGCAATACCACTTCACCAGATTTTATTTCGCATTTGGTTTCGGTTGCTTCTGCGGGTAAAGAAGATTCCTCTTCCACTGATTATTTACCCTTCTTCTTTTCTGATTCTTCTGCCAACTCTTCAAGCTTCTTAACTTTCTTCTTTGTTTTCTTTACAACTTCTTCAATGTTTTCAAGAGCTTCTTGTTGTTGTTTGATTTGTTCTTGTGATTCTTTCTGATAAGAGACAGCTTTGTTTTCAATGTCAACAATCTTTCCCTTTAATCCTGACACTTGAGTTTCCAATGTTTGTTGTTTTGCAACACATTGTTCGTGACCAGTTGAAGCAGAAACTTTCTGTGCTTCAATTTCAGCCATCTTTTGTTCGTGTTGTTGTTCTTGGCGCTGCTTTAACCAATCCCAACCCTTTTTGCCACCTAAAGCAGCAACAACGCCCAAAGCCAGAAGCATCATTGGATTGCCTCCGCTAAGGTGCGCTAATTGATTTATATCAATGTCTTGTGTTGCAGTAACCGCGTGTGATAGATCAACTTGAGCTAATAGTGTAAACATTCATTGGACCCTCCCTACTTTCTATAAATAGTTTCGCCGCTAGTCAAAACACGATGGGAGTATCTCTCATTCTTCCAATAAACTTTTTCACCATCTGGATAGGTAAGATAAGGTCTTGGAAACTCTATTGGCTTGTCGTTTACTGTCCATAATTTAATTGGGACTTCTTCTTTCCCAAAATAATCACAGTCAACAAAAAGCTTAATTACTTTCATCTTAAACCTTATGGAACGAATTATGAGATTTCGGATTATACCTTGACCACGGTGATCCTGCTTCTCTTTGTCGGCCACTCGTAGGACTTGAACCTACATCTTCCGCTACACGCGGAGTTCTACCAAATTGAATTAGAGCGATAAGCTACTCTCATAATTCGTTTGTCATCCAGGATTGCGGCTAAGAACTATCTTGTTATAGGGGCCATATATTGACGTTGTTAAAAACTAATCTCACTGGGTGAGCCTTTCTTAACCTACCTAATAGGGAGGATTCTATTCAATCCGATCATTCAAAGTGATCTTACCCAAAATTTCGGCTACTTCTGGATTGGAGGTCCGTCTCAGAGTTGAACTGAGTTTTCCAGGTTACAAATCTGGTACATCGCCGTCAATGTTTACGGACCTTTGGATAAATCTACTTCTCTAATCTTTACCTTACAAGTTTTTCTCTTATTACCATTAGAATATATCCAAGTTTTTGTTAACCAATTTCTTGGTTCTGAATAGTATTCTATACTTAGCTTAATTACTTTCATTTGGTGCTCTCGGTGGGCGCGGTGGGATTCGAACCCACACTGTATTGATTTTAAGTCAATTGTCTCCTGCCTGTTGGACTACATGCCCTTATTTATCATTCCAGCTTTGTTAGATCAATTATTTCTTTCTTTCTGTTCCAACAACGCCATACGCCATCTTCATAAACGTAGAAGTATTCTGCCCAAGAGTCAACGCCACCATTAAACATTGTGTCAAAATCGGTGTAGATTCTAGCATCTACTCCTCTTTCTCCGCGAGCACGATATGTATCGCACATATGCGGAACAACACCCAAACTGCTCATATCTCCACCGGCAAGAAGAGAATCTACCATTTCTTCTGTGATATAATTATCAATTAGAATCTTGCCATTGTGTTCAGGATAACCATCAAAATGGCAGTAGATAGTAGTAATTGACTTATCCGGATTACTCTTGCCGATAAAACTACGGGTTCCCATTATTTTCTCTCCTTGCTCTAATCGAGTTTAGCCAGTCAGATGTTGAATCTAAATCAAATGGTTTTGGAATTGGAAGAAAAGGAAAGATTGCGTGGAAGAAAAAGATTACTGCCGACAATCCAAGACGATACGTTCCTTTCCAAGCAATCAGCAAGTGTTGAATATAAGTTTCGCCTACTGATTGCGGGTGTTGTGTAAATGGGTTCTTCATCTAAAAGCCTCTGACATCATTATCACTGACTTGCCGATCTTACCATGATACCAAGGGGAAGTCAACTGGTGAATGCTAACAAGTTTATTATTTTGTTTTTCCAGTCGTTTTGCTGATGCTTGTGTTTCTGTGCCCTTCAAGTAGAACACCTCGACACGCGAGGCATTATTTTCTAAGCAAAACTTCCAAGCATCATCCAGCCACTGGGAATAACTTGCATCTGACCAAATAACCCAGCTTGGGTTTACTTTGCACAGATCGCCACTTCTGGCTGCATTAGCAATTGACTTTCCCCCACGCGAGTGTCCTGCGACAACTATAACAATCTGTTTGCTTGATGTCAACTGCGGGACCAAAGCTATGGAAGAATCATAGAACTTTTTAAATGATCCACTCTTCTTCCAAGCCGTTCTGCCGTCAATGCCATTTACATACTTGCTCCAAGGAAGTTCTGGGGAAATCCAAGTGAAACTCTTTCCAGAATCGTAGAGGTATTTCAAGAAGGGGTAAATGTTATTACCAAAGTCCTTGAATCCTCCCATTCCGTGGTTCCATACGATAACATAATGTGTTTTCGCATCCCTGATTTCGTGATGAGCAAGAAATGTAGATCGTCTATAATTCTCATGCCTTGAATCAAATTCATCATTACCTTTCACAAAACCTATTCTGGTCCAGATTGGCAAATTAAACTTATCTTCACCGTGAGATACATCATCAACAATCGATTGATTCACACCATCTTCAATGGTTAGAGCTTCTGCTCTGACGGAACCAAACAATAGCATTAACGACAGAATTATTTTTTTCATTCACACTTCCTCGGCGGAAACGGTAGGATTTGAACCTACGGAACATCTTTACAATGTTCGACGGTTTAGCAAACCGCTGCAATCGGCCTCTCTGCCACGTTTCCTAAATAGACCTATAATAAGAGTTCAGCATATAAACTCACTTGTTGTCTATATGCCTGTTCTTTTTGCTTCGGGACCACTTCCCCCTAAAGGTTGCAGCATCTTTCCCCTTTGACAGGGTTATTTAAGTGCTGCACGACCTGGTTAATTAGCTTATCCATTTTTACACTACGAGAATTACTTATTATAGGTCTGGTCCGCCCCCTGGGAATTGAACCCAGCTATGAACGCTTATAAGACGTTTTCTTTCAACCAGATAGATCGAGGCGGATTGTTGGAGACAGTATAGCGTGTCTCCGTTCGCTTGTCAACCACTATTCTTTATCTTCTTTAACAATTTTCAGAGCTGGTCGAATTTTTCTCAGGAAGTTTACAGCATCTTGTGCGACTGCTTTTGCTTCTTCTTCTGTTTCTGCAACAAGGTCAACAGCACTATAAGATAGATCATTTGTAAATGAAACCGAGATTCGGAAGCTGGTTTTGTCATTCAATAGACGTTTCTGCTTTCTATCCCAATCTCTTTCTTCGTGAATTAAAACCTCAATGTCTTCATCAGCCGCTTCTAACGAGACAACGACCTTTCTTTCTTTAAAATTAAGCATCTTCATCCTTTTTTAATTTAACTTCACAAAGAACGTTGTGAAGATCAAAGTATCCGCAATCCATTCCGATTACATAAGCATCAGCATCAAACTCAAACACATTGTATAGAGAGTGACGATACGATCCTTGCTCTTCGATTTCAGCCTTGTAAATTCGCTTTACAACCGCGTGAAACACTTTCAGCTTGTCGTCGTAGGGTAAGGAATCCCAGAAGCTTTCTGCGTCCTTTTCATAGGCTTCGCGGGCTTCCTTGAATGCCTTCCTCATATTCTCCCACTCTTCTGTGTTCAACTTGTCAGCCATTATGCCCTGCCACTACATACTTGTCAAGTCCACCATTTAACTCCAACCAGTTTTCTACTTTTGCTTTCTCTTCGTCATTTAGAAGAGACATAGACTGATCGTATTCCTTGGTGGTAAGTCTCATCTTTGGAGTGTTCTTATGTTGAGCATAAGAATGATAATGCAGGATTCTTTGCACCACATTATCGGCTGTTGCTGCCTTCTCTCTCGCTTCCTTCATTAGTCTATCGTTCTCTTGGATCTTTGTCAAGACGTGTTCTTTGCACATCTTTTCGAGTTCATCAAATAGTTCTTGATTTGCAATCTGAGAATAATGAAGCTTCAATAGATCACGAGCCAAAGGAGAGACAAACATAAAATTATGAATTAGCTTCTCCGCGTCCACTATCGTATCCCTCATCATATCCATCATCCCTTCCAGATTCGTATCCGCTTTCATATCCTTCATCATAACTACACTTTTCGGCTTCTCTGATAATATATCTCATTGATTCGTAAAGAGTTTGAACAGAAAACAAACGAACATAATGATCTTTAGAGTTTGATTTATTATACTCTTCTTGATTCTTTTGTTCACAGTAAAACACTGCATCATCATAATCAAAGAAGATTACATCGTCTTCTCTAACTTCTTCATTCCATTTCTTTACAAGAACCCAAACTGAATTAAAATCTGTTCTCATAACAAACCTGCATTAAGATTTTAAGATTAAGTATAGAACTGCAAAGCCTAATGCAATGTAAATACCTTCTGGGTTTTCTTTTACAATGTTGATAATTTCAATCATTTTAATACTCTTATTATTGGTAGGACTGGGTGGAGTTGAACCACCGACCCTTGCGTTATCAGCACAATGCTCTAACCACCTGAGCTACAATCCTGTCGGCTATTACATAAAATCCGTATGCTCTTTGCATCTCGGTTCGTATCCTTCCTTACCACCTACTCTAACCTCTTCCTGTTTCTCTGTCAAGGTGATTGTATAGTAAGCATCATTTCCACAGAAACAAACGGCAGGGCAAATCTCAATCTTTGTTGCCCAAGAAAACATCTTTGTCATCTCTGGAAATGTTGTTCCTTCGGATGAAAGTTGGAGAGAGGAAACATAAATCTGTTTCCCTTGTTTGTACAGTTCAACCAAAACATCTGAAACACCTGGAATCATAAATGCTTCGTCAACTGCAATAACATCTGCTTTACCTAAATTATCATAGATCTCTTTGCCGTCGCTAATTGGAATAGATTCCCAACGGTTTCCATTGTGCGAAACAACGGATTTGTTTGAATACCTTATATCAATACTTGGTTTGAATAATTTGATTACTTTCTTTTGATACTTCGCTCTTTCTAACTGTGAAAGCATCCTTGATGTTTTGCCACCGAACATTGGTCCAGTGAAAATTACAAACTCTTGCTTCATTTTGTTTCTCTAATGTTGGTGGATCAGGAGGGGATTCGAACCCACGACTTACCTAGACTCTACCACCTTTAAGATTTCTTGTCTAGTCTCTTCTGCCCATTTACTTGTGTGAAGCATCTGGTGATGATTTGGACAAACTGGAACCAAATTATGTTTGTCATTATTAGAATGATTGTGGTCAAGGTGGTGAACCTCCACAACCTTATCAAAGCCGCAAACAACACATTCTTTTTTCCAAGATTTAAAACAGATTGTTCTGTAATTGGTGTGTCGTTCTGGCTTATTTCTCAAATGTGCAAAATAAGTATTAGAGCATCCATATGAACAGGTTTGTTTTTCATCTGGAGAACCTTCGCTTGCTTGAAATTCTTTCCCACACGCAGGACAAAGTTTGGTAATTAATTTATACTTTCTATGAAACTTTTCTACAGAAGCTTTAAAAGAAAAGTGAGATGTATCAATTCCAAAATCTTGGATTAATTTCTTTGTTTTTCTCTGACCTGTTCCATTGTTGGGGAGTTTAATTTTTCTAAGAACTTCATAGTATGAAACGGAATCTTTTACAATTTCCTCTAATTCTTGTTTTGTTACGTTTATCATTTTACCACCTCTATTATAAATAGTCAGAGTAAAACGTTTTGGTCTAGGTGAAAGGATTTGAACCTCCGAAACCTCCTGCGCCCAAGGCAGGCGCTCTAACCAAGCTGAGCTACACCTAGATACAAATAAATTTTCAAATGCGCTTCCTCTGCGCTACACCCCGATTATTCCGCAGACACGTTATCCTGTGATCATTTCCGAATTAGCTTTATCCGATGCGGAAATTGTAGTATGCGCGGCGGTGTATTGTCCTCCGCTGGGTATAAACCATCCGTCTATACCTTAAAGCTCAATTCTAGTGGTCTTTATCTGACTAGATTAACGCGCATAGGCGGAAGGGAAGGGATTTGAACCCTTGGATGCTATTAACATCGGCGGTTTTCAAGACCGCTGCATTAAACCACTCTGCCACCCTTCCGAATTGTGCTGGACAACTTCAATACATTTGCGCTCTGGAAACGCTTAACCAGACTGCGCTACACCCCGGTTAATTTTAGAGCGGAATATGGGACTCGAACCCATTTAGCCAGCTTGGAAGGCTGGAGCACAAACCTATATGCCAATTCCGCGTTGACCTGACAGTAGCATAACTAGTGTCAGGTTTTAAGTCAAGTCCATAAAAAAAATTAATCCCACCAGTTTCTCAATTTTTGGGAAAGAAATCTGAAAGCATCGTGCCAAGAAGTTTCTTCGATGCTTTCGATTCTGGTCATAAGAGCTTTGTCTCCCTCTCTGTTTTCCCCGATGGGGGAAAGCTCATAACCAAGTTCCTGTTCTGCAACCTGAATTGCGTTGTTGTATCGTTTTACCAGATCGAGGAAATGCTGAATCTCTTCTGCCGTTTGATCCGTTCCTAATGTAACGGTTTGATCACTCAACATAAAGTCTCTGGTAATTTCCAAAGACGCACAGAACAGGTCAAGATTGAACTTATAATCGAAGGAACGAAATCGTGCAAGTTGCTTACGGAATCTCCAACAATTCTTGATGAACATAACTGGAGAATTAACAAACAGCCATTGTCTAATCTTTCGGATCTTTCTGGCAAAGCTGGTCATTAATTTAAGCTTTTTAATCTTTCTGCTGTAAACAATCATCGTTCCCTCCAAAGGTTTATTACCAAGGAAAATCATCCCAATCTTTGTAATGCACACCGTGCTCTAGCAGCATTGGCATAAATGATTCCAGAGAATAACCAACTGCTCCACCAATCTCGTTCCACGTTTCCACTTTGCCAGATTCATCACACTCAAAGATAAGTGTTTCGAGTGGCTCAATGGCTTCGCTTGACTGCGAAACAAGATAGAACTTATTATTTTGTCTCACAACAATCTGTCTCGAACTAAGACGTTTAAGAATCTCAACCATTTCGTTCCTCCACTTTGTAAACCTGAAACATTGCAACCTCTTCCGACTCCATATTCGATCCAAAGTAAACATCATAATAGATGAAATCTTCTTCACGAATGTTTGCAACGATACCGTTTCTGCCCAAACCATTTGGGTCAAAGTAAACGATGTCTCCGATCTTAACATTGGCAGGATCAACAAATGTCCAAGGCTCTTCGTCAAGCAAATAGGTTCGCTCTCCAGTTTCCTCGTTGACAAGAATTTTGTAAGCAATATCCTTCGGTTCCATATTGTCCTCAGTAAACAAAAGTAATTGGCGGGAAGAGGGGGATTCGAACCCCCGGTAGATTATTCACCTACGACAGCTTTCCAAGCTGCTGCCTTAAACCACTCGACCATCTCCCCTCGGCACTTCACCATTGTAGGCGAAGTGAGCTTGCGTGTCAAGCCTATTTATAATCACCACACTTGAAAATACCTTTTACTTGTTCGGTACTTGAAATGTAAGTGTAAGCACCTTTATTAAATGCTGGTGCCGTGCATTTAGCCTTAAAGGCTTTCTCCTTCTCAGCGGATTTCTCTCCGCAATCAAGGCAACTTAGATAACCAAGCTCCATTCGACGCTTAGGGTAATCTTCTCCACAGAAACGACAAATAGCATCAGACATTAGATCCACTGTTCCCAAAGGTGATAGGGTTCAAAATCACTGACTTCCCAACTGGTCGGCTCGACCTTGATATCGATCGAACCAGACTCATGAATATAACCATGACCATCTTTAGCTTTGACCATCGCTTCCCATTCGTCATTGGCTTCAACAACAAAGGGTGTAATCTTCTGCTCGACAACATTAACGATAAACTGCTTCATTGTAAACTCCTAGAACAAAGTGAGCTGTTCCTCGCTCAGTGAGAACATCTTCGCATCTTCGCCGTTCTCTGTCAAGACCTGATACAAATACTCATTTGTCTTCTTGACATACTCGACATTTAGAACAATAAGACCTTCGTCTCCAACCAGATAAACTTCTTCCAAGTCCAGCTTCTTGGTTTCATCGTTGGGTTTGCTGTTGATTGCCATCGTTGGCGAAACAACACAAACAATATCTCCAACGTTAAAAACTGGTTCTTTCTGCTTCATCGTCTGCCTCCTTGACTTCACACATCATACGACACCTGACAATCTGTGTCAACTGAGGCTTTAATTTGGATAACTGATCACGTTCATATTGTCTGGATAAACAATACCTTTCGTTGATCCACACTTGCTATTGTCCTCAATGAATTCGATGAGGTAGAAATCAGTATTTAAATCACAGATCTGTTCAAGATCACTTTCCCATAGCAAAGCATCTGAATCAAAAATGTCGGCGTTATTATTTGCGAACTCTTCCCAAGTATAAAACTTATAGCTGAGATAAATAACACTATTCCCATCTTCGTTCGTGCCCAACACATCACCGCTTTTTAGGTTGTCAAAGTCAATAACTTTTTCGAGAGTAATATCTTTGTTATTATAAAAGACATCTCTGACAAATCCAAAAGCTTCATCGCCAGATGGAATGTTTTCTGAATCATCAACTCCATCGGAGTAAGTTCCAACAAAACCTGCTCCTGGTTCGTAATAAGAAGCTTCTACTTTAAAACCTTTCTCAGTCATAAAGTCATAGAACTTTATAGGCGGACCCCAAGCAGTATCCTCATAGAAGTCCATAACACCTTCTTGCGGATAAATATTATCAATGCTGACGGAGACATCCCACTTAGTTCCCCAGTTTGCAATATTCCAATCATACCAATTATCTTTCTCTGATTCTGGTATAGGACAGAACCAGCCAAAGAGTCTAGCGTCATTTGGATTTTTAAGATCCTGCAAATACTCGGTAAAGTCTTTAAGAAGCTGTTTTGCTTCATCGGTCACGGGAATAAGAGTTGCTTTGTTATTACACCAATTAGGCATTGGAATCCTCAAATAGTAAAACGTTGTTTGGATGGAATGTAGATTGTGTAAAATATTCT
>Ga0209299_1000333_pt1 | contig 27053 bp, 16 predicted proteins | sample S_140806_MF_Meta_FD_187326 | JGI IMG/M metagenome (GOLD analysis project Ga0209299, IMG submission 187326) | Freshwater microbial communities from Lake Simoncouche, Canada to study carbon cycling - S_140806_MF_MetaG (SPAdes) (version 2) | ecosystem: Environmental > Aquatic > Freshwater > Lake ...
CAGGCTCCAGGTGTTGAGGGCGTAAAAGGGCTGCGCTTGGGCGATCACTTTGGCTCCGGCGGGGCTGAGGTCGAGCCAGTGCAGAGAACCGATCTCGCCGAGGCAGAGAAAGGCACCGTCCACCTTCAAGAGGCTCGCTCGCAGGATGCTGAGGCGGGTGGGATTGGCGCGGCCGGTTTGTTGGCTGAATTCCGCGTCGTCCCACTCGATCTTTTGCTCCCACACTTCCGCGCCGGTATCGGCGTTCACGCAGACGAGGCGGGACTTCGGCTCGGTCTCGCCGTCGATGGCGTAGAGATGGCCGTCGTGATAAACCGGGTTCATCCAGTGCACGCCGAGCTTCGTGGACTTCCACACCTCCTTCGGCTGAAAGTCGGCATCATATTCCACCATCACACCGCCGAGTGGTCGGCCCTTCGGATACGCGGTGGTGATGAAGGCGCGGTTTTTTTCGGGAATGACCACCGGTGAGGTGCCGATGGCCTGGATGTATTCGTCGTCACGCCAAGCGAACTTCGAATGCAGCTTCCCGCTCTTCGGATCGATGCACATGAGGCCGCCGGTGGCCGGATCACTCTCGCCGCCGGCATAGACGAGCACCTTCGTCTGTCCGTGCAGCTTGGCGGGAATGGGGGAGGCGTAACTCGCACCCCACGCGTCCTCGACCTTCCACACGATGTCGCCGCTCTTCAGATCCAAGGCCGCCACGCTCACACCCGCTTCGGCGAGGCGTTCTTTGCGATCGCGAAGGCCTTCGGAGTCATCAATCGGCCCTTTTTTGCCGCCGACATTCACGATGACGCGACCATCGAGAATCAGCGGCGTGCCACCGGCCCCGAAGAAATCCTGCGGCACATGCATCTCCGTCTTCAGATCATGCTTCCAGAGCAGTTTACCGGTCTTCAAATCCAGCGCCCGCATCTCCGCAGTCACGCCAAAGGTCACCACGATGCCCTCCGCGATCACCGGACTGCCTCGCGGGCCATTGCTGAAGCCGTAGCGGTCCTGATAAGTCACCGCGTAGTCGTGCCGCCAGAAGCGCTTGCCTGTTTCGCGATGCAGGCACTCGATGGTTTCCTTGCCTTCGAGGGCGTGGAAGATCACGCAATGCTCGCCGCTGATCGCGGGCGAGTTGTAGCCCTCACCCATCGCCACTTCCCAAACGGCTTTCGGCTCGCCTGCGGCCCATTTTTTCAAAAGCGAGGTCTCTGGTGAAATCGCATCATCCGAGGGACCGAGCACTCGCGGCCAGTCGCTGGTTTTCGCGGCCTTCGAGAGCGGTTTCGGCGCGGCGTGGAAGGTGAGGCGGTCAAAGGCCTCCTGCGCGGCGCAGGCGGAGAAGGCGAAAAGGAGCAGAAACAGTCTCGACGGGTTTTTCATGTTGTGTCAGGCTAACCAACGTCATGAAGAACGCCACTCTCATCCTCGCCGCCGCCGTTTCGCTGTTTTTGAACTCCTGCACCTGCTGCCAGACGACGCCGAAGGGCAAGGTCGAGCACATCGTGCTGGTGTGGCTGAAGCGTCCCGGCAATGCCGCCGACCGCGCCACGCTCATCGCCTGCGCGATGAAATTCCAGGCGGAGATCCAAGAGATACAGCACCTCAGCGTCGGCACGGCCGTGGCGAGCGAGCGCCCCATCGTGGATGACAGCTTTGACGTGGGCTTCGTGATGCGCTTTGCCAGCAAGGCGGACATGGACGCCTATGAAAAGCATCCCGTGCATCAAAACACGGTGAAGGAAACCCTCCTGCCGCTGGCGAAGAAGGTGCAGGTCTATGACATCGGCTGCGAGTGAGCCGCCGCGTCAATACGACGTGCCGGTGATCTCGTTCACAAAGGTGTTCACGCGGTCGATGACCTCATCGGCCTCCAGTTGCGTCACGCCCATGTCGAGCAGCGTATCGACGAGATGCGTGGTGAAGAGGGCGAAGTGATGCTTCGAGATGCCGCGACCATGATGCGCATGGGCGAGAGGCTTGCCGGAATACGAAACCGGACCGCCGGTGGCCATCGTGAAGAACTCGCGCTGCATATCGTGCAGCTTTTCGAGGGCCGTGTGGCGGAAAAACGGTGCCAGCTCGGCATCGGCCAGCACGCGGACGTAAAACGCGGGGATCAACGTGGAGATCATGTCCTCGCCGCCGAGGCGTTCGTATAGAGAAGGGGAAGGGTCGCTCATAGAAGACCTTTCCAAGCAGGAAAAAGGCCGCGTGGAAGGTGCAATGATGCCCGTGCCAAATCCGGCACAGCGAATGCCAGCCACCGCATCACAAGATCGGCATGCAAAAGAGTGGGACGGCTGGCACTCTTCATGCCACTGGAGATGGACACATGTCCTTTCTCCATCGCCTGCATGAGTCCTCGCCCGTCGCCCATGATCTGCTCGTTTTAAGCATCGTGGTGCTCGCGGGCATCGGGTTGGGGAATGTGCGCTTCAAAGGCATCAAGCTGGGCATCGCGGGTGTGCTCTTCACCGGTCTGTTGGCGGCGCATTTCGGCCTGAGGCCGGAAACAGAGGTCTCGCACTTTTTGAAGGACTTCGGGCTCGTGCTCTTCGTCTTCGCGCTCGGCATGCAGATGGGGCCGGGCTTCTTCGCCTCGCTGCGAAAGCAGGGCCGCGTGCTCAATGGCTACGCCTTCATCCTCGTCGCGGGCGGCGCGGTGGTGGCGGGAGTCGGTGGCTGGCTGCTCGGCATGCCCTTGCCAGCCATCGCGGGCCTTTTCGCCGGTGCCACCACGAACACACCGGCTCTCGGTGCGGCGCAGCAGGCGCTCGCCTCTTCGGGAGCCGCGCAGGATCTCGTCACGCTGCCCGCTTTGACCTACGCGGCCACTTACCCGCTCGCCATCGTCGGCATCATCGGCTCGCTCATCTTGCTGCGGGTGATGTTCAAAATCGATGTGGCAGCGGAAGCGGCCCAATTTAGAGAAGAACAGGGCGAAGGCATCGAGGCGCTCCAGCGCATGAATCTCCGCGTCGAGAATCCAAACCTCGATGGCATCTTGCTGGCGGAGGTGCCCGGCATTCAGGAAACCGGCGTGGTGATCTCCCGCTATCGCGCCGCGAATGAAACGGAGGTCAAAGCCGCCACGCCGGAGACGCGGCTGCATCTCGGCGATGCGATCATGGCCGTGGGCACGCAATCGCACCTCGAGCAATTCCGTCTCGTCATCGGCAGCGTGAGCGCGGAGAACCTCATGAAGGCTCCGGGCGATGTCACCTACCGCCGCGTGGTGCTCACCAACAAGCGCATGCTCGGCAAAACCGTCCGCGAGCTCGGCCTGGAGCATCTTCACAATGTCACCGTCACCCGCGTGAGTCGTGGCGATCTCATCTTCACCGCGCTGCCTGATGTGCGGCTGCAGTTTGGCGACATGCTCCAGCTCGTGGGCGATGAAGAAAGCCTCAACCACGCCACGCAAGCGCTCGGCAATGCCGTTCACATGCTTCAGGAGACGAAGTTCGCCGCGATCTTCGCGGGCATTTTACTCGGCGTACTACTCGGGCTGTATCCCGTGCACATCGAAGGCCTTCCTGCGCCCGTGCGCCTCGGCCTCGCCGGAGGTCCGCTCGTCGTCGCCATCCTTTTGAGCCATCTCGGCCGCCTCGGGCCGATGGTCATGCACATGCCGCTGAATGCCAATCGAGCCCTCCGCGAACTCGGCATCATCCTTTTTCTCGCGAACGTCGGTTTGCTCTCCGGCGAAAAATTCGCCGCCACGGTGTTTTCGACACAGGGTTTGCAGTGGGTGCTGCTCGGCGTGCTCGTCACCATGCTGCCGCTGCTGCTGGTGGGCTTCATCGCACGCAAATGGCACCGCATGAACTTCATGAACCTTTGCGGCCTGCTCTCCGGTGGCATGACCGATCCACCTGCGCTCGCCTTTGCCACCACGATGGCTCGTTGCGACTCACCGGCCATCGCTTACGCGGCCGTTTATCCGCTCACGATGCTGCTGCGCATCGTCGCGGCGCAGATCATTGCGCAGATGGGGTGAGCAAAGACTGAAACGTTGGCCGGTTTGATCGCGACTTGGGAAAGATGAAACTCGCTCTCGCTTTCTTCTCGCTCCTCACGCTCGCTTTTGCCGAGGCACCCTTCACCACGATGCCAGCGGAGTTTGCCTCCCAACCGGCGGTGGGAGCTTCACCGCTGATTTTTCGCGATGGCAGCCCGGTGAAGACCGCGCAGGACTGGCCGCGACGCCGTGAGGAGATCCTCCAGGACTGGCACGGCCTCATGGGTGCCTGGCCGAAGGTGATCGAGAATCCCCGCGTCGAGGTGCTGGAAACCAAAGACCGCGAAGAAGGCATCACACAGCGAAAAGTGCGCATCGAGATCGCCCCCGGCCAGACGGGCGGGGGCTACCTGCTGCTACCGAAAGCCTCTGGCAAACGTCCCGCGGTCTTCGTGCCGTATTACGATCCTGAAACCAGCGCCGGACTCGGTCCGAAACCGCTGCGTGATTTTGCCTGGCAGCTCGCCCGTCGGGGTTTTGTGACGCTTTGCATCGGCTCACCCGGTGGCGATGCGCGAAAGCCGGTTTTGAGTGCCGAGGCCAAATGCCAGCCGTTGTCTTATCTCGGCTACCTTTGCGCGAACATGTGGTACGCCCTCGCTGCGCAGCCGGAGGTCGATGCCAGCCGCATCGGCATCGTCGGCCATTCGTATGGCGGGAAGTGGTCGCTCTTCGGCTCCTGCCTGTGGGAGAAATACGCCTGCGCCGCCTGGAGCGATCCCGGCATCGTGTTTGAGGAAACTCGCCACAGCATCAACTACCAGGAGCCATGGTATCTGGGCCTCGATTCCTCGCTCGCTCGCAAACCCGGTCTCGTGCGAGCGGACAGCCCGCGCACCGGTGCCTACAAGGTGCTCGTCGAAAAAGGCCACGACCTTCAAGAACTGCATGCGCTCATGGCTCCGCGACCCTTCCTCGTCTCTGGTGGGGAAGAGGACCCGCCGAAGCGCTGGCTCTCGCTCAAGCACGTCATCGCCGTGAACCAGCTCCTGGGCTTCACCGACCGCGTCTCCATGACCAACCGCGAGAAGCACGATCCCAACGAAGCATCCAACGCGGCCATCTACCGCTTCTTCGAGCACTGGCTGAAGCCTTGAAGAAAGCTTTCTTCCACCCATGACCATTCGCCCTGTCTTTCTCACGGTCTTCCTCATCTGGAGCTCGCTCATCATCGGCCAGCTCCTCTTCGTTTTTGTTCTCACCACCAATACCAGCGAGCCCAAGGGTGAATCAAATGCCGACATCTTCGCCCTCGTGGCGGGAACAAACGCCGCGCTGACCTTTGTGCTCCGCCATTTCATGCTCGGCGGCTTCGCCCAAGGTAAGGTGTCCCTTGCCACGCTTCCGGGGCAGAGCCTTTTCTTGATCGGCAACATCATCGTCTTTGCCCTCAGTGAGAGCATCGGCGTCCTCGGCTTCGTCAATGGCCTCAGCGTTCCCGGCAAGGACGCCTGGCTGCCCTTCATCGGCGGCTCGATCCTGCTGCTGCTCATCCACCTTCCATTGCCGTCGCGCTTCACCCCTCCGGCGAGTTCGCGGTTGTAGGCGGCGCGACGTTCATTCCCCAAACACCTTCGTCAAATCCACCTTGTCGTGGAGATCGGTGGAGAGCTTCACGAGGCGTTGGAGGAGATCTTTGACCTTGGCGGCATGCTCGGTCTTCGCGGCAAGGTCTTGCATCTCCTGCGGATCTTCGGCGAGGTGGTAGAGACGCAGCACTTTGGCCTTTGGATAGGCGATGAGCTTCCAGCCATCGTGCGTGATGGCGCGTTGGAGTTCAAGGTAGGCACCATAGACGGATTCGTAGCGGCTTTTTTCGCCATTCAACAGCGGACGCAGGCTGTTGAAGAAAACATGCGCGGGCTTTTCCGCGTCAGCGAGATCGAGGGCGGTGGCCATCACGTCTTGCAGGTAGATCGCGGCGTCGTTCTTCGCGCCTTTCGCCACGCCGGGGCCAGCCACGAGGAAGGGCACACGCACGCTGTGGTCATACAGGTTTTGTTTGCCGAGGAGGCCGTGATGTCCCACGGCGAGCCCGTGGTCGGCGGTGAAGAAAATCCAGGTGTTCTCCGCCTGGCCGGAGGTATCGAGCGCATCAAGGATGCGGCCGAACTGCGAGTCGAGATGCGTGATGAGGGCGTAGTATTCGGCACGATGCGTCTTCACCGCCAGTTCGGTGCGGGGCATCGGCGCGAGGTTTTCATCCCGCAGCTTGTGCGAGCAGCCGATGGCGTCTTTGTGCGGATACTCGGGGAGAAAATTCGCCGGCATGGCGATGCGGCTGAGCGGGTAGCGGTCCACGAATTCCTTCGGCGCCTGCCGTGGATCATGCGGGGCATTGAAGGCGGCGTAGATGAAGAAGGGATCGCTGCCTTGCTTCGCCTCGGCGAGGAAGCTGAGGGTGTGATTCGCCACCACCTCGCTCCAATGCGTGCCGCCTTCCCAAAAGCCGCCGAGGGATTGATCGAACGGGCTCCACGCATCCGTCTGGTCGGCGATGGGGCGGTTGTAGGCAGAGGCGACGGTCTTCGGCATGCCGGCGCGGACATCGCGTGTCACGTCAAAGCACTTCGCGGCATCCGTCTCGATGTGCCACTTGCCTGTCATGTAGGTTTTGTAGCCCGCTTTCTTCATGAGCTGCGGCCAGAGCACGCCGGCCTTGCGCTCCGCATCGGTGGTCTTGTGGATTTTGCCAGCGCTCCACACGCTGCGTCCGCTGATGAGCATCGTGCGGCTCGCCACGCACACCGCGCCGCTCCACGAGCCCATGTTGTAAGCGCGGGTAAAGGTGGTGCCGCGTTTGGCGAGGCGGTCGAGGTTCGGCGTGTCGATATCGGTGTGCCCGAAGGCCCGCACCGCCTCGTAGGTGTGGTCATCGGCGAAGAGAAAAAGCACATTCGGCTTCGCCGCGAGCAGCGGGGAGGCCAGGAACAAAAGGACGAGCAGGGTCTTCATGGAAGCGCTGCGAACGCCAGCCAGGCCGTCACTCTGTCAATCAGGTCAGTGAGGTCACCTCACAGCGGCCTCTTATACGCCTCACAGCGGTTATGCCACCCAGCCAGCCAGCGCTGTTCGCCGCGTTCAGGGGGAGAATTCGCCACACGGCGGCTGAGGACGCGTTTGGAGGCTTCGGCGAAGGCGGCGGGCGTGCCGCCGCGCATGTCTTCGAGCACCTGCATGAGGCCCCAGCCTTGGCCGCGATAGCGTTCCTTGGGGTTCGTGCCCTCGCCTTTGAAATTCACATAGTCGATCAGGCAAAACATGCCCTCCGGCGTCGTGTTCATAGACGCGAAACCGCTCTTCGCCGCGCCGGTCATGCTGCCAGCAGCACGCTGGAGCCGCAGCATGATGTACTCGGTTTGCAGGCCCACATTCGCGGCGAGGACCTTGCGCAGTTCGGCCTGTCGCGGGCTATTTTTGTCGGCGTCAAAGACCGCCTTCGAGTTCCAGGCGCACGCGCCTTTGGTCCAGCCCGGCATCGGCACGCCGCGAGCCTCCAGATGCCTCACGAGGCCGGGAAAACTCTCCTCGAACGGCCCGCGCCGACCCGCCGGATACCAGATAAAATGGCCAATGCCCAGCGACGCGAAATCCTCGCCGCCGTTCCAGCTCGTCAGGCCGGCCACGCTGCCAGCGCACTCGTTTTGCCAGATGCGCTGGCCCACGCGGTTCATCTGCGCCGAGGTCAAACCGGCCTGCGCCGTGGGCAGGGGAGCGGCGCAGCCGAGCAGAAAAGTCGCCCCGGCCAAGGTGAGAAGCCAGAATTCACGTGTGTAACTTTTCGTGGTCATATTTTGGTATTCTTAACTGAATGCTTGGAATCGGACTGATTTTTGAAACAATAGCCGTCCATCTTCCCTCTTGTCCTCCAAATTTCATTAAGATTGCTTCACTGATTTTCCCCCGCTAGTTTACCCGCTTTCAACCGCCTCTTTCCTGCGTCCGCCGCATGCCGTACCTGGCCTTCAATCTCAACGATGGTAACGAATTCGTCTTCGATGTGCTCGAAGACCGCCTCTCCATCGGTCGTGACGCGAAAAACGACATCGTCATCGACAACACCTTCATCTCCGGCTTCCACGCCGAGTTTCTGAAGCAGCCGGATGGCGTTTACGAGTTGGTTGATCTGAAATCCTCCAACGGCACCTTCGTCAACGGCAAGCGCATCGAGAAGGCCCGCGTGAAAGGCGGGGATCGCATCATGTTCGGCCAATTGGAGAGCCGCTTCCGCGAGCGAGCACCCAAGGGCCTCGCCCCCGTCGGTGCCTCCAAAGCCGTCGCCACCAAAAACGAGCCGCCGCGCATCGACGGCCGCCGTGGCGATACCGAGGGCATTCCCGCCCGTGACAAAGACGATACGCCGCCGCCTTCGCCGGATACCGGCAAGGTCGAGCCGACGAAACCGGTCGTGCATCGCATGGCCTCCTCCACCGGCGATTCGCAGAAGTCTCCTGCCGCGCCACCGCCCTCACTCATTCCGAAGCCCGATCCCGCCGCCGCCGCGAAACAGGCCGCTGATCTCCGCGACGAGATCGACAAGCTCCGCCAGCAGCGTGACGCCCTGAAAATCGAGGCCGAAGTCGAGCAGCGCCGCCGCGACGAACTCCGCAGCCTGGAGGCCACGCTCGAAGTCCGCAAAAAAGAACTCACGGAGTCCCAGGCCAGCCTCGCCGGCTTCAAGTCCGAGTCCGAAACGCTCCGCCAGCAGGTGCAAAACGCCCGCGCCGAGGTGGAAAACGCCCAAGCCGAAGCCGCCAAGTTTGACCAGAAGCGCCGCGATCTCGGCAACATCGAGAGCAAGCTCGATTCCACCCGCACCCTCGTCACCAAGAGCGAGGCCGACCTCGCCACCGCGCAAAAAGCCCTCGAAAGCATCCACACCGCCGCCGAGGTCAAGCGAGCCACCGATACCGCCAGCGCCGAGCAAAAGCTCGCCGCCCTTCAAAAAGACATCGCCACCACCGAAGCCCGCCTCGCCGAGCTGACACAGCTCAAAGGTGATGCCGAAAAGTCCGAGTCCGAACTCAAATCCAAGCGCAGCAGCGAGCTGCAATCCCTCGAATCGACGCTCACCGCAAAGCAGGCCGAACTCGCCACCCTCGTCGCCCTTTTCACCGCCCGGAGCGCGGACGCCTCGTCCGCTGAAACGAAGCTCCAGCAGCTCACCGCCCAGTCAAAAGCCCTCGAATCCCGGCTCCCGGAACTCACCGCCGCCGAGCAAAAGCTCGCCGCGCTCCAAAAAGACATCGCCACCAGCGAGTCCCGCATCGCGGAGCTGACGAAGCTCCAAGCCGATGCTGAAAAGTCCGAGTCGGAACTCAAATCCAAGCGCAGCAGCGAACTTCAAGCTCTCGAAGCCACGCTCGCCACCCGGAGCGCGGACGCCTCGTCCGCCGAAACGAAACTCAAAGACCTCTCCGCGAAGCTTCAATCTCTCGAATCCTCACTGGCGCAAAGGACTGCGGACGCCTCGTCCGCTGAAACGAAACTCTCGAAGCTCACCGCCGACATCTCCAGCGCCGAAGCCCGCCTCACCGAGCTGACCACCCGCAAAGCCGACGCCGAAAAATCCGAGGCCGAGCTACAATCCAAGCGCGGCACTGAGCTCAAAGCCCTCGAAGCCACTCTCACCGCCAAGCAGGCCGAACTCGACAAGCTCACCGCCGATTTCAGCGCCACCGAGAAAAAGCACGCCCTGCTCACCGATCAGGCAAAGGCCATCGAATCGACCTTGTCGTCGAACATGGCCGAGGCTGCCGCCGCGAGCCGCAATCTCTCCAAACTCGTCGCCGACATCGCCGCGGGCGAAAAACGCGCCGTCGAGTTCCAAGGCCTCGAAACCAACCTCACCGCCAAGCAGGCCGAGTTCGCCAAACTCAGCGAAAACGCCACCGCCACCGAGGCAAAGCTCAAGCAGCTCACCGAGCAAACCCAAACCCTCGAAGCCAAGCTCCCCGCGCTCACTTCCGCCGAGGAAAAGCTCAGCAAGCTCACCGCCGAGATCAGCGTCGCTGAAGCTCGCGTTAAAGAACTCGTCCAGCGCCGCAACGACGCCGAAAAATCCGAAGGCGAGCAGAAGACCAAGCGCAGCGCCGAGCTTCAAGTCCTCGACAAAGACCTCGCCGCCAAGAAAACCGAGGCCGCGAAACTCGCCGAGCAAATCACCACCCGGAGCGCGGACGCCTCCTCCGCCCAAACGAAGCTCGACAAACTCTCCAGCGATCTCAACGCCCTCGAAACCACGCTAGCGCAAAGGAGCTCGAACGCCTCGTCCGCCGAGCAAAAGTTCGCCACTCTCACGAAGGACATCGCCACCAGCGAAGCCCGCCTTGCCGAACTCACCAAACTCAAAGCCGAGGCCGAAAAGTCCGCAGCCGAGTTGAAATCCAAACGCGGTGCCGAGCTTCAAAAGCTCGACAAAGACCTCGCCAAGCTCACCGACGACCTCGAAGCCAAAAACGCCGCGTTCCAAAAAGCGCAGGAGCAGCTTCTAGATACCCAGCAGCGCCTCGCCCAGACCAGCGGCGAGGAAACGGCGCTCAAAGCCCGCGTGGAAGCCCTTCGTGGCAGCGAAACAAAACTCGTCGAGGTCACCAAGCAGCTCGGCCAGATGCAGGATCAGCGTGGCGTGCTTGAAACGGCGATCGCCGCGCTTCTCGCCACACAAACGACGCATCAAAAAGACGTGAGCGGCTCCGAGCAGCGCCTCACCACGCTCCGCGCCGAGGTCGATGACTTCAACGCGAAGCAGCAGGCCGCGAAGAGCGAGTTCGAGCGCATCTGCAAGGAACGCGATGCCGTGCAGGCTGATTTTGACGCGATGCAAAAAGCCGTCGAGGCTAAGCTGGCGGAGATTCAAAAACAGACCGCCGAAGCCCAGGCCAAAGCCACCGAGCAGCAAAAAGCCGCCACCAAGGAACGCGAGGAACTCGATCTCCAAATCGAGCTGCGCACCACTCGCTCGAACGATCTCGCCGCGCAGGTCAAAGCCCTCGAAGACAAGGCTGCCGACCTCGAAAACAAGCTCTCCGATCTCTCGGAAACTGATTCACGCCTCAAGGATCGCAACGAGGCGCTCAAAGCCGTCGAATCGCACAAAGCGGAGGTCGTTGCCGCCGTCGCCGCGCTCGTCAAAGACCGCGACGAACGCACTCGCGAGCTTCTCGCCGCCACCGAACATGGCCGGGCGCAGCATTTGCTCATCCAGACGCTCACCACGCGTCGCGAGGCCGTCGAAAAAGAAGTCCGCACCATTGAGGATCAGCAGACGAATCTCTCTCACGATCTCGGCAAGCTGCGCGAGGACATCAAACAGGCCGAAACTGATCTCAGCGATCGTCAGTCGCAAATCGCCACCGCCGAGCAGCGCCTCCAAAATGTGCAGGAACTGGCCGCCACGACGGAAGCGCACTTCAAGACCACGCAGGCCGAGGACAAGAAGCTCATCGCTCAAGTCGCCGCCGCCAAAAACGAGCTGGAAGAGCTTACCACCTCCGTCGCCGCGAAAACGAAGGAGCTGGCCACATCCGTCGCCTCACTGGAAAAGAATTCGCAGCACCATCTCACGCTCGCGGAGAAGATCAGCGGCCTGGAGGCCGTCATCGCCACGCTCACCAGCACGCACGCCACCGCGCAGCAGAGCGTGGCCGCGGCTCAGTCCGATTATCAAAACCTTCAGGACAACCTCGCCGCGAAGCAGAAGGAAATCGTCGCTGCGGAGAAACGCGTCGCCGAGCTGACCAGCCAGACCGCTGGCCTCGAAGATCGCCTCAGGGAACTCAATCAGGCCAGCAAGCAGCACGCCGAGCTTTCCGCCACCATTACCGCCGCCACGCAGAACCGCGACAAGCTCGCCTCCGAAGCCCAGCGCCTCACCAAAGAGCGCACGGATCTCGAAGCGCTGCTGCCGGATCTTCGCGGTAAGGTCGAGCAAACGCGTGCGCAGGCCCAAAACCTCGCCGACGAGCTCGCCGCCCTCACCAAGGACAAAACGGCCGCGCTCGATGCGATGCAATTGACCGTCAAACAACGCCAGGAAGCCGAAGCCGCCACCGAGGCGCTGCGCATCGAGTCCGCGAACCTCGAGAAGCTGCTCGGCGAAAAACGCTCCACCTTGGATGCGGAAGTCAAAGCCAAGCTATCCGAGGCCAACGCGGCCGAGACACGCCTCAAAGGCATCCAAGAACGCGTCGCCACCGGCGAATCGCGACTCAAGGAACTCGAAGACATCAACGAACGCCTCGCCGCCGCCACGACAAACCTGAAGGACGCCGAAAAGACCCGCGCCGCCGAGGAAAAGAACGTCGCCACCCTCGGCAAGCAGCAGGACAAGCTGCGCCTCGACCTTGCGGCTCTCGAATCCGACCTCAAAGCCGAGACCACCAAGCTCGCCGACCTTTCCAAGACGCTCAAAGCCACCGAAACGAAGGCCATCGATACCGAGGCCCGTCTTCAGAAGGCTCTCGCCGCCCAGCAGGCTGCCGAGAAAGCCCGCAACGAAGCCGATGCCAGCCTCGAAAACGCCCGCGCCGAGGAGAAGGCTCTGCGGAAGCAGATTCCCACGCTCACCACCGAGCTGGCCGGCATCCAGGCCGCGCTTTCCACCTTCACGAAGCAGCGTGATGAGGCCTCGCAATTCGTCACGCGCCTCAACGTCACCACGGACACGCAAAACAAGAAGCTCGCCGAATTGCAGCAGCAGATCGAGCAGCTCGAAGAGGCTCACCAACTCCGCCAGCAGCGGGTGATGAAGGCGCAGGAGGATGTGGACAAGGAAGGCCTCAAGCTCAAAGCCGCCCAGGAGCAGACCCGCGCCGCCGAGGCCGCCCTCGCGGATACCGACAAGGAATTGAAGGACCTGCGGGCGAAAGTTTCCGCCACGAAGAAGGAAGCCGCCACGATCGACGACGAGCTGCGCACCCGCCTTGACCGCGTGCAGAATCTCAAGGCCGACGAAGAGCGCCTCACCAAGATCGTCGATAATCAGAAGCTCGATCTCCAAGGTGCCGATAGCATGCTCAAGGAGCTGCAAGGCAAGATCGACGGCCACCAGACGCGGCTCAGCGAGTTCATCCACGTCGGCGGCAAGATGCTCGGCTTAGGCGAGGCTATTTCGAACCTCGTATCACGCCAAAACGAGATCACGAAGGCCATTCGCACGGCTTCCGAAGAAGACCTCGCCATCCAGGTGAAGGTCAATGCTGCCCAGGAAACCCTCAACCGCGAGACGACGCGTGCCGAGCAGGCCCGCAAAGACCGCGAGGCCGCCGAGGCGGAGTTCAAGCAGTTCAGCAGCGATATCCAGAAGCAGGCCTCCACGCTTCAAAACTACGAGGTGGAGCAGAAGAAGCGCATCGCCGAGCTGGAGAAGCGCATCAACGACCACGCCGCCGCCGAAGCCCGCATCGTCACCCAGATTGAGCAGACGAAGGCCGAGCTTGTGCGCCTCGACGAGAAGCGCAGCGAGATGGCTCAGGCCGAGGCGCAGCTCAAGCACTGGCAGGAGATCGAAAAACGCCTCCGCGGCCAGCTCGGCGAGCTGGAAGAGAAGCACGAAATCCTCCGCCGTGGCCTCGGCACGGACGAATCGACTGTGATCATGTTCGCCAACGATCTGATCAAGCGCATCGACCTCATCGACGCGCTGAAGGAACGCTACGCCGGTGTGAATGGCGGCGTGGACATCGTCACGCAGCTCCACACGCTGCGGCAGAGCTTTGAGGACATCCTGTTCCAGCACGGTGTGAACGAGTTCGAGGTCGCCTCCGGCACGGAAGTCGATGTCGAGCTGCGCAAGCGCATCGCCGTGGTGGACAGCACGCCCGGCAAGAACAAACCCCGCGTCGTCGAAAGCTGCCGCACCGGCTTTATCTACTCGCGCAGCGAAGGACACGAGGTAATCCTCCGCAAAGTCGAAGTCCGCACCTCCAGCCAGTGACCCTGTTGACCTTTTTGACGCTCTTGACCGCTCACTTCTGACTTCTCACCACTCACTCACGCACCCATATGGCTGAATACGTTGGCATCGACCTCGGCACGACCCTCTCGGGCTTGGCCTACCTGAAGCCGGACGGTAATCCGGAAATCGTCCCGAATTCCGATGGCGAGCGCCTCACGCCCTCCGTCGTCTTTTTCGATTCGCATGAGGATGTGAAGCTCGTCGGCTCCGCTGCACGCGATGGCGGTGAGCCGGACCGCACGATCTTCCAGATCAAGCGCCACATGGACGATCCCGAGCATCTCGTGGAGATCGACGGCAAGAAGTGGACGCCCGCTGAAATTTCGGCGCTCATCCTTTCCAAGCTGAAGCGTGACTGCTCCAAAATCTGTGGAGACATCACCGATGTGGTCATCACCGTGCCCGCGAACTTCAACGAACTTGCCCGCAAAAGCACCATCGCCGCCGCCGAAATGGCCGGCATGAAGGTGAAGCGCCTCGTGAACGAGCCGACCGCTGCCGCCGTGTATTACGCCCACTCGCAGGGCGTGAAGGGCCGCATCCTCGTCTATGACCTGGGTGGCGGCACGCTGGACACCACGATCCTCGAAGTCGAGGGCGATAACATCAAGATCCTCACCTCCGAAGGCGCCCGCCACCTCGGCGGCAGCAATTTTGACGATATCCTCCTTGATGCTTACGCCGAGCAGTACAAGAAGCAGACCGGCGCGGCGCTTTTCTCCGATGAGCGCCATCGCCGCCGCGTGCTCCAGGCCACGGAAGACGCCAAGAAGATGCTCTCGAAGCTCCAACGCGTGAACGACACCGTCGCCAACGATCAAAACTCCGGCATTGCCCGCATCGATCTCTCCCGCGAGCACTTTGAGAAACTCATCCGCAACATGCTCACGCGCACCGTCTTCCTCGTGGAGCAGGCGCTGGACTCCGCGAAGCTCAAAACGAGCGACATCGACCACGTCGTGCTCGTCGGCGGCTCCACCCGCATTCCAAAGGTGAAGGTCATCCTCGAAAAGATGTTCGGCAAGGTGCCCAAGAGCTGCGGCAACGTCGATGAATGCGTCGCCCTCGGCGCGGCGCTCTTCGCCAAGAAGTCCGCCAAGATTCAGGAGGTCTGCAATGCCAGCTACGGCACCCTGGCGATGGTTTACAACGCCAAGACGAAGGAGGAGAAGCTCATGAACTCCATCGTCATCCCGAAGAACACGCCCATCCCCTGCTCCCGCACGCAGGTGTATCAGACGAGCGAGGACAACGAGCGCATCATCGAGGTGGACATCACCCAAGGCGAGGACCCCGATGCGAAATACGTCGATGTCATCGGCCGCATCACCCTTGACGTGCCCGCCGGCCGTCCGAAGGGCTGCGAGATCGCCGTGACCTTCAGCTACGACGAAAACCAGCGCGTCCGCGCCCTCATCGTCGATAAGCAATCCGGCCGCAGCAAAGAAGTCGCCGTCAGCTACAAGGGGGCTGGCGTTTTGAGCGACGAGGAACTCAAACGCCGCAGCGCCCATCTGCGAGCGATGCGCATCGAATGACCCCAGGACTCAGGAACCTCAAATCACGCCATTTATGTTCAAGATCCTCAAATCCCTCTCCAAGTCCCTCACCGGTCACAAGCCCGCTACCGAGGTCAAAAAGCCGGCCGAGGCCCCCAAAGGCGGTGTGCTCAACCAAGTCGCCAAAGGCAACGCCGCCCCTGCGGCTCCGGCCAAAGTGAAAACGCCCGAGGAACTCTGCGAGATCACGCCGAAGATGAGCAAGGATGAGATCCGCGCCCAATTGAAGCTCCTCTACCGCCGCTTCAACCGCAGCGCCAGCAGCCTCGACGCGAAGGTCCGTGGCGAAGCCGAAACGATGCTCAATGCCATCGTGGACGTGCGCGAAAAACACTTCGGCGAAATCTGAGCCAAAGGCTCCTCTGTTCCCTTCACCTAACCTCTCCCGCATCAAGCGAAGAAGTGATCGGCTGCCAATCGCGGGGAGAGGGGCCAGCAAGTGCGCATCCACGCTTGATTGATCCGTGTCAGCTTCAGCCTGCCGCGCACTTTTCAGTCCCTCTCCCCGCTGGGCGTATCCGCCTGCTTCTTGGCGAGTTTGCGGGGAGAGGTTAGGTGAGGGGACATCGAACGATCCGTCCCGGTGAGAGCACGAACTTCCTGGATGATCTTTTTTGCCGCACATCTTTTTGCCGGTCAAAAATGCTTGTTGATTTGGGAGGGGCAAAAGAACCCAGGGTCCATGACCAACACACCTCCGCATCCCCGCTTGAGCGCATCCCCGTCCTGCGCTCCAGTGCCGTCTCGTGAAGGAAGCTCTGGAAGACCTCGAAAACTTTGTGACGGAAGTGGTGGTGCATAACCGCCGCGGCATTCGTGCTTCGTTGCTGCGTGTGGCCTTCCGCGGGCTGGCGGTCGTCTATTCGAGTGTGGTTTCGCTGCGATTGAAGCTCTACCGCGAGCGCTTCATCCATGATCACCATCTGGGCGTGCCCGTCGTCAGCGTGGGCAATTTAACCGTCGGCGGCACGGGCAAGACGCCCGTCGTCGAAATGCTGGCCAAAGCCCTTCAGGAACGCGGTCGCCGCGTGTGCATCCTGAGCCGCGGCTACAAAAGCAAGCGCCAGAAGAAAGCGCCGCTGCTCAAGCGGATCGGCGCGAAGCTCGGGTTTGTCGAAAAGCCGCCGGAAGCCCCGCCGCGCATCGTGAGCGATGGCCAGAAGGTGCTGCTCGATTCCCATGTGGCCGGTGATGAACCCTACATGCTCGCTCGAAATTGCCCTGGCGTGCCCGTCGTGGTGGATAAGAACCGCGTGAAGGCCGGCGCACATGCCATCAAGCATCTCGGCGCGGACGTTTTGGTGCTCGATGACGGTTTGCAGTATCTCAAACTCAAGCACCGGCATGACATTGTGCTCATCGATAAGACCGCTCCCTTCGGCAGCAATGGCCACATGCTCCCACGCGGCACGCTGCGTGAGCCGCCGCGCAGCCTGCGCCGTGCCAGCTACATCTTCATCACCAAGAGCGATGGAGACAGCGAGGATCTCGTGAAGCAGATCCGCCGTTACAACAAGGCCGCCGAGATCATTGAATGCCGCCACCGCCCGATGCACTTCGAGGATATTTATACCGGTGCGAAGCTCGGCCTGGACGAGATGAGCGGAAAATTCGTCGGCGCTTTGAGCGGCATCGCCGTGCCGGAGAGCTTTGAAAACGGCCTGCGCCGCCTCGGTGCCCGCGTGGAGGTCACGGCGCGGTTTCCTGATCATCACCGCTTCCACGGGCCGGAGATCACGCAGTTCATCGAGCGCTGCCAGCGCCGCGATGTGCATTGCATGGTCACGACCGAAAAGGACTTCGTGCGCTTTCCCAAACTGCCGCCTGCCGATGTGCCCTTCTACTTCATGCGGGTGCAGATCGAGATCGTGAAGGGCCGCGAGATCTTCGACAAGCTCGTGCGCCTCATCGCCGAGCCGCGTCATGTGCCCGTGGGCATCCTTCCGGCTGATTTCATGGAGTCCACCTGATGGAAACCGCCCATCCAACGATCACCGAGGTGCGTGTGCTCAAAGTGGATGCCGCTGGAGCTTCACGCGAGGTGGCGGATGTGGCCGCGCGTGAGGAGCCGCTCGAAATCCGCGTCGAGGGCCGCAGCGTGGCCGTCGTCATGCGAACGCCTGGCCACGACGAAGAACTCGCCGCCGGTTTTCTCGTCAGCGAGGGCGTGGTGAAGCATCCGCGAGACATTCTCGAAGTCTCCCAATGCCCCAGCGTCAATAACAAGCATGGCAACGTCGTCGATGTGCTCCTTGGCGGCGCCGTGGTAAACTGGGACTCGCTCACGCGGCACGTCTTCAGCGCCTCAAGCTGCGGTCTGTGCGGCAAAACGAGCATCGAAAGCGTCTTCGGCCAGTTTCCGCCCGTCACCGCCGAGTGGAGTGTGTCACCGAAACTGATCGCTTCATTACCCGACAAGCTCCGTGCCACCCAGGAGACTTTTTCCAAGACCGGCGGCCTGCATGCCTGCGCCGTGTTTGACCTCGAAGGCAACCTCATCGTCTCCCGCGAAGATGTGGGCCGTCACAATGCGCTCGACAAGATCCTCGGCCATGCGCTCATGCACGACCTCCTGCCGCTCGACCGTCATGTTTTGCTCCTCAGCGGCCGCGTCTCCTTCGAGATGATCCAAAAAGCCCTCGCTGCCGGCATCCCACTCGTCGCCGCCATCTCCGCCCCCAGCAGCCTCGCCATCGACTTCGCCCGCGATGCCGGCCAGACCCTCATCGGCTTCCTCCGCGGCGAGACGATGAATGTTTACACGCATGCGAGGCGTGTGGCGGTGAGATTCCCGCCTGTCGCCTAGGAAGGCCTCTTGGGTTGTCCCCCTCACCTAACCTCTCCCCGCATCACGCCGTCATGTCATCGGATGCCGCTCGCGGAGAGAGGGACCGGAAAGCGCACTCCCTCTCCCCGCGAAAGGCTTCCCTCGATCATCTGAGACCTCTTGCGGGGAGAGGGTTGGGGAGAGGGGAGCACCCTGCGCGGCTCCGCTGAGGATGTTCTAGGGTCAGTAATCAAGAGCGAGGGGCAACCAATCAATCACTGGTGCATCATGCTTGGTGGCTATCTGGAACGTCCGCAGCACCAAATCCGGCTTCGGAGCTTCTTCATCCTTCGCGAGGCTCCAACTCAAGCCTGGGCAAAAACGTGATTTCCAGGCTCCGCGATGCATCAGCGTATCCGCTGCTCCATGGCGCAGCCATCCAAAGATTTTCTTGTGGCTCAGTGCGAGGCGCAGCGCATCGAGATCCTTCGTGATGCTCACGATATGCATCGGCCTCACGGCCTGCTTTTGCGCTAGCGCTTCATAAGCGAGAATGGCGGACAAAGCCGCCGCACCAGCGCCAAGACCTTCATCCCAGAGCACGAGCGGCGCATCGCTCTTGGCTTTGAGCAGGCGGATGAGTTCAGGAAGCTCCTCGCGGATCTCCGTGGGCACGACTGCACCTGTTTCGAGATGGCGGATCGAGGAACCATGAAGCTCGTAGCAGCCGATTTCACTCACCGTGGCGCTTTGACCGCGCTTCGGAGGCTTCACCGGATGATCGAGGTCCTCTTCGGCCAGGATGGCCCGCTTCTCGTAGTAAAGCGGCAGGAAGCGATTTTCGAGAATGCTCGCACGGATCTCGCGCATAAGCTGGTGGTAGAAGTGAATGTTGTGTTGGCCGATGAGCGTCCAGCCGAGCGTCTCCTGCGTCTTCGTGAGGTGATGCAGGTAGGCCCGCGAGTGCGTGGCGCACACCGGGCAGGTGCACGCAGCATCCAGCGGCGCATCAGCGAATTTATACACGCTGCGCCGCAGCTCGACGATGCCGCGCGAGGTGAAAGCGGTGCCGCGCCTCGCCACCTGCGTGGGGATGATGCAGTCAAACATGTCCATCCCGCGATGCACCGCTTCCAGCAGGTCAATCGGCATGCCCACGCCCATCAAATAACGCGGACGATCCTCCGGCAGCAGCGCGGCGGTGAGCTCGCACACATCCTCGCGCTGATGTTTTTCCTCGCCCACCGCCAGTCCGCCAATGGCGAAGCCATCGAACGGCATCGTCACCAGTCCGGCGGCGCTCTCTTTCCGCAGATGAGGATACAGCGCCCCCTGCACGATGGCGAAGAGCGATTGTGGCGAGTCCTCGCGAGCCGCGAGACTGCGTGCCGCCCAGCGTTGCGTGACTTGCAGAGCCTTCCGCGCCGTTTTTTCATCCGCCGTGCTCGGGATGCACTGATCGAGCACCATCATGATGTCGCTGCCAATGCTGCGCTGCGTCTGGATGCTCAGCTCAGGGCTCAGCAGGATGCGGCGGTTATCGACATAGCTTTGAAACACCGCGCCCTTCTCCGTCATCGACCGCGAGTGCGGCAGCGAGAAGATCTGGTAGCCGCCCGAGTCCGTGAGCACCGAGCCGGGCCATTTCATGAAGCGATGAATGCCGCCCATCTTCTCAAACACCTCCGGTCCCGGCCGCAGCAGCAGGTGGTAGGTGTTCGCCAGCAAAATCTGCGATCCCGATGCTGCCAGCGACTCCGGCGTCTGTGCCTTCACCGTCGCCTGCGTGCCCACCGGCATGAACAGCGGTGTCTGAATCACGCCATGCAGCGTCCGAAACGCCGCTGCACGCGCCCGCGAGCCGCTGGCACGCGCTTGCAGTTGAAAATCGAGACGGGAGGGAGGCATCAGGTCATGTGCTCGTTCAAGGAGCGGGACTTGCCAAGTCCCGGCTTGGTCCACCTCACGGCAGCAGCTCCGCCACTTTGACCTTCAGAGGCTTCAAGGTGATGCTTTGAACGGTTTCCTTCTCCTCATGAACGCGGTGATCGCGGTAGTCGCCACCTTTTGGGCGGGCGAAGACGTGCAGCACTCGCGCATTCAAATCGACCACCCAGTATTCAGGAATGCCCGCGGCGGCATACATCAGCTTTTTGCGGCCGAGATCATCTTTAAGGGAGGTGTTTGAATTCTCTACGATCAGAAGTGTTTCAGCAGCAGTCGGATGGTTGACCCGGTAGCTCTGCGCTTTAACGATGGAAACATCTGGCACGGGCTCGCTCACCTGGCCGAGCCTGACGGGCAACTGACAACGAACGTCAAACTTCTCTCCCAAGCTGCGAAACAGACTCTTGAACGACCGGTCAGTGCTTTGAGCGTGGGTAATATCGATGGGTGGCATCATGACGATTTCTCCTTGAATGAGCTCCACGCGATCGTCCTCCTTGAGGATGCCGATCTCGCCGAGGCGGTAGTAATCCTTCACCGTGAAGCGAAAGGGCTGCGGCGGCGGGAGGGGACGCGACTCCTGCTGCACAACACCAGTCTGGCGCGACCTTGGCGAGGCACTGCGCCGGGCGGTTTTCACGGATTTGGAGGCTAGGGCGACCATGATGGGGTGAAGGTATGACTCGCGAAGCAAATGACAAGCTTCTCCTTGGTCATCAGCCGCGGCGAATCTCCGAGCCTTTGAATTGCACAGCGATGCGGAAAACCTTCTTCTTTCGGCATTCGATCTTGCCGGTCTGAAGATCAAAGCGGTCGGGGATCTCGATGACGTGGACGTCGGTCTTGGCGTGGAAGCCGCGTTCGGAGAAAATGTCGATGAGGATGGCGAGGGCTTCGGGGTCGTGGAAGAGCTTGTCCTCCGTGTTGATGTCAGCGCGGCCGGAGATGGCGTGGCGGACGATGATGGGCATCATCTTCGTCTCGATGAAGGCAACGACGGCTTCCATCAGCTCCGTTTTCTCCACCTTGTAGGCGTCCAAACGGCGCACGAGGTCCTGCCGAGCATGGCGGATGATCTCGCTGGCGAGCGGCAGCTTGCGCAGGAGGTCAAAGGTGCGCGGATCGAGTTCGAGCGAGCTTTGATACTCCAGCTCTTTGACGATGTTTTCCTGCACCAGCTCCAGCGGAGCCTGCGCATTGATGAAGTGGTAGTGGAAGATCTCCTTCAGCGAGACGAGCGCATCGTAGGTCTTCTCTTTGAAGACCTTGTAGCGGTTGCGAGCCAGCGCGGCATCGAAGTCGGTGGCACGCTCCTCCCACAGCTGGCCGAGGCCGGAACTGCGAACCTCCGCGTTGTGCACGAGCACTTCCTGGCCGCGCTTGAGCTGTCGGGCGATGCTTTCGGCCTCATCGACAAAGAGCACCATGATGTGGAAGATGGGCTGCTTGAAATGCGCCGCGTCCGGTGTGTCGAGAAAGTCGCGGCGCAGGCGCACCATCTTGTCGAAGAGCATCTTGAGGCACTCCACCTGCACCTTCGTGCGCGGGAAGCCGTCGAGGATCGCCCCATTCTGCTGCTGGGGCTCCAGCAGCTTGCGCATGAGGATGCCCACGACCTCGCGATCTCCCACCATGCCGCCGCGGGCTTTGATTTCACGGGCCTCCGGCGTGTCGAGCAAGGCGCTGACGATGATGGGCTGCGCATCAATGCCGCGCACCTGGCGGATGAAATCCGTGTTCGTGCCTTTACCCGCTCCCGGTGCCCCACCGAGCAGGATCAGCTCCTTCGGAAAGCGCAGATTCACGCGGCCGTAATCGGCTTCGAGCTGCTTCCACACATGGTTGAAGATGAGCTGCGCATCTTTGATCTCCAAGTCGGCTGGCGCAGCGGGCTTGGAGGCGGTTTCGGGGTTGGTGGAGGACATGGGGTGGGCTTATTCCAAGGAGCGTTCACATTCAAGGAGCGGGACTTGCCAAGTCCCCGTTTTTGATAAGCGCACTTGGCAAGTGCGGCTCCTTGTCACTGCACCGACTTCGCGAGTTCACTCTCCCAAAGTGTGAACTCGTCCGGCGTGAGATGCGCCTTGGCGGGATTCCTCCGGATGTATCGAACGACATTCCGGAGGTGATCGCCATCGCGAATGAGTCGATCAAAGTAGTCGTGCTGCCAAAACTGACCTTGAAGCCCGAGTTTCTCGTGGATCACACCTGCCGTGCGGCGCTTCCAAGTGAAGAGCACCTTTTCGAGCAGCCAGTCTGGATGCAGCATCATGAGTGCATGAACGTGGTTCGGCATGATCACATAGGAGAGCAGTTCATACCGCTGCTGATCGAAGTAGGTGAGCGATTCGACAACGGCCTCGCGAAGGTCCGGCTGACGCAGGACACAGGAGCCATGCCCATCATCCAGCCATTGGTCGATGTGGGCGGAGAAGAGCCTGTGATATTCCGTTTCGACCACTGGCGACCACGGCAGCGGGTGAAGGTGAAGCCAGCGGTCACGCGCCTGTTCTAGATCGTGCAGCATGTCGGCCGGCAGTGAATCCGCCAGGCGAAAGGTGATGAAGTAAGCCGCTCCCGGCTGCTGCCAGTGCGGCAGGTTGTTCCTCGTGACACGGATGTCTTCGAAGGGATTGAAGAACTTCATGGCATGAGCGTGAATCAAGGAGCGGGACTTGCCAAGTCCCGGTTTGGAAGGCGGACTTGGCAAGTCCGTCTCCTTGATGCGGCACTTGGCAAGTGCCTCTCCTTGGAGCTAACCTTTCAGCGTCATCAGATAGGCAAGCAGATCGGCGACTTGCTGGTCTTGGAGAGCATCGAGCAGGCCTTCGGGCATCAAAGAGCGGCGGATGAATTGGGTGCTGCGGATGTCGGTTTTGGGGACGCGGCGGTCGGGGAGGCCGGCTTGGCGGATGACGACGGCGTCTTTGTCTTCGCTGACGAAGAAGGCGTCGATGAGGTCGCCGTTTTTCATTTCGACGCGGTAGATGCGGTAGCCGGGCTCCATGGCGGCATTCGGCGTGAGGATGTTGCGCAAGACGGCCTCCAGGCCCATCGCGCCTGCACCAGAGAGGTTGGGGCCGATTTGACCGCCGGCGCTGCCGATCTGATGGCAGGCCATGCAGAGGGCGCTGAGGGCTTTTCCGTTCGCAGCATTGCCTTTGGGTGCCAAGGCGGTGAATTTGGCGAATTTTGTGTCGAGGGCCTTCGCGGCTTCTTCCGTGAGTAGCGGCGGGGTGTCGATGGTTTTGGCGATGCGGGCACCTTTTTCAAACTTACCCCATTTGGAGTCATAGCGCGTCATGCCTTCGGCTGATGCGAGGATGCGGTCGAAGTTAGCGCGGATCTCCGGCGCGGTGCGCTCGCGCTTCCAGACGCGGAACTCGGTCATGACACCTTCAGTGCCGCCTTTCGGGCCACTCCAGCCGATGCGGCAGTTTTCCCATTTGGCGGGTGCGGGCTTGGTGGCGGTGGCGTCGAGTTCGCCGTTTTGGTAGATGCGGATGATGCCTTTCGCATCGCGGGTGATGGCGATGTGGGTCCAAAGGTCGGGCGTCATGGGTTTGGTGGAGGTGCAGACATCGCGCAACTCGGGGCCGCCGAAGACGCGGAACTTGGACTGGAAGAAGTTCATCTCAGGTCCGCCGGGGGCACCGAGGATGTCGTCATCGTTGCCGATGTTCGGCGCGAGGCGAACCCAAGTCTCGACGGTGAAGGGGCCATCGAGCGTGATCTTGGAATCAACCCACGCGGTGTCCTGGCCGTCGAGCAGCAAGACCTCGCGGAAGATGCCGCCGAGCTGCTGCTGGAGTTTGGCGATGGCGGGATCATCGCCGAGCACGGTGGCGAGGCGTTCGACGGTGGGGCCGTCGAGGTCGGCTTGGGGGAGCGTTTTGTCGAGCAAGGCAGTGACGATGGTCTTCGCGCCGGCTTTGCTGCTGGAGAGGGCGTTCAGGGCGCTGCGGCGCTGCTGCGGTTGAAGTGAAGGATAGAGCGCGAGAAGCTTCGTGGCGGCATCCGGTGAGCGCGACGCGGCGAGGGCTTCGAGCGCGGCATCGCGCGTGAGAGGATCGGGATCGGATTGGGCGAGGGAGGCGAAGAGATCGGGTTCGGCGCTGCGGAGATCGCGGAGGGTGGTGAGGATGTTGCTTTTGTCTTTGGCTTCCTTGACGAGCGACACCAAGTCTGCTTCGAGCGCCGTGAGCTGGAAGCCGCTGATAAGCTGAAGCCCCAAGGTGATGCGGGCACTCTTGCCCGCAGCGGATGCGTTTTCATTGCGGGCAGGAGTGCCCGCATCACTTGCCAGCACCATCTGCTTCGCCGTTTCACTTAGCAGCGGCGCGATCTGCTTCGCATCGAGCTTCGTGCGCTGGGCTAGTAGCTTCTCGGCGACGGCGGCGCGGGATTTTTCGTGGGTGAGGAGTGCTTGGAGAGCCTTGCCGACACCAGCTTCGGCGGGGAACTGGGCGAGGCGGAGGAGTTCTTCGTCATTCGGGGCGCGGTCGAGCTGAGGGAGCAGTTTGGCGACGCGGGAGGCGCTGGCCTTTGGTTCCAATGCGAGCGAGGCGAGCACGCGGGCCTCCACGGGCAGCTTCGTAGCGGCTTCGGAGTCGAGGAACTTCGCGACGAGGTCGGGATGACGCTCCAGAAACATGCGGACGAGGAAGCGCTCGAACTCGCGGTCATAGGCCTCGCGCACGGGGAGCTGCTTGGCAACGCGGGAGGAGGCGATGGTGGGGCCGTTGGGGAGGCTGGGTTTGGCGCAGGCGAGGAGGGCTGCGATGGTTTGATCGGACAGATTCCGACCGATCTGACTGATCTGACTGAATTGGCTGCTGGCGAGATACTCCTGAGCGGCGAAATGGGTCTGCGGGAGCTGTTTGCGATCGAGTAGCTCTTGCCATGCGAGATGCGCCTTCGCGACTGGCTCTTGACCAAGCGACGCGACAAGCTCCTCGGTGCTGAGTTTGGTGAAGTCGGGGATTTCGCTGGTAGTTCGGGCTTCAGCCCGTTCTTCGGCGGTTCCAGAACGGGCTGAAGCCCGAACTACGAACTTGGGCTTCACGCGCCAAATGCGTCCACGCGTCTTGTCACGATCAGGATGCGCCCGCGGGACCTCGTTGTGGGAGATGATCTTGTTATACCAATCGACGATGTAGATGCAGCCGTCGGGGCCGTTGGTGAGGGCGACGGGGCGGAAGAAAGGATCGTCGCAGGTGATGAGGTCGGGGAGCTGGGCGAGCTTCCAATACGCACCGTCGCGGTGCATGGCGATGGTTTGAATCTTGGAGGTGATGGGATTGGCGACGCCCATCGAGTAAGTGGCTGTGCCTTTAGCCGCAGGTATGGAAGAATCGGCTGAAGACGAAACCACTTTCGGAGAGAGCGTGCCACTCTCAATCAGCGCGAGACCGCTCAAGCCCGTGCCGCCCATGCGGAACTCGGCCTGGGGCGGGAAATCGGGCTGGTAGCTCTTCTTCAATGCCTCCATGCCGCCGGGGTAGTAGGCGTATTCGTGGAAGGGCATGACGGGGTAGCCGTAGTCGTTCGCCTCCTGGATGAAGGTCTCGCCTTCGCCGGTGATGACGAGGCCCCAGATGTTGTTCGGGCCGGTGCTGATGACCTCGAACTCGCTGCCGTCGGGCCGCATGCGGGCCATGCTGCACTTGGGCCAATCGACCACGACATCGCTGCCGGGTTTGTGGACTTTGCTGTTGTTGAAAAGGCCCTGCGCCATCCAGATCCAGCCGCCGGGGGCCCGGGTGAACTGATGCGGAAAGAGGTGCGAGTCCTGCACGCCGAAGCCGGTAAGAACGACGTCAAAGGTGTCCGCTTTGCCGTCGCCGTTCGTGTCTTTGTAGAGCTTCAAATCGTGGCCGTGCTGCACGTAGCAGGTATCGCCCGCGCCCCAGGGCAGGATGCCGAGCGGGATGGCGAGGCCGTCGGCGAAGACGGTGGGATTCGTGAGTCCACCTGCGGGAATCTTCGCGTTCAAAGACTCCCGCGGATAGACGAGCACTTTGTCCTTGCCCTTGCCCGCATACACGGCCTCGGCGGCAGCGGGGTTTTCATTCGAATCGACGGGATACTCCAGCGCGGTCTGCGTCCACAGGCGGCCGCGTTGATCGAAATAAACGCTGACGAATTTGCCCAGGCCTTCGCTTTCCTGCACGACGAGTTCGATTTCGTAGCCTTCTGGCAGGTGGAAGAGCTTTTGCTGCTCCTCGGCGGTTTTGGAGGTGCCTTGGACGTCGTTGTAGGAAATGTCGCGTTTAGGGGTGGGTTTGACTGTATTGACGTGATTGACCTTTTTGACGGTCTGCCAAGTCGGAGCGCCGGGGGTGACGGGGAGTTCTTCGATGGTGACCTCTTTGACCTGCACGAGGCAAACGCCGCCACTATGCACCTGCGGGGCGATGTGGCCGTCGAGGGCGATGTTCGGATCGGTCTCGGTGTAGTCCATGCAGTGGACGCCATTGATCCAGGTCTGGATGCGCGGGCCTTCGGCGCGGATGCGGTATTCGTTCCAGCCGAAGACGTCGATGGCCTTGTCGAGCGCGGCCTGCTGCTCGGGCGTGGGTGCCCAGATGACTTTGTTGCGGCGGTGCTCGTCGTAGATTTTGCCGAACCAGCCCGCGCCGCAGTCCACCTGATAACCGCTCATGGCGCTGCCCTCACGCACACTGCGGATCTGGATGCCGCTATTCAGCATGCCGGTCTTCGGATCGCCGCTGACCTTGATTTTGAGCTTCAGCTCGAAGTTCATGTAGGACTGCTTCGTGCTGATGAAGTCGTTCTTTT
>Ga0209299_1000336_pt1 | contig 26935 bp, 23 predicted proteins | sample S_140806_MF_Meta_FD_187326 | JGI IMG/M metagenome (GOLD analysis project Ga0209299, IMG submission 187326) | Freshwater microbial communities from Lake Simoncouche, Canada to study carbon cycling - S_140806_MF_MetaG (SPAdes) (version 2) | ecosystem: Environmental > Aquatic > Freshwater > Lake ...
CTTTTCTTTCATTTGAAGCCACAAAACGATAGAAACTTTCGATCTATCGGCTCAAATGAAAGGAAGCCATTCATTTCTTTCATTGATGAACCGAAGACCCACCGGCCACTTCGTTCCTGTCTCCACTTTGGGGGAGGAGTGCCGCGCCTTTGTCCCGTCACCTCTTCCGCCTGTTCCTCCCCTTGTCTTGGACGAATCGCTGCATGAGCAACTCCAAGATGCCTCCCTCGCCATCGGTCGGCTGGACGGCCAGATCGATGTGCTGCCGGACCGGCAGGTCTTTCTGTATGCCTATGTGAGAAAGGAAGCGGTGCTCTCCTCCCAAATCGAAGGCACGCAGTCCTCACTCAATGACCTGCTGACGCATGAGATGGACCTCGCGCCGGGAGTGCCGCTGGATGATGTGAACGAGGTTTCCTGCTATGTCGCCGCCTTGGAACTGGGCATGCAGCGTCTCGCTGAGGGGCTGCCCATTTCCCTGCGGCTCATCACCGAGTTGCATGCTCATCTCCTGGCCTCCGGCCGTGGCAGCACGAAGCAGCCGGGCGAATTCCGCCGCTCGCAAAACTGGATCGGCGGCACCCGGCCCGGCAATGCCCGCCATGTGCCGCCGCCACCGGACATGGTCCTCGATTGCATGGGATCGCTGGAGAAATTCATCCACAACGACCCCGTGAAGACCGGCACGCTCATCAAGGCCGCGCTGGCCCATGTGCAGTTTGAGACCATTCATCCGTTCCTCGATGGAAATGGACGTTTGGGCCGCCTGCTCATCGCGCTGATCCTCAGCTCGGCGGGCATGCTGCGGCAGCCGATGCTCTATCTGAGCTTGTACTTCAAACAGCACCGCTCGGAGTACTACGCGCATCTCCAGCACATCCGGGAGACGGGCGATTGGGAGGCGTGGCTATCGTTTTTTCTTCGTGGTGTCAAAGAGACGGCGGACGACGCCGCACTCACTGCACGTCGCCTCTGGACGATCTTCCGCGAAGATCGCGAGAAGCTCCTGGCCCTATCCGGTGCCACGGCATCACTGCTTCAGGCACACGAACAACTCCAACGCGTCCCTTTGCTCTCCGCCAGCAAGGCAGCAGCTAGAATGAATGTCTCGCTGCCCACCGCCACGAAGGCCATGCAGCGCCTCCAAACTCTCGGCATCGTGCGCGAGATCACCGGTGGCAAATACGGCCGTCTTTATGCCTACGACGCCTATCTCACGATCCTCAGCGAGGGCACGGAGCCGCTGCGTCGGTAGCTGGCAGCCTCACTCGGTCACGCCCCGCGCCGAATGCCCCGTGTGGAAAGCACGTTGCGAACGAGGCGCACCATATCGGCCGGCTCGTAGGGCTTGGGCAGGACGGCGGCGAAGCCGTAGGCGGCTGGTTTGGCCATGACGGGATCATCGCTGTAGCCGGAGCTGACGATGGCGACCACGTCGGGATCGAGCTGGCGGAGCTTTTCCATGGTGCGAACGCCGCCCATGCCGTTCGGGATGCTCAAATCGAGCACGACGAGGTCAAAGACGCGGCCTTGATTCATGCTCTCTTGATAGAGGCGCACGGTTTCGCTGCCTTCAGCACTTTCGGTGATCTCAAAGCCCTGGCTGGCGAGATTTCGCACGATGAGGTTTCGCACGAGCGGGTCGTCTTCGAGCACGAGGATGCGCGGCTGACTCACAGGAGCGTCCGGTGGGGCATCAAAGACCTGGCTGAGGCCGAAGCTATCTACCTCCTCCGCATCGGCATCGAGCGGCATGTAAAAGCGCACGGTGGTGCCACGCCCAGACTCGCTGCTCACAGTGATGGTGCCGCCGTGGGCCTTGGCGATACTTTCGCAGACGGTGAGGCCGAGGCCGGTGGCGTTTTCGCTCTTCCGCGTGCTGAAGTAGGGCTCAAAGATGTGCGGCAAATGGTCAGCGAGGATGCCTTCACCCAAGTCCTGCACCTCGAGGGCAATGCCGGAGGGCTGGAAGTTTTGATCCGTGACGAGCTCGCCGGGGAACATCTGCGCATGATCCGGCACAAAGGCGCGGACGATGATCTGACCGCCGTCAGGCTGGGCCTGCTCGGCATTGCGGATGAGATTGCCGAGGAGGCGGCGCACTTGCGCGGGATCGAGCGGGATGGAGGGCAGGCCGGGCTGGACCTCAATGCGATAATCGATCCGCGCGGCGCGGGTGTGATGCGCGAAGAACTTGTCGATGAGGTCACCGATGTTCGTGAGGCGTTTAATCGGCGCTCCACCGCGAGCAAAGGTGAGCAGTTGCTGGACGAGATTCTGCGCCTGGAGCGTGGCCTGCTTCGCGGTGTGCAGCTCGGGCAGGGTAATGGCATTGCGCAGGCGCATCTCGGCGAGGGAGATATTGCCCAGCAGCACAGTGAGGAGATTGTTGAAATCGTGCGCGAAACCACGGGCCAGCAGACCGAGTGATTCCAGGCGGTCCATGCGACTGCGGCGCTCGGCTTCCTCGCGTTTCGCGGTCACATCCTGGATGAGCATGAGCATGCCCTCGCCAAAGGGATAACCGCGCAGCTCCAGCCAGGCGCGTTTCGCCTCATAATAGAGATCGCGGCTCACCGGCTCGCGATGCATGAGCGCATGGGCAAAGGCCGCATGATGCTCGTCTCGCACGGCAGCGGGCACGAGATCCCAAAACGACATGCCGAGCATCGCGGCGGAATCCCTCTCGAAGAGCTGGGTGGCGCTGGCATTGGCATAAGTGAGCCGCCAGTGCGCATCGAGGGCCACGAGCGGATCGGAAATGCTCTCCACGATATCCACCAGCGGCGCGGAGGCGTGTGAAGGCGCCGCGACAGGTGCTGGCAGGGTTTCTTTCTCCTGTAAAAGAGGACGAAGAAGAATGATTAGACCGGTGAGCTGCCCATGCGCATCCCGGAGAGGCGTACAGCGATCCTGGATCGGCACGCGGGTGCCGCTACGCGTGGTCAGCCACACGGTGCGCTCGGCTCCGGCGGCCTCGCCCTCACCGGAAAGCATCTCCGCTGGCTCGCCGGAGGTATGGAAGATGCGAAAAACTTCGTTCAGCGAACGCCCGGCAGCCTCATGGGGCGTCCAGCCCGTCACCCGGGCCGCCGCCGGATTCATGAAGACGATGCCACCCGCCAGATCCGCCGCAATGACACCATCCGTGAGGCTTTGAAAAGCCTCGAAAAAGCTATGCTCCCGCCGCTGGCGGTCCCGCTCCTCCAGATGCCGCTGGGCAGCGACCTCCACCGCGAGACGCAGTTCATCGTGGCTGAAAGGCTTCAAGAGGTAGCCCTGCGGATGCGTCTCGCGTGCTCGGGCCACCGTTTCGAGGTCGGCGCAGGCCGTGACATACAAAATGGCCACCGTCGATCGGGTTTGGAGTCGGCGAGCTGTTTCGATGCCGTCGATCTCACCCGCCAAATGCACATCCAACAGTACCAGATCGGGCCGAAGCTCCTCAAAACGCTCCAGCGCCTCCTCGCCCGAGGCACAAATGCCCGTGACAATGTATCCCAGCTGCCCGAGTGACGCGGCCATATCACACCCGACGAGACCTTCGTTCTCGACGATTAGGATGCGGATGCGATCGGTTCCGGTCATGTGATGGGGTTGAGTGAGTATTTTAACTCGAATGAAATGCAAACGCCATAAAAATTAAAGAGATATTACCCTCCAACTTCCAGTCAGCATGGAAATCGCCTGCCTAGGAGCAAGGTCTGAGCGCTCCATGGTGAAATAGCTGCCTAGGCCTGAAAACCAGTTCCGAAAGCTTCTTCAGGGCTTTTTCGCCGGTTTGGCGGTTTCGGCAGCCTTCTTCTCCTTATCTTCCTTCTCCGGCTTCGTGACCTCCCGCATTGGATTCGTGGCCTTATCATCCTTGTAGAGCTGGAATTTGCTCTTCACGGGGCGGCGCGGCCAGAAGTTGTTCTCCACGTCGGTATCGGTGAGTTCCTGGCGTGGGTCAAAGGTGACGGCTTTGATTTCTTTCTTCGTGAAGATCATCTTCGAGGCCTTTCGGGTGTCGAAGCGCCAGATTTCCGCAGGCAGCTTCATTTCTTCCGAGCTGCCGTCAGTGTATTCCACCTTCAAAATCACCGGCGTGAGCATGCCGCCGAGGTTGCTGAGCTCGACGAGGTAAAAGTTGTGCTTTGTCTGGAGCAGCTTGGGATCGATTTTCTCCTCCTTGAGCTCCTTGATGAGAGTTTCGTATTTTTTCTTGTCGCTCGGCAGCACGGTGGTCTCGTCAAAGCTGTCGTAGAAGTCCTTCAGCTCGGGGAAACGGTCCACGCGCTTCGGCAGCGGGTAATTTCGCTCTTCCGTGAGTGTCTTCGGCAGCTCGCCCTCTTCCTGCTTCTTCTTTTTCTTCTCCACCGACGGATCGCGTGAGTCGAGCTGCATCCACTTCACCTCGTCGATGGACACATCGACGTGATCCACGCTGTAGAACCAACTGCGCCAGAACCAGTCAAGGTCCACGCCGCTCGCGTCCTCCATGCTGCGGAAGAAGTCGCTCGGCGTCGGCCGCTTGAACATCCAGCGACGCGAGTAGGTCTTGAAGGCGTGGTCAAACAGCTCACGACCGAGAATGTGCTCGCGCAGGATGTTCAGCGCCGCCGTGGGTTGGCCGTAGGCGTTGGGGCCGAGATCGGCGATGCTTTCGCTGTTCGTCATCACTGGCACACGATCGGTTGAGCGCAGGTAGCTGACCATGCCGCGTTCATCGCGGCGATGATGCCAGTCGTTCTCCCATTCTTCTTCCGCGAGGTATTCGACGAACGAATTCAGCCCCTCGTCCATCCAGGTCCACTGACGCTCGTCGCTGTTCACGATCATCGGGAAGTAATTGTGCCCCACTTCATGAATCACCACGCCGATGAGCGCATACTTGGTGCGCTCGGGATAGGTGCCGTCTTTTTCCGGACGTGGGCCGTTGAAGCAAATCATCGGGTATTCCATGCCGCCGACGTGTTTGTTGTTCACCGACCACGCCACGGGATACGGGTAATCAAAGGTGAACTTCGAGTAGACCTCGATCGTGTGCGCGATGGCATGCGTCGAGTATTTGTCCCACAGCGGCATCGCCACCGCCGGGTAGAGCGACATGGCCATCACCGGCTTGCCATCCACCTTCGTGCCCTCGACCGCCATCGCATCCCACACGAACTTCCGCGAGCTGGCGAAGGCAAAGTCTCGCACCTTGGACGCTTTGAACTCCCAGGTCTTCTTGCCCTTCGGTTTGCCCTTTTCCGCCGCCTTCGCCTCGTCCGCCGTGATGATGAAAACCGGCTTCCGCGTCTCTTTTTCCGCCTTCGTCAGCCTCTCGCGCTGGGTGGCGGTCAAAACGGTCTCCGCATTCGTCAGCACACCCGTCGCGGCGACGATGTGATCGTCCGGCACGGTCAGACGCACCTCATAATCACCGAACTCCAGCGTGAACTCGCCCGTGCCGAGGAACTGCTTGTGCATCCAGCCCGCGTAATCCGTGTAGGCCGCCATGCGCGGGAACCACTGCGCGATGGTGTAGATGCAGTTTTTGTCTTCTTCGAAGTATTCGTAGCCCGTCCGCGCCCCGATGCGGCGGCCGTCATTGATCGGAAAACTCCACGCGATCTTGAAAACGAACTCGCCACCCGGTTTCAGCGGCTGCGGCAGGTCGATGCGCATCATCGTCTTCACAATCGCATGCTGTAGCTCCTTGCCCGCCGCATCGGTCAGCGAGCTGATCTTCAACGCACCGTCATACTCCTCATACGCCAGCAGCCGGTCCACCGCCGCGTAACTCACCTTCGCCGGATCGATGCCTCGTTTGGTGTTCGGCACCGCCCGCATGTCCGCATCATGCGCGAAGTAATTCTGGTCCAGCTGCACCCACAGGTAGTCCAGCGTGTCCGGCGAAGCATTGTGATAGGTCACCGTGGCCTTCGCGGTGATGCTGCGCTTCACATCATCGAGCTCCGCGTCGATCACATAATCCGCCCTGTTCTGCCAGTAACCCGTCCCCGCCGCGCCCGAGGCGATGCGCTGCGCATTCGGTGTCGGCAGCATCTGCTCAAGCTGCTGAAACTTGCCCACTGGAGAACCGGATTGAGCCGCCGCCGAGCAAAAGGCGAGAAGGAGGAGCAGAAAGCGCTTCATCATAGGTTCGCAACTCTCTCAAAGAGCGGCGGAGATGGCAAGGGCCGTTGTGATTTGCCCTAGCTTTATCGCGACTCGCGCCAGCGTCGTGGAGTGCGGTGGCAAGCCTTGGCGCGACACCGCTGTCGTCTGCCGGACGGCGTTCTATGGACTCAGCTCACTCTTCTCGCACTCGACAGCGCCGTCGCCGATGCCTGACGGCCCCCGCATCTCTGCCGCACGCACTCCACGACGCTGCCGCGCCAGTTGAGCGCCATGATTGTCCAGTCGCTGACTGCACAATTCACTCCCCTCGCCTCCTTCCCGCTTGCCAGCCTCCGGGCGTTCTGATTGCATCGACGCATGGAACCGCCTGATTTTCTTTCTCGTCGTGATGCCCTCAAAGCCACCATTGCCTCCATCGGGCTGAGTTCGCTGGCGTTTGAACCGGCGCAGGCCGCATCGACCACCACACCGGATGCGCGACGTGGTTCGACGAAGCGGTATGACATGCTCAAGTCGATCAACCTGTGGGCCTTTCCGTATCCCGAGCGCATGACGCTGCGCGAGTGCCTGCAACTCGCCAAGGACGCCGGATTCGACGGCATCGAGCTCAACTACGACCTCGACAACGAGCTCTCGCCGAAACACGGCACGGCGGATTATGTGAAGATCCGAAAGATGGCCGATGAGATCGGCATCCAGATCAGTGGGCTGTGCTCCTTCCTCTTCTGGCCTTATCCGCTCACCAGCAATGATCCGGTGAAACGTGCGCAAGGCATCGAACTAGCCGGAAAGATCGCGCAGTGTGCGCATGACCTCGGCGTGGAGAATGTGCTCGTCGTGCCAGGAGCGGTTCACATCCCGTGGCGCACGGATCACGAGCCGGTGGCGAATGATGTGTGCGACTCGCGTGCCCGCGAGGCTGTGGGGCAGCTCGCGAAGCAGGCGGAGAAGCTCAAAGTTTGCCTCAACATCGAAAACATCTTCTTCAACGGCTACCTCATGACGCCGATGGAGATGAACGCCTTTGTGGACAGCTTCCACAGCGAGCATGTGCGCGTGCATTTCGACACGGGGAACATCAGCATGTTTCAGTTCCCCGAGCACTGGGCCAAAGTGCTCGGCAACCGCACGAAGAACGTCCACCTGAAGGAGTTCACCAAAAAAGGCACCGACTTCAGCCTCGAAACCTTCCGCCCCCTGCTCGACGGCACTACGAACTGGCCCGCCGTCACCGATGTCCTCGCGGAGACCGGCTACAAAGGCTTCCTGACCTTCGAATACTTCCACCCGTATCCCCATTACCCCGAGGCGCTCATCTGGCAGACCTCGGATTCGATGGATCGCATCCTCGGCCGCAAATCATGAGAGAACTCCTCACCAGCCTCGATTGGACACGGCTCGGCTTTTACAAGTCGGTGCTCGATGAAGCAGGCATCGCCAGCTTCATCCGCAATGAGCACACGGCGCAGCTCATCAATGTGCTCATCGGCCCCTGCCAGCCTTCGCTGTGCGTGGTGAATGACGATGAATATGACGCGGCGATGGCGCTGCTGCAGCCGCATCATGACCAGACGGCTTCCAGCGGCTCGGAATGGACCTGCGCAGGCTGCGGCGAGGTGAATCCGGCGGAGTTTGAGCTGTGCTGGAAGTGCGGTCAGGTGCGCAGCGAAGGCCCGCAATAAAAAAAGCGGAGCCGTTTCCGGCTCCGCTGAGGAAAATCGAACCTTCGGGAGGTCTTAGACGAGGCCAGCGGCCTTGAGCGTCTTGAGAGCACCGTTCTTGTTCACGGTCTTGAGGGCGCGAGCGGTGAGCTTCACGTCAACGAATTTGCCCAGTTCCGGCACCCAGATACGCTTCTTGCGAAGGTTGGGGAGGATGACGCGCTTCACACGCTTGGTGATGTGACGACCGATACCGCCTTCTTTCTTGGCTTTACCGCTGCGATGGATGTGGTGGCCGCGAGTGACGCCGACGCCGGTGATTTGACAAACTTTAGCCATAGGATTGGTAAGGTGGGGGTGGGAAAGGGGGCGAGATGGTAGCCACCTTGGACGGTCCGTCAAATGCTTTGGCCGTTCGTTTTGAGTTCAGGGGAGGCCAAAAGGCCGGAAAAGGGGCTATTTCAGCTCGTTCCACTTGTTCACGAGGCCGGTGCGCACGCCGCCGATTTCATAGAGCTTGGACTTGTCGTGGACCATTTCCTTCCGGCTGAGGCCGGTGATGGCGTAGTCCTTGCGCAGGAAGATGGCCTGCTCGGGGCAGACCTCCTCGCACATGCCGCAGTAGATGCAGCGGATCATGTCGATATCGAATTCCTTGGGGCGTTTCTCCACCTTGGCCCAGGGGTCGTCACTGGGGATTTCACCCGGGATGATTTTGATGGCCTTGGGCGGGCAGATGAATTCGCAGAGCTGGCAGCTCACGCAGCGCTCGCGGCCCTGCTCATCGGTGACGAGGGTGGGGGCACCACGGTAGTGCTCGGGGAGGTTCTCGTCCCATTTTTGCTCGGGATACTCCATGGTGATCTTCGGCTTCTTGCCGGCGATCTGGAGAAAGGTCTTCAAACCATGCGAAAGGGTGATTTTGAGGCCTTTGGCGAGCGTGGAAATGAACCAGCGCTCGTGCCAAGCGAGCTTCGGGCGTTGAACGACAATGGTGGCCATGAGGTGCGGGGCGGCGGGGCTGCCGGGGAGGTTTTTCGGCGCTGAGTATCCGGGCGCAGGCCGGAGCGGCAACCGCATTTTGTGAAAAGTTTCACAAGGGGCGACTGGCGGTCATTTTGCGCCCGTGCAGGCGGCTCGGATGCAGCCTTGCGCTTTCTTCGCGAGCCTGTTTCTTCTGCGCCTCATGTCCAAGGCGGCCCATAAAGAAGTCACGACGAAGTTTTTCCACACTGGCAGTGAGGAGGAGCCGTTTCGCTTTGCCTGCGGCGAATCGCTCCCTGGCATCACCGTGGCCTACGAGACTTATGGGAAGCTGAACGCCGCCAAATCGAACGCCATCCTGCTTTTCCACGCCCTCTCCGGCAGCCAGCACGCTGCGGGAGCGAATACCCACGTCGAAGGTGTGGCGGATCGCTGGTCTGAGGATCTTCACCACGGCTGGTGGGACCTTTTCATCGGCCCAGACAAGGCGCTGGATACGAAGCGCTACTTCATCATCTGCGCGAATTACCTCGGCGGCTGCTACGGCTCCAGTGGGCCGCTTTCGATCAATCCCGCCACTGGTAAGCCCTACGGCCGCGATTTCCCACCAGTGCGCACGAGCGATGTGGTGGCCTCGCAGCTCGCCCTGCTGGATTCGCTGGGCATTGAGAAACTGCACGCAGTGATCGGGGCGAGCGTGGGCGGGCTGCTCGCCATCAATCTCGCCACGCTGCACCCGGACCGCGTGAAGCTCGTCGTGCCCGTGGCCACTGGCTGCCGCACCACCGTTTTGACGCGTCTCACCCTCTTCGAGCAGGTGCTGGCCATCGAAAACGATCCGAACTTCAACGGCGGCACCTACAGCGAGGACAAGACGCCCGAATACGGCCTCGCCCTCGCCCGCATGATCTCGCACAAGACCTTTGTGCATCTCGACGCCATTGAGCGGCGTGCCCGCCAGGATGTGAAGCAGGGCGGTGATACGCTCGCGTGGTATCGCGTGCAGCACAACGTGGAGAGCTACATGCTCCATCAGGGGAAAAAATTCGTGAAGCGCTTCGATGCGAACACCTACCTCCGCATCGCGGACATGTGGCTGCGCTTTGATCCGCTCCAGGATGCCGGAGTGGAGAGTTACGAGGCTCTTTTCGCCCGCTCGCGTGCCGCCGGACAGCATTTCCTGGTCTTCAGCATCGACAGCGATTTCTGTTTCTACCCCGAGGAACAGGCCGAGCTGGTCTCCCACCTCGAAAAGGCGGGCGTCTCCTGCATGCACATCACCGTGCATTCGGACAAAGGCCATGATTCCTTCCTGCTGGAGCCGCAGCTTTACACCCCGCACCTCGCTTACACGCTGGAAGGCCGCTGGGAAAAAACCTCCATCGACCGACCCGTGCTCGAGGTGGAGTGAGCGTGCTCACTTCGCGTTCACCGTGGCTTCCACCTGCTTCGCAAAGGTTTGATCTTCGGCGCTGAGTTTATCCAAAGGCACCTCGAAGGGCTTGTTGTTCACCAAGAGGCGGATTTTACCTTCCCGGAGCAGGGTGAATTTCTCCGGCGGCTTCGGCGCGGGAGCCGCCATCGCCGCCGCTTGCGCTTCCGCAGCCGTCGGGCGCTTCACCTCGATCACCGCATCCTCGAAAGCGATCATCTTCCCGAGCAGCGAACGGCCATCGGCGCTCTTCCACTGCCGCAGCTCGCCAAACGAATAGTGGCTCGTGATGCGAGCCGTCGCCTCCGAAGTCGCGGGTGCCACATTCACGGCGGCATTTCCTGAGTTCGCTCCGCCGGAGATACCACGCTGGCCAAACTTCGTTGGCGTCGTCGGCGTAGCGATCTGAGCCGTCGAAGCCGTGGTGAAGGCGAAAAAGAGGACGGCGAGGCGTTTCATACCCTTGAGCCTACCACGTCGCCCCATCGTCAGGCAAGCACCTGGCTCAATGGCCGCCATTCTCGCCCTCTTCCGGCGGATCGGTGTCTTCGATCTGAGCGGCGGCTTTGAGCTGATCGAGGAGGTCGTTGAATTTCGCATCGCGATGCTGCTCGATGAGGCGGGCGCGGACGGCTTCCTTGACCTCTTCGAAGGGATGCGGCGCGGGCTGCTTGCGGCCGAGTAGGGTGCAGATGTGAAAGCCGAGCTGAGTGGTGAAGACAGGACTGATTTCGCCGTCGTTCATGCTGAAGGCGATGGCTTCGAACTCCTCCATGAACTCGCCACGCTTGAACCAGCCGAGGTCGATCTGCTGCTGCTCATCCGCGCGGTGTTCCTCGGCCGTTTTCATGAAATCAGCCCCATCGAGGAGCTGGCGGCGGATGTCCCGCATGGCCTGGAAGACCTCATCGCGGCTTTTGGCCCCTTGCAGGCTCTTGGTGATATGCGCGGCGTGGATCTCCTCGGGGGTCAAATAGAGCTCGGTGGAGGCCTCGTAGGCCGTACGGAGTTCGGCATCCGTCGGCACGGGCTCCGGCTCATAAATAGCCTGGAGCGTTTTATCGAGGCGAACGCCGCCAGCGAGGTTGTCACGGATCACGGCCTTGTCGGCCACAGGCACGCCGATCTTGAAATAGAACTCCGCCTCGCCGCCAGCTTCTTCGATGAGTTTGCCTAGGCGGGTGTCGATGTCTTCCTCGGGCACCTCGGGGTAGCGGCGGCGGCTTTCCTGGCCCAGCAGAACACGGGAGGAGATGTTTTCCTTCGCCAGAGTACGGAACTCAGGATCACGCTCGCAGCAGGCGATCTGCAGCGTGCGCTCGTGGAAGCCTTTGATCTCGCGGAACTCCGCTTCGATGATTTCGTCGTCGATTCTCTCGCCGTTGATGATGAGTGCCATGGTCAGCGATCATGGAGCGCAGCGGCGCGGGCGCAAGGTTTGACAAGGAAGACGGGGTGGCCTACTTGCCGAACGAAACGCTATGCTGAAGCCGATTTTCATGATTCCCGCCGCCGTGCTGCTTCTCAGTTCCTGTGGCAGCGCCCCGCGAGCCATCCCGGTGTCTCCTCGTGAGGTGCCGATCTACCAGCAAGCCGCGATGACGCAGGGAGATGCCGGGGCACAGGTAACGCCTGCGTTTTCCCAAGCACCGGATGTAGAGCCCAGATTGGCCGTGAGCTCCGGCCCCTCGATCCGTGCAGCTTCCTACCTGCTGCTGGATGCTCGCAACGGCCAGCACCTCGCCGCCCGAGGCGCCGAAACGCCCCGCGCCGTGGCTAGCACGCAAAAACTCGTCACCGCCCTCGTCGTGTTGGATGCGGGAAATCTCGACAAACCTGTCCGCGTGGCCGCCAGCGATGTCGCCGTGGAGCCCACGCGGCTCGGCCTGAAGCCCGGGGAGGTTTACACCCGCCGCACGCTGCTCTACGCCTTCCTCGTAAAGAGCGCCAACGACGTGGCGAATGTGCTCGCCCGTGACAACGCCGGCAGCATCCCGGCCTTCGCGGCAAAGATGAATGCGAAAGTGCGTTCACTGGGCTGCACGAACTCCTATTTCGTGAACCCGCACGGCCTCACCGCACCCGGCCAGCGATCCACCGCTCGCGACATGGCCCGTGTCGCCATGGTGGCTTACCGCGACACGACCATTCGCGACATCGTCCGCCGCAAATACTACTCCTTCCGCCGGGCCGATGGCCGCACGGTGACGCTCGAAAATACCAACGATCTCCTCGGCCGCATGCCGGAGTGCAACGGCATGAAAACAGGCTACACCGTAGCTAGTGGACGCTGCCTCATCTCCACCGCCAGCAGCGGCGGACGGGATGTGATTCTCGTGCAGCTCGGCACCAAGACGAAATACATCTGGGATGACGCCCGCTTAATGATGAGCTGGGGCCTGCAGCGTGCTCGAAGCCGCTTCGGTGTGGCAGCCAATTGATAGCGGCAGCGATGAAGCTAAATTTTGTCGAGCCATCAGTTGCGACGAAGCGAGCGTAGCGCATCATGCGCCCCCCAATGCCCGCTGTTTCGCTCGTATGCCCCCATTGCGAAAAGCCTGTCGAAGTGCAGGTCACGGGTGTGACGCGCTCGCGTCCCTGCCCGGAGTGCGGGGAGATGCTCATGCTCCAAGTGGCGGAGAAGAACAAAAAGTCCAAACGCCGTGCCCTGCTGATGGGCGGTTCCGTGCCCGAGACGCCTGCCGAAAGCACGCTCCAAATTCCCACCCGCAAAGCCGCAGCCGCCAAGATCGAAAGCACGGAAGCGGCTCCACCAGCAGAGGAACAGCCCGCAAAGGCTTCCGAAGCACCTGCCGAGGCCGAAGAGCAGCGCCCTCCCACCGGTTCGCACGCTGGTTCCCTCAGTTTCGTGCCTTCCCACGAACCCCAGGTGCTGCCCGGAGATGCCTTCGAGCGCATGCGGATGGACCCCGAGATCAAAGAATTCCGTAAACGCCTCATTCTAGGTAGTGGCATTGTCCTCGGCAGCATCGCACTGGTGTTTTTGATCCGCGCCCTGTCCCCCGGTGAGGATACCGAGGTGAATAAAACGACCACCCAAGAAATCGAGACGGCAGCAAGCCTGATCCAAGAGGAAGTGCCTTCCCCCGCGCCCGTGCCAGCTGGCAGCCTCGTCTTCAAAGCCACGAGCAAGCAAGACTTCGCTCAGGCCACCACCTCCGCCTCCTCCGGTGCCACCTCCAGTCAGCTCACGATGGATATGGCCCTCTCCGTGGAAGCCCTGCGGAAATTCCTCGCTGCGCCCAACTGGAAAGAGCGCCTCGCGTGGTCGCGGCCTGTCGATGGCCTCGAAGAACGCATGGCCGCTTTTTACTCCAAAAATGCGGATGGCCCTGTGGCTCACGAAAACATCGTCGAGTCCCAAGAAGCCAGCGGGGATTTCTTCGAGCACACCGTCGTCCTCGAAGGCGGTGGCCGCCGCCCCGCCCTCGTCGAAAAAACCGCCAATGGCCCTCGCGTGGACTGGGCGGCCTTCGTCGGAGCCGGTGACATGGGTTGGAGCCAGCTCATGGACGAGAAGCCCCACTTACCCGTCACCATGCGAGTCATGGTCTCCGACGGCTTTTTTTATGAAAACCAGTTTGGCAGCCCGAAACTGCTCAAATGCCTAGAGCTACGCTGCGTCTCCGAACCCGGTGCGCCGATGATTCATGGCTACATGGAACGTGATAGCAATGCTGCCCGGCAGATCGAATTCTGGCTCAAGCAATCCAACGGAGCCGCCCTGCCGCTCACGCTGCGTCTCCAATACCCGCTCAACGCTCCCTTGCCCGAGCAGGTGTGGGTCACCGAAATCGTCCGCCAAGGTTGGCAGGATTGATTGGCCTCAATTTTGCCGCCATCTACGTTTCAAAGCGCGAAAAACGCGATGATTGTGCAATAATTGCGAGAGCCAGTCGTAGGTTGTGCGTCTTCACACCCTGTTTTTCAAAAATACCACCCCTCCGCACCCCATGAAAATGCATCCCCACTGCCAAGGTAACCACCTTGATCTCCGCGCTGGCGTGAGCCGCCGCGACTTCCTATACGTCGGCATGGCCGGTAGCCTCGGCCTCACCCTGCCAGATATGCTCCGCCTTCAGGCCGCTCCGGTGATGCCCGAAGTGGAAAACTTCAAAGCTGTCGCGGATTCCATCATTCATATCTACCTGCCCGGTGGCATGGCCCAGCACGAGTCTTGGGATCCAAAGCCCTTTGCCTCCCCGGAATACCGCGGTCCCTACACCCCGATCAAGACCAGCATCCCCGGAGAATACGTTGGCGAGAAGTTCCAGAACATCGCCAAGATCATGAACAAGCTCAGCGTCATCCGCAGCATGACGCACGGTGAGGCCGCCCATGAGCGTGGCACCCACAACATGTTCACCGGCTATCGTCCGAGCCCGGCGATCAAGTTCCCCAGCTTCGGCTCCATCATCTCCCACGAGCAGGGCAGCCGGAACAACCTCCCACCCTACGTCGTGGTGCCAAACGTCATCGCTCCTGAGCAGGGCACCGGCTATATGAGCAGCGCTTTCGGTCCGTTTGCCCTCGGCAGCGATCCTGCGGACAAAGGCTTCACCGTGCGTGACCTGCTCACGCCGAAGGAAGTCGATGAAAAGCGCTTTGACCGCCGCCGCAACCTTCTCGGAGCCGTGGACGAACACTTCAAGTCCGCCGAGAAGTCCGACGCCATCGCCTCCATGGATAGCTTCTACCAAGCCGCCTACGGCCTCATCAGCAGCGCCAAGGCCCGCGAAGCCTTCGATCTCACCAAGGAATCCGACAAACTCCGCGATGAATACGGCCGCAACACCGCCGGCCAGCGTTTCCTCCTTGCCCGCCGCCTCGTCGAGTCCGGCGTCCGCATGGTCTCCGTCACCTACGGCGGCTGGGATCACCACAGCAACATCAAGAGCGCCTTCGACGGCCAGGCTCCCAACTTCGACCAAGCCTTTGCACGCCTCATTCGTGACCTCGACGAACGCGGCATGCTCAAGCGCACGCTTGTCATGGTCAGCTCCGAATTCGGCCGCACGCCGAAGATCAATGGCACCAATGGTCGTGACCACTGGCCCCGCGTCTTCTCCGTGGCCATGGCTGGCGGCGGCGTGAAGGAAGGCTACATCCATGGTGCCTCCGATGCCCTCGGCGGCGAGCCAGATCGTGATGCCGTGGGTCCAGAAGATCTCGCCAAGACCATGTATCGCCTCCTCGGCATCAATGCCGAGAAGCGCATCATGTCCGATGGCGCCCGTCCCATCGACATCGTCAACGGCGGCCGCATCCTCACCGAGATGCTCGCCTGATCCAAAAGCCCGTTTTGATCCACAAAAAGCCCGGACAGCGATGTCCGGGCTTTTTTGTTTCTTGAGACAATCAACTCAAGCCACCGCTGACTTCATGACGGCTTCAGCAGCTTTTGAAGAAGCTGTAACCGACGATTTTGCCTGCTGGGCTTCCACCTTCACGCCCATGACGGCGAGCGTTTTCTCCGCCTGCGTAACGCTGCCATTCCAGGAGGTAACGATGGGATAAACCTGCGCCGTGTTGGCGAGGAAGACGGTGCCGGGGATGAGTTCCTCGGGCGGGCAGAGCTTCTTTTGGCCGAGGCGGTAGATGGGCTCGACGAAGGGGGCGCGGAAGATGTAATCGGCCTCGATGTCGGCAGCGGTGAGGTCATGGAAAAGCTTTTGGAGGGCGGCGGTCCAGTCGCGGCGGATGTCGGCATCGGGCTGGGCGAAGCGTGAATCGCTGCGGTGGAGGTATTTCGTGAGATAGACGACGTGGCGGGCACTGCGGTCAGCGATGTCGGTGAGCGTGGAGGTCTCGACGACGCCATCAAAGGGATGCTCGCTCTGCGGCGTGGCCACCCAGTAGTGCGTGGTGAGCGGGCGCTTGAGGAAGAGCAGATGGTTGATGACGCCTTGGTAATCCGTCGAGGTGTCCAAAGCGGGCATCTTGACCTTCATCGCGGGGCCGATGAGTTTTTCGACCTGCGGCGTGGGCAACGTGATGACCATCTGATCGAATGAAGCCGCTCCGGTGTTGGTGGTGACGGTCGTCCTGCCTTCGGCATCGAGATCGATGCCGGTGACGGTGGTGTTGAGATGAATCTGGCCGCCGTGACGCGTGATGACCTCGGCAAAAGTATCCGTGATGCGCTTGTAACCGCCGCGGATATAGCCTTTCTGCTCGCCTTTGCTTTCGCCCTTCTCGCGGTTGAAACGGGTCCAGAACCACAACGCAGGCACGTCGTGATAGCGGTCGCCGAATTTGGCTTCGAGCATCGGCTTCCAGAACTTCGCGAAGGCGTTTTTGCCGCTGAGTTTGGTGAGCCAGCTCACGGTGGTGACATCGTCGAGACCTTTGTCGCTCACGAGACGGCCAACGAGGCCGGTGATGCCGACACGAATGCGATCCAGGAAGCGTAGCGGGGCAAATTTGAGCAAATCGACGGCGGTGTTGAGCGGGAAAAATTTCCCGGCGTGTGCATACGCGAAGGTGGTGGGACGCCAATAGACCTCATCGCGAATGCCAAGCGCCTCCAACGTGCGCAGCAGCGGCCCATCGCTGGGCAGCGTGCAGTGATAAAACTTCTCAAACGTCCGCCCGCCATGCTCGAAGAAGGTGCCGAGACCACCAAGCTGCTCCGAGCCTTCGTAAATCGTGACACTGTGACCCGCCTGAGCAAGGCGCAGCGCACAAGTGAGGCCGGAAATGCCGCCGCCGAGGATGGCGACTGTTTTTGGAGCGGAGTTCATGGGTGGATTGGCTGTTGGTGGTGCTGGCGGAGTGGGAAAATGACGAATTCAGAATGACGAAGGACGAAAGAAGCCAGAAGTCCGAATGACGAGGGTGAGAGGTCGTGAGCTCGTTTTGAGTTCGGACTTCGTCATTCAGTCGTCATTCGGAATTCGACATTCGTCATTTTAGCCTCATGCGCGTGCCCGATACTGCTCACGCAGCGCATGCAGCGATTCCTCCTGCTTCTGAGGGAGCTGGTCGAGGGCCCAGTAGCGGGAGATGACGTTGAAGTAGCGCTTGATGGTGCGGGTGATGTTCATCTTGCTGACGCCGACCTTGAGGTCGTAGCGCAGGGTGTAGGGGATCTCGACGGCGCGGGCACCGAGCCAGCGGAAGCGCAGCAGCAGCTCGAGCATGCAGGCAAAGCTGCTCTCCTGGATGAGCTTCTCGCCGCTGTTCTGGATGAGCTTGCCCAAAGCGACGCTGCGGTAGGCGCGGAAGCCGGTCGAGTAGTCACGCACGTTCTTGTAGGGCAGCAGCGTCTTCATCATGGCGAAGCACCCAATGCTGAGGAACTGGCGGAAGTAAGGCACGCCCTGCACGACGCTGCCTTTTTGGAAACGGGAGGCGATCACGATATCCGCATCGCCGGCTTCGATGATTTTGACCATGTCCTGGACGTACATCGGGTCGTGGGAGTTGTCGGCGTCCATGGTGATGACGACATCGCCGACGAGCCAGCCTTCGCGGAGGCCGGTCTGGATGGCCTCGCCGAGGCCTTTGTTCACCACATGCTGCACGAGCTTCACCGGCATCGTTTTGGCGGCTTCGCGGGCGATCTCGGCGGTGCGGTCCTTCGAGCCGTCATCGACGACGACGATGGTGTACTGATACGGCAGCTTCTGCAGCTTGGTGTGCAGGTTATCGAGGAGCACGGGCAGGTCTTTCTCCTCGTTGTAGGCGGGAAGGACGACGGCGATTTCGTTGACGGTGGTCGGTGTTTTCATGACGTGGTGGTGGATTAGGCGGTTTGAGTGGTGAGGGTGGAAATCGGTGTAGCGGCGGGCATCGCGGCGGCGACGGCGCTCATGCTGCCGGTGGGCCAGTGGCGCTGGAGGCTGCGGACGGTGTGCTTGACGAGGGCACATTTTTTGGCCGCGGAGACCTTCATGCCGGGGAAGAAGTCCATCTGCGGCACATCGCTGAGATCGAGGAAGTCGGTGGGATGCAGCAGCAGAGAGGGAGCGATACCACGCACGCGGCTGAGGGCGAGGTTCATGCCCCAGTAGGTCTTCGCGAGAGCTTCCGATTTCTGCGCGAGGAACATCAAATACGTCGCATGCACCGGCACGCGGAAGAGCGGCATCGTCGTCACCGGGATCTCGATGAGGCCATTCGGCCAGGTGAAGGGCTGCAAGGTGCCGAAGGCATCGCTGAACTTGCCGTAGAGGCCTTGGCGCTTCGCTTTTTCCTCGGCGCTGAGCTTCGAATTCAGGAAGAAAAACATCCGTGCCACGGGGCCGAGGGCGCTGGGGAAGATGGAGGCGTCGTATTGATAGCCACGCTCGGCCAGCACCTCGCGAACGAGTGGGCTGGTGCTAAAACCCGGGCCGCGAAAGCCGCGTGTTTTCTTGCCGGTGACGGCTGCGATGGCGTTTTCCGCGCCGCCGATCTCCTCGTGCAATTGCTCGCGGCTGTAGAGATGCAGCCAAGGCTCGTGCATGAAGCTGTGATTGGCGATTTCATGGCCCGCATCGGCGATTTGCTTCAATGCGGCGCGGTTTGATTCGATCGTGGCGTCTTTGCCGACGACAAAAAACGTGATGCGCTGGTTGCAGCGGTCCAGCGTCTCCAAAATACGCGGCACCACCCCATCGAGATAGCTCGGAAAACTCTCCCAACCGGAAACGCCCTGCGTTTTCAGGTAGCTCCAGAGATTGTCGAGATCGAGCGAGATGGAGGCGGCGGGTTTCATGACGCGGAAAGGGTGAAAGTTAGGCGGCCATGCGCATCGGCTCGGGCATCGCGATGACTCGCGGGCCGAAGAGGATGTCGGTGATGCGTTCACCGGTGGTGCCATCGCCGAAGACCTCGCGGGCACGGCTGGCGTCTTTGAACCACGCCGCATCGGTCAAGGAGGTGCGCAGCATCTCACGGAGACGCTCAGGCGATTCACCGACGAGACGGGCCACGCCGCACTCGACGGCTTCGGGGCGCTCGGTGTTTTCGCGGAGCACGATCATCGGTTTGCCGAGCGCGGTGGCTTCTTCCTGGATGCCGCCGGAGTCGCTGACGATCAGCCAGGCATCGCCGAGCAGGTGAACGAAGTCGCGGTAGCCCATCGGATCGGTCAGGCGGATACGCGGATGCTGGTCGAGCTCGGCGGCCACGGCGGCGCGGACGTTCGGATTCGGGTGAACCGGGAAAATCATGCACAGGTCCGGCTGGCTCTCGATGAACTCACGCAGCGCACGCAGGTGATGGCTCATCGTCTCGCCAAAATTCTCGCGGCGGTGCGTGGTGACGAGCACAAGGCGCTTGCCAGCGGCCCACTGCTGCATCTCGGCCACCGTTTCGCCGGGCTTCGTGCTGGAAAGCGTCTGGCGCAGGGCATCGACGACCGTGTTGCCGACGAGGTGGATCGAATCGGCGGGCACACCTTCATCAAGCAGCGTGCGGCGGTTCCGCTCCGTGGCGGCGAAGTGGTAGGCGGCGATCTGGCCGACGAGGCGGCGGTTCATTTCTTCCGGGAAGGGGCTGAGCGGATTGCCTGAGCGAAGACCGGCTTCGAGGTGCCCCACGGGGATTTTGCGATTGAAGGCAGCCATCGAGCCCATCACCGCCGTGGCGGTATCGCCCTGGACAAGCACGAGATCGGGCTTTTCGGCCTCCATGACAGGATCGAGCTGCTCCAGGAGGCGGCTGCCGAGCATGTTCAGGCTCTGGCCGGGGCGCATCGCGTCGAGGTTGTAGGTCGGGCGGATTTTGAAGAGCTCAAACAGCGGCTGGAGGAGGTCCGTATGCTGGCCGGAATTCACAGTGACCAGCCCGGCCCCCCGGTTTTCGAGCGCCTTGATCATCGGAGCGAATTTGATGAGTTCCGGGCGGGTGCCGAAGCAAACGAGGACTTTGGTGGGGCGGGGGGCTGAATTTATGACCAACTTCATAAATATTTCGATAAATCTAGTTTTATCATAGGCAAGCCGATTTTATGAAAATTATCTATTTTGAAGCTAATTCCTGCTTCATTTCGCAAACATGCGAAAAACGTGTCTTCGGTCAGCGCCAGGATTTGAGCCACTTCCCATGTGTTTTGCCGGTCATCGCCGTTTCGGCGGTCGATGACCACACCTTCCAGTTCATCCGGAAAAAGGGTGGGTGAATGAATATTGCACCTACCATCACCTTCACATGCCCGTGGTTTGCACGCCTGAACTGCTCACCAAGCCCCAGATATGAAAGACCCCATTGTCCAGGATGTCCGCGATGCCAGAGCTGCCGTGGCAGCTGATTTTGGTTTCGATCTTCACAAATTCTTCGCGTGGGCAAAAGCGCACACGGCGGCCGAGCGCAAGGCTAAGCATTGGCTGCCGACCGGACCGGACAAAACGCTACAGTCACCACGCCGGGTGCCCAAGTCACCCACAGCTCGCAAGCCCCGTGTGCGTCTCGCTTGTGCCTCGACTTAGTCGTAATCATGCAGTTGGAAGCAGCGCGTGTCGCGCCAGCGTCGTGGAGTGCGGTGGCAAGCCTTGGCGCGACACCGCTGTGGCTTGCTGGGCGGTGCGCATCGGCAAAAAAAGCGTCCTCCAACCCTCGAAAGCGGTGTCGCCGATACCGGGTGGCCCCGGCATCTCTGCCACCGCACTCCACGACGCTGTCGCGAATTTTTCCACTCCAACTGCATGATCACGGCTTAGTCGTTCCCACTCTTTGCAACCTGCCCCGCCGAGAGCTCACTCCGGACGGAGCCGGATCTGAAGTCCCTTGGAGAGCATGGCGGCGAGGCCCAGGCCGATCCAGGGCCAAACGACGATGGTGTAGCGCGGCAGGCCGGGCAGAAGACTGGTGCCGCCGAGGTAGATGAAGGTCAGCAGGCCGAGCAGAAGCAGCTCCACCGGCAGTTGGCGGCGGTTTTTCCAGGCCACGAGCAGCGCCAGCAGCACGGCGAGCACGATGGGCACATTCACGGCGACGAGGACGAGCATGATGAGCTCCTCCGGGTAGTAGCTGCGTGGAAAACCAACGATGAGGCGGCCCCAGTTGCAGATCCAGTTCTTGAGCACGCCTTGGGGATTCGCACGGAGGTTTTCCATGGCCTTCTTCTTCAGCGCGGCCTCTCGCTCCTTCACGGGCAGGTAGTAGTGGGCCTTGTAGAAGTCGCGATGGCCGTTGGCGACGAGTTCGGGCTTGTTTTGCGAATCCTCCTCCGAGAACCAATGGCCGTTTTCGCCTTCGTTCGTGCTGGTGGCCCAGTAAAGCAGCTCACCGCCGTTGGTGGACCAGCAGAGGAGATCGCCGGTTTTGGATTGGGTGTAGGCCAGCCAAGGCACGCACATCCCGAAGGCCAAGGCGAACACCACGAGCGCCCTTAGCGCCCCTTGGCGAATGCCTGGAAAGAGCAGCAGCAAGGCCAAGAAGAAGCCGCCGGCGAGGATGACATTGCCAAAGAACACGCGGGTGAGCGTGAGCCAGCCGAAGGCGAAGGCGGCGGCCAGAACCGGCCCCCAGGCCCATCTTTCGCTCCGCAGCGCCGCCGTGAAGGCCCAGGCAAAGCCCGCGATGCAGGCCAGCGCCAGCGCCTCCGTCATCAGATACGGCGCGGTGCGGAGGAGACTGGGATGCAGCGCCGTGATGAGCGCCACGCCCAGCGCCCCTTTTTTGCCCGCGTACGGCAAAACCGCCCGAAAGCTGAAGAGCACCGCCAGCGCCATGAACAGGGCGTTCAGACCGCGCAGCACGATCAGCGGTGCTCCGGCGGCAATCAACGGAGCCAGCACGAGCGGATAGCCGGGGCCGTTGATGATGTCCGGCTTCTCCGGCGTGGCGTAGGTGCCGTGCGTGAGGCTGGTGGCATACCACTGGTAGCGTGCCTCATCCCAGATCAGGTCCGGCCGGTCCGCGACGATGACATTCACGACATGCAGGAGCAGCGTGGCGAAGAACAGCAGCAGACCGAGGGCGCGTGGAGACATCCGGTACCGTCCGCTGCATTGCCCGTGCCTGTCAAGAATCGTCATCTTCACGGCAAATCACGGCACAGCTTCCGTCTTGTGAAGCTCCCGCTCTTTGCGGCACCATGGCCGCACCATGAGCCAACCCATCTACCTCGTCGCCAGCGGTGATCTGCGACTTTCCGCCAATCAAACCTGCTGGCCCGCTCAAAAGGCCATGGAGGAGGCTCTTGCCGCTGCTTTCAAAGCCGAGGGCCGCATCATCAAACGAGCCCATCCTTACGATGCGAAAAAGAAGCACGGATTCATCGCCAGCCAGCGGGAGGGCATTGAGGTCTTCCGCAGCATCCCGCCGGATGCGCCGCTCATCGTCGCCGAGGCCGTGTGGCAGTACTCGCATCATGTTTTGGCCGGATTGACCACCCACCGCGGCCCCATCCTCACCGTGGCGAATTGGAGCGGCCAGTGGCCCGGCCTTGTCGGCCTTTTGAATCTCAACGCCTCGCTCACCAAGGCCGGCGTCACCTACGCCACGCTCTGGAGCGAGACCTTCACCGATGCCTTCTTCCAAAACGGCCTCCGCGAGTGGCTCGAAACCAACCGCGTTACCCACGATCAATCCCACGTCCGCGATCTCGCCCATCTGAAACTCCCCGCCGAGGACGAGCGCCTCGGCCGCGACTTCGGCCGCCGCTTCCGCACGCAGAAAGCCATCCTCGGCGTCTTCGATGAAGGCTGCATGGGCATGTTTAACGCCATCATCCCCGACGACCTCCTGCACGCCACCGGCTGCTTCAAGGAACGCCTCAGCCAGTCCACCCTCTACGCTGCCATGCGCGAGGTGAGCGATGCCGATGCCGCGTCCGTCTTCACCTGGCTCAAACGTAAAGGCCTGCAAATGAACCTCGGCACCGACGAGGCCACGCAGCTCACCGAATCGCAAGTCTTGCTCCAGTGCAAAATGTACATCGCCGCGCTTCGTCTCGCTGATGAGTTCGGCTGCGATGCCATCGGCATCCAGTATCAGCAGGGCCTGAAGGACCTCGCGCCTGCCAGCGACCTCGTCGAAGGCATGCTCAACAACGCCGACCGTCCCCCCGTGCGCAGCGCCGATGGCAAACGCCTCCTCTTTGAAGGCGAAGCGCTGCCCCACTTCAACGAAGTCGATGAATGCGCCGGCCTCGACGGCCTCGTCACCTACCGTTTGTGGCGTGAGCTCGGCTTCGCCCCCGAAAACACCCTCCACGACCTCCGCTGGGGTGCTGAAGTGAAGCGGGCACTCTTGCCCGCCCGATCTGGCGGGCAGGAGTGCCCGCCTCACTCCGATCCCTACATCTGGGTCCTCCTCATCAGCGGTGCCGCGCCACCCGCGCACTTCATCGGTGGTTGGAAAGGCGCTTCCAGCGAGCGCCAGCCCGCGATGTACTTCCGCCTCGGCGGTGGCACGCTGAAAGGCATCAGCAAACCTGGCCACATCGTCTGGAGCCGTATTTTTGTGAAGGACAACGCCCTGCATGGCGACATCGGCGTCGCCGAAGTCGTCCAACTGCCCGAGGCCGAGACTCAACGCCGCTGGCAGGAAACCACGCCGCAATGGCCCATCATGCACACCGTGTTCCAAGGCATCACCCGCGATCAAATGATGGCCCGCCATCAGAGCAACCACATCCAGGTTGTTTACGCCCCGAACGAAAAACAAGCCCACCGCGCCGCACGCATCAAAGCCGCCGCCCTACGTGAACTAGGCCTGCACGTCTCGCTCTGTGGCGAGGTGAAGGTAAGCTGAAAACTCGAATTCGTGCCCGAAGGACTGGCATCATGGTGACTCGACCTAGCCTTCATCAAACCGAGCAAATCTGCACGCCCTGCTTGAGCGAGGCGAGCTTGTCAGGACGCTTCGGGATGAACTCCTGGCCGAGATAACCGGTGTAACCAGTCTCCTGAATGGCCTTGATGATGGCCGGATAATTCAGCTCCTGCGTTTCATCGATCTCCGCACGTCCAGGCACGCCGCCGGTGTGGTAGTGAGCGAAGAATTGGTGATCACGCTGAATGGTGGCGATGACATCGCCTTCCATGATCTGCATGTGGTAGATGTCATAGAGCAGCTTGAAGTGCGGCGAGCCGAGCTTCTTGCAAAGAGCGACGCCCCAGGCGCTGTGATCGCACATGTAGTCCGGGTGGTTCACCTTGCTGTTGAGCAGCTCCATCACCAGCGTGACGCCGAGCTTCTCACACAGCGGAAGCAGGCGCTGAAGGCCCCTGGCGCAGTTTTCGAGGCCTTGCTCATCGCTCATGCCGTCGCGATTGCCGCTGAAGCAGATGACCTGCTTGAAGCCCGCCTCGGCGGACTCCTTCAAAAGCGGCTCATAAGCCTGCAAGAGCAGGTCGTGATGCTCGATGCGGTTCCAGCCCTTCGGAATCGGGCCGATCTTCACGCCGCCAGGGCCTTCGATGGTCGGAAAGCTCACCATCGCGCAGTGCAGGCCGTGCTTTTTCACCGTGGCAAAATCCTTCGGATCAAGCAACTCGACCGATTCGAGGCCGATCTCCTTCGCGGCGACGCAGAAGTCCTCCAACGGGATCTCCTTGTAGCACCACTTGCAGGCCGAGTGCTTCACCTTGCCTCGCGCAGCCTTGTCAGCGGCTTCGATCTGCGTTTGCAGCATCGCAGCAAGAGAGAGAATGCCAAAGTGGCGGCGAGAGAGATTGGGCGGAGTCATGAGAAAAGCCTAAACGACCTGCGCCTGTTCGCTCAAGCAAAGAATCGTCTGCCTCACCCCGCAATCACTGCTGCGCGGGCGTTTTCCTCGGCACCGGTTTTTTCGAGGTAGTAATCGTAATCGCCGGTGTAGGTCGTCAGGGTGCCGTTGTTGATGTGGATGACCTTCGTGGCGAGGCTGCGGATGAAATGCACGTCATGGCTGATGAAGACGAGGGTGCCTTCAAACTTCTGCAGGGCCAGGATAAGGCCTTCGATGGCCCAGATATCGAGATGCGTCGTGGGCTCGTCCATGAGCAGCAGGTTCGGCGGATCGACGAGGAACTTCACGAGGTTCAAACGGCTCTTTTCACCACCGGAGAGCACCTTGCACTTCTTATGCACGTCCTCGCGTTTGAAGAGGAAGCTGCCGAGGATGCTGCGGGCTTCGTCTTCGCGGATTTCAGGTGAGACGCGCTTCAGCTCATCCAGCACGCTGCAATCCGGGTCGAGCGTGTCCGCACGGTGCTGCGAGAAGTAGCCGAGCTTCAGGTTTGTGCCGAGCTTGCGCTCGCCTTTCTGGAAAGGGATCTCGCCCGCGAGGAGCTTGATGAGGGTGGATTTGCCCGCGCCATTCGGACCGACGAGCACGGTGCGCTCTCCGCGTTCGACTTCGAGGTCGAGGCCCTTGTACACCTGCTTGGTGCCGTAGGCCTGGTCGATGTTGTTCAGGGCGACGAGGCGCTGGCCGCTGCGCTGCGGCTGCGGGAAGTTGAAACGGAAGCCTTTGCGGAGCGGGCGTGGCTTATCGAGCTTATCCATCTTTTCGAGCTGACGCTCACGGCTCTGCGCCTGCGAGGCCTTGGAGGCCACGGAGCGGAAGCGATCGATGAATTCCTGCATCGCCTCGATTTCCTTCTGCTGGTTCTTCCAGGTCACCATCGCACGCTCGTAGTTCTCCTCCCGCTGGCGCAGGTAGTCGCTGTAATTGCCCTGGTATTCGATGAGCTTGCTCTCCTCGATCTCGTACACGTTTTGCACCAGCTCGTCCATGAAGTCGCGGTCATGCGAGATCATGAGGATGGCACCGGGGTAGTTCTTCAAATAATTGCGGAACCACATGAGCGACATGAGGTCGAGGTGGTTCGTCGGCTCATCTAGCAGGAGAAGATCCGGCTCCATCACCAGCAGCCGCGCCATGTGCGCACGCATGATCCAGCCACCGCTGAACTCGCGGGCGGGCCGGTCAAAGTCCGTATCGAGGTAGCCCAGGCCTTTGAGGATGCGTTTGGCCTTCGCCTCGGCCTGCGGGTCCTGGAGGGCATCGTGCTTGGCATGCGTCTCGAAGTATTCCGGGCTGGAGACATCCCCCACGGCCTCGAAGGCGCTGAGTTCCTTCTCCAGGCGCTCGATTTCGCCCGCCTTGCCGGTGGAGACCTCCAAAACGGTTTCCTCACCCACCGGTTCGCACTCCTGCGGCAGGAAGCCGACCGTGGTCCACTCGTCACGCGTCACCTCACCCGCATCGGCGGTGTCATTCTTCAAAATGAGCGAGAACAGCGTCGATTTGCCTGCTCCGTTCGGCCCGACGAGGGCGACGCGGTCTCCGTGGTTGATCGTCATGTTCGCACCGCTGAAGAGCGTGCGGGCGTTGAAGGTCTTGGTGACGTTGCGGAGGGTAAGCATGGGGGCGGAGGAGGTAGTGCATCCGCAGCGCTGTGCAATGGCGGAGGCGTCTCCGCGGCCCCTTACGCCTGCTTTTTCGAGACCAAAACCCGCGGCTGATGCTCGGTGAGCAGCTTCGAGGCCGGGACCTCGACCGCGTTTTCACGGCCGAGGAACTCCAGCAGCACGCGGACGCGGTCCGCCCCGCTCAGTTTGGCATTCACGATGCCTTTGAGGCCGCGCATCGGCCCCTCGGTGAGCTCGACGATGTCTCCCACCTCGATGCCCACCTCCACCACGCACACGTCCGCATCGGCCATCTCCGCTTGGATCTGCTCGATCACCCCATCATCCACGCGGGCGAGGCTTTCACCAAAGCCGACCACGCGGATGACACTCTGCGAGTGCTTCACGGCGCGAAGCATCTCCGTGGGATTGAAGCGGGCGAAAAAGTAGCTCGGGA
>Ga0209299_1000337_pt1 | contig 26918 bp, 23 predicted proteins | sample S_140806_MF_Meta_FD_187326 | JGI IMG/M metagenome (GOLD analysis project Ga0209299, IMG submission 187326) | Freshwater microbial communities from Lake Simoncouche, Canada to study carbon cycling - S_140806_MF_MetaG (SPAdes) (version 2) | ecosystem: Environmental > Aquatic > Freshwater > Lake ...
GCCAAGGCGACGCGGGCCGCCTGCTGCTCGGCTTCGCGGCGGGATCCACCCCAGCCCTCGCCAGAACAGAGGACGACGCCTGTTGCAGGCGACTCACATCCGCAGTGCACCCAGGCCCGGAAGCGGAGCGGATCGCCGTGGCGGCGGCTCATCTCCTCGCAGCGGTAGTGGGGAAGCCCCAGCCCGCGGCCCTGGCTCCACTCCTGCAGGGCCGTTTTCCAGTTGTGGCGGTCTGGATCGGCGAGCAGCTCGGCGCTGGAGCGCTCCCAGGCCGGCTCCAGCCAGCGGAGCACTAGCTCCAGTCCACCCCGGCTGCTGCCGCCCAACCGGTAGAGGGCGCCCACGAGGGCCTCGCAGCATTCGGCCAGCACGGTGGCCCGGCCGCTGGCATCGCCGAGGGCCACCGGCCCGAGCCGCAGCAGGGGGGCCAGCTCGATCCGGTCGGCCAGTTCGGCTAGCCAGCGATCACTCACCAGCTGGGCCCGCAGGGCGGAGCGCTGCCCCACGCTGAGGGAGGGATGGCGGCGCTCGAGGAACTCGGCGGCGGCCAGCCGCAGCACCGCATCGCCAAGGAATTCCAGCTGTTCGTGGTTGCGGCCGCGGCCGGCGGAGGTGTGGGTGAGGGCCTCTTCGATCGGCGCGAGGGCCGTGGCATCGGTCTGCAGCTGGCCAGCGTCGGTTGGCTCGCTGCTGGCGACGGGATCGATCCCGAGGCTGGCCAGGAGTGCGGTCAGCTGCTCCAGGCGCTGGCCGCTGATCGGTGGTAAGCGTGACGCCTGGCCCATGGCGGCGGCGGACGATGGGGAGGTGCGTGGTTCATCCTCTACCCGGCGGGAGCCCCCCGCCCGTTTCCGCTGGGCCGCCTGACGGCCTGGTGGCAAAGCTTCGACCGGCAGGGAATCGTGGCCGCCAACCCCATTAGGATTCCTGGCAGCAAGGTTGCCAGGACCATGGCCACCCGTTCGATCAGTGTGTCTCTAGATGAGGAGCTTCTCGCCGCCCTGGATGCCCAGGGTGCCATCCGCTTGGCGTCGGTGACGGAGGCCATTCAGCTCTGGCTGCGCCGCCGGGAACTGGAGCGCCTCCAGGAGGCCTATGGCCAGTTGGCTCTGATCCAGGGGGGCGATCTCGACCACGCCATGGCCGATGGGGCAGCCATGGGCACGGCTGTGCTCCAGGGTCTCGATGGCTGAGCGTGGGCGGATCTATCGCTGGGTCCGCAACCGGAGCCTGGGCGATGCCAAGGCCAGGCCGGTGATCGTGATCGCTCCCGATGCAGCCACTGCTGTGCTGGAGCGCTGGGTGGTGGTGCCGATCAGCAGTGATCCCCGGCTGGAGGCCCATCCCTTGGCGGTGCCGCTCAGCCCCGATGAGGGGAGTGGCCTGGAGAGAAGCAGTTTCGCCATGAGCTGGCTGCCTACCACGGTGGTGCGTGAGCAGCTGCAGGGGCCGATCGGCCGGAGCGACCCTGAGGTGGTGCGGCAGGTGCTCCTCACCATGGCGCGTGCCCTCGACCTATCAATGCAGGAAGCCTGGAGCGAAGACTGTGGCAGGAGCAGCGAACGCCTGAAGCGGGCGCCACGGCGGTCTATCGCGGTGCGACCGGGCGTGGCTGCGAACACAGAGCAGATTGCAGGAACCCAGCCTGGCCTCCCGAGCAGGGCCGCATCGAATCAACAGGATCAAAGGGGTGGAAAGCAGCACATAAGCCGGGTTCTGTTCACCGCTGCCGGGCCCGGGGGCCTGGCGGCGGGGGTGACCATCTGTCTGTGACCGCCGTTACCGGCGGCCTCTAGCGGCACTGGGGGAACGGAACGGGAAGATGGCCAACCCTTGTTCCGCGGGCCGAAGCCCTGGCCTTGCTCCTGGCCGGGGTTTACCGAGCCGGCACCTCTCGATGCCGCTGGTGCGCTCTTACCGCACCTTTGCACCCTTGCCTGTGCGGCCGTCGAGCCGTGGCCCGCAGGCCGCCATCGGCGGTGTGTTTCTGTGGCACTGTCCTCACGGTCGCCCGCACCGGGCATTACCCGGCAGGCCTGGCCATCGGGGAGCCCGGACTTTCCTCAACCGGCCGGATCGCACCCTGGGCCGAAGCCCTGGCAACGCTCCACCGATCGCGATCACCTCGGCTGCTTTCCAGGGATCAGATTACCTAGCCGGCTGGGAGCCGGATGCCAGAAAGCCGGGCCGGCTGCTGGAGGTAGGGCCACCGCTGGCGATAGGCTGGCTGCTGTGGGGCTGTAGCTCAGCCGGATAGAGCGACGGTTTCCTAAACCGTAGGTCGTGGGTTCGAGTCCCGCCAGCCCCGTTCCAGGCGCAGATTCAGGATGTTTGATCCGGGCCGAGTCCCCTCAAGTTGTGGAAGATTGAAAGAAGGATGGTGCGCCCGCTGCCATCGGAGCTGAGGCTGAGAAGGCCATGGCCATGAGCAGGCCCTGAATTGAGTTGCGAGCAAAATCGGGAAGGAAGCCGACCTATTGTCCTCGAAAATTTTTCACAATCTGGTTCTGCACGGAGTTGACCTTGCCCGTGAGGTTATTGATCATCCGATTCTTGATCACAGGGAAGGGGGCATCAAAAACCTCTGGTAGCAAAGGGGGTTCCGGCAGGGATGCGGCCCAGCTTCGGATATCCGCTTCCGAAGCCAGTGATTGAACGGCCCTTGGCTGTTTCTTCCATTCTTTGAGTGAGATCTTGCTGGCAGCTTCCTTGGCCTTGATCGCTCTGGATCCGGCGAACAGGTTGAAGGGAATTAGAATCAACATCACCACAGCAAGCAATCCCGCCAACTTGTGGATGAAGGCTGCATTCTTTTGAGCTGAGAATCGGTTGGGATTGAATAGCCTGGCCATGGAGATCAGCAGCGATCCAATCAGAATGTTGGTGGAGGAACCAAGCAGTGTGCTGATGGCGTTTAGCTGCCAGACAGGCTGGCCAAGTTTTTGGGGAAAAATAGTAAAGATAAATGAGGAAGCGGCGGATAGGATCAATGTCCATCCTCCTAGGGCAAGATATAGCGACCCGGCTTTCCAGTGTGTCGCCTGCCGTTGTCCTGACCCAGATTAGTATGGCATAAAAACTCCCTTCAGGGAGTTTTTATGAATTTCGAATGATCAGATTCGATCAGGCAACTTGCTTGAGGCGGCTGCGAAGACGGCGGGAGAAGCCAAATGCAGCACCAGCATCCAGGAGTGGCAGAGGACCAGGGACTACGTCGCCAAACCTCTGTGAAAGAGAATCGGTGATCACATCAACTCGGCCTGCCTCGCGGGTGACAGTGCTGGTGAATGTAATGGGACCAATTTAGTTGGACGCTAAATTGATAATGTTACCAGGTCTGGTGGTTGCGTTGTCTCTGGATGCCATGACGTACATGTACCGGCGACATCTAAGTCCTTAGAGAGGCACTGAAATATACAAGGCTGCCTTGTACGTGTAACTGAAGCTGCCGTCTGCCGGGGCAAGGGTGAGGTTTGATCCCTGAGAGCTGCGGCAGCGGGCATGGTTTCGTTTGGATCGCCAGCTGCCTGTCGCCAGGCTCCATCCCTGGCGCCTTTCCAAGATGGCACACTGTGGGTAGCGTGGTTGCAGCGCACCCAGGCCGGATGACCCACCTCCACGACCTGCGGCTGCGGTTGCTGGTGCAGCAGGAGAGCGAGCGGATCGCCGAGAGCCAGCTCGATGAGCTTGATCTCTCGGTGGTGCAGGCCCGCACCCTCTGCTGGCTGGCCCTGCTAGCCGAGGCCCATGAGGAGCAGGCCTCCGATGCTGAGCGTCGCGGCGATGTGGAGCAGGCGATGGGCTGGTTCGCCGATGCGATGCGTCTGCGCGATGTGATCACTGTGGTGACCTCGATCGAGATTCCTCTTCCTGCCCAAGTCGAAGACAACGATCGGGATGACCCCCTCGACGACCTCGAGAACCCGGGCGGCCCGCTGGCGGCCTGAGACGTTCCATGGCGCTGATCTCGGAACGCTACGGCCGCTGAAGCGTGCCGCCAGGATAGCGGCGATCACATCGTCGATTTCGGCATCGAGGCTGGTGCCGGCGACTTCGGCTCGGATCGCCTTCGAGCAATCGGGCAGCTGCTCTTCCGGCAACAGCAGCATGCCAAGGGCCCTCAGCAGGGGTGGCGCCGTTTGCGGCAAGCATTCGTGCGCCAGTTCAATCCACACCAGCCTTTCGTGCACAAACTCCTGCACTGGCGTGGGGTCTCCGAAATGAAGCTCCCGCGAGGGGCAGATCACTACCGCCCGCCAGTGGCGGATCGGCCGGCCCTGGCGATCCTGTTGCTGCAGCAACCGCCCGGTTTTGGCATACAGCCGCAGCAGGAAGCCAGGATCGGCCGCCATTTGGGCTTCGAGTCCTGGAACAGCCAGTAGAAGAGCTTGTCGCTGGCGTCCACGGCTGAGGGGGCGAATGGCTCTTGGCGCCGACGATGGCTGGCTCAGTTGATGGCCAGCCAGAGGGGAGGCGGCACCAGCCCTCCGGGTTCAGTGCCATGATGGAACTCAATGCACAAGGGAAGCGGTGCCCGAAGAGCCCTGCCAATGCCCTGATTGCCAGCGGTTCTATCGAGAACACGACCGGCTGATCCGGGAGAACTCCAGTCTCCGGCAGCAGCAGGAGCTGAACTGGGCCTCCCTTCAATCCTTCCGCACCCTGGCGGGACGGGTGCTGGAGGAGCTTCAGAAGCAGTATGGCGATGCTGAGCCGCCCGCCCCCGAGGGGGCTCGGGCCGCTGGAGCCCCACCCCCTGATGCGGGGCGGGGCCTCGCCGCCGCCGGTGCCGAGGCCGATGCTATGCAGCAGGCGATGGCTGACCTAGAGAACATCAACGCTCACCTCTTCTCCATCGAGGTGCTGATGGAGCGCATCTTCGATGTGCGGGTGCCCGAGGAGGTGGAGCAGAAGTTCCGCGAAGTGGCCGGTGAACTGGCCCCCGATCCCCTCAATGCCGATCGCCTTCGGCTCAACCGCCTGCTGCACCAGACCCCCGATCTTCCCGACCGGGGCTGAACCACGCGCCCTAGCTAGCGGATCAACCAGCGGGCCCTGTCAGGGCAGGGCTGAAGCCCGTGATGGCAAAGCTACTGATTGAAGGATTCGGTGGGCTGAGATCCCAGGCGCTGAGATCCCAGGGGCCTATCCATCACTCGTCGAGCTCGCAGGTGATCGTGACTGGGAACGGCTCTGCCTTCCAGATCCGGCTCGCGTAGTCGCGGATCGAACGATCGGAGGAGAAGAAGCCGGTGCGGGCGGTGTTCAGCAGCGACATCCGGTTCCAGCGGCCCCGGTCGCTCCAAGCCTGGCCCACCTCAGCTTGGGCGCGCATGTAGTCGGCGAAATCGGCCAGCACGAAGAAGCGGTCGTCGCCGGTGAGGTTCTGGAGCAGCGGCCGAAACATCTCGCCATCGCCATTGCTGAAATGGCCCTGCTCGATCAGCCGCAGCACCTCGGGCATGGCCTCCAGGGTGGGTATCAGCTCCCAGGGCCGGTAGCCCGTCTCCTTCAGGGCCGCGATCTGGTCGGTGGTCTTGCCGAACAGGAAGAAGTTGTCGGCGCCCACCTGCTCGCGGATCTCCACATTCGCCCCATCAAGGGTGCCGATCGTGAGGGCGCCATTCATGGCGAATTTCATGTTGCCCGTGCCAGAGGCCTCCATGCCGGCGGTGGAGATCTGCTGGGAGAGGTCGGCGGCTGGATACACCCGCTCGCCCAGCTTCACGTTGTAGTCGGCTAGGAACACCACCTTGAGCAGGCCTTCGGTATCCGGATCGGCGTTCACCATGTCGGCCACGCCATTGATGAAGCGGATGATCAGCTTCGCCATCGCGTAGCCCGGTGCCGCCTTGCCGCCGAAGATCACTGTGCGCGGCGCCATGCCGCTGGTATCGCCGTTCTTGATGCGCAGGTACTGGGCTACCACCTGCAGGGCGTTGAGGTGCTGGCGCTTGTATTCATGGATGCGCTTCACCTGCACATCGAACAGTGACTGCGGATCCACCTGCACGCCGGTGTGGCGATGGATGTAGTTGCTGAGGTGCTGCTTCACATTGAGCTTGGTGCTCTCCCAGTGCTCCAGGAAGCCCGCGTCACCGGCGAAGCGCTCCAGCTGGCGCAGCTGGTCGAGGTCGCTGACCCAGGCAGGTCCCACCGCCTCATTCAGCAGGGCCGAAAGGCGTGGGTTGGCCAGGGCCACCCAGCGCCTCGGCGTAACGCCATTGGTGACATTGGTGAACTTTTCGGGCCAGATCGCCGCGAATTCCGGGAAGAGTTCAGTCTTCACCAGGTCGCTGTGCAGGGCGGCCACCCCGTTCACGTGGTGACTGGCGATCGTGGCCAGATGGGCCATGCGCACCGTCTTACGGCCCTCCTCATCAATGATCGAAACCTTGCGCAGGATCTGGTCATTGCCTGGGTACTTCAGCCGCACCTGCTGCAGGAAGCGGCGGTTGATCTCGCAGATCAGTTCGTAGTGGCGGGGCAGCAGGTTGCTGAATAGATCCACGCCCCATTTCTCCAGGGCTTCTGGCAGCAGGGTGTGGTTTGTGTAGGAGAGGGCCCGGCTGGTGATCTCCCAGGCGTCCTCCCAGTCGAGGTGCTTGTCGTCGATCAGGAGCCGCATCAGCTCCGCCACGGCGATGGCCGGGTGGGTGTCATTGAGCTGCACCGCCCAGTGGTCCGGAAACTCCTGCACCGGGATGCCGCGGTGGTCGAGGCTGCGGAGCATGTCCTGCAGGGAGCAGCTCACAAAGAAATGCTGCTGCTTCAGCCGCAGCCGCCGGCCCTCGTCGGTGCCGTCGTTGGGATAGAGCACCTTGGAGAGGGTTTCGGAGCCCACCTTCTCTTCCACAGCGCCGTAGTAATCGCCGATGTTGAAGGCGTAGAAATCGAAGCTCTCGGTGGCATCGGCTCGCCACAACCGCAGCCGGTCGCAGGTGTTCACCCGGTAGCCCAGAACTGGCACGTCGTGGGGCACACCGATGGCGTGCTCGGACGGGATCCAGCGCACCCGGTAGGCGCCTTTTTCATCGCGGTAGCTCTCGGTGCGGCCGCCGAAGCCCACGAAGCAGGACTGGTCGGGGTGGGGGATCTCCCAGGGCCAGCCGCCCTTGAGCCACTTATCGGTGATCTCCACCTGCCAGCCGTCGCGGATCAGCTGGTCGAAGATGCCGAACTCGTAGCGAATGCCATAGCCGGTGGCCGGGATCTCCAGCGAGGCCAGCGATTCCAGGAAGCAGGCCGCCAGCCTGCCCAGGCCGCCATTGCCTAGCCCCGGTTCTTCCTCCACCTCGAGGATCTCGTCGAGGTCGGCCACCCCGAAGCGGCGCAGGGCCTCGGCCGCTTCATCGCGGATGCCGAGCATCAGCAGGTTGTTGCCCAGCTGCGGGCCGATCAGGAATTCGGCCGAGAGGTAGGCCACCACCCGGGTGGGGGTGGCGTTGATCGCCTCGATGCCGGCCAGATACCGGGTCATCAGGCGGTCGCGCACGGCGTAGCTGAGCGCCATGTAGAGGTCGTGACGGCTGGCCGCGGGGGCGAGCTTGCCGAGCGTGTAAAAGAGGTGCTCGGTCATGCCGTCGAACACGTCATCGGCCATCAGGCCGCTGCGGTCGGGATCGGCGTAGCAGCCTGGCGTGGGAAGGCGCAGGGTGCGGCGGCGGGGTTCGGCGGTGGTCATGGCGCTCTCCTGCGGGGGCCGCTTGGGGGTCGGCGCATGCCATAAGGCGCCACGCAAGACCGTAGCGGTGGCTGCCGTTGTCGCACCAGTTCGTTGCACCCAGATCAGGAAGCAAACACGCCGCAGGGCCGCCCTAGGGTCTGCTGCATTCCGCTCAGCAGCTCCCGCGGAGAGCTTGTTGGCTTTCGATCTTCTGCCCGTGCTGCCCGCGTTGTTGCATCCGGTTTCCAGCCTCACTGCCCTCGTTCCGGTGTTGGAGTGGCCAGCCCTCGTGCCGCCTGCCTTGGGTTCCTCCCTGCTGATGGCCTGGCCCGCCTGGCTGCTCCAGGCCGATCCCGGCTCGATCAGCAACCACAGTCTGGAGGTGGCGGAAACTCTGATCCAGGTGGGCCGCTTCCTGGTGATCTTCTTGGCCGCCCGCACCCTTGCCGAGGTGATGGTGCGGTTGCAGCTGCCCACGATCCTTGGGGAACTGCTGGCCGGGGTGCTGATCGGCGTTTCCGGCTTCCACCTGCTGATCCCGCCGAGCAGCGGCGCCCGGCTCAACCACTGGTTGCTTGATCTGGTGGCCGCCTTCTCCGGTGCTACCCCGGACCTGGTGCAGAACCTCTACAACGAGAGCTTCCCCGGCCTGCAGCAGGTGTCGCTGCTGGGTCTCTATGCCCTGCTGTTCCTCACGGGCCTTGAGAGCGAGCTTGATGAGCTGGTGGCGGTGGGCCTGCAGGCCACCACCGTGGCCGTGACCGGCGTGGTGCTGCCCTTCGCCCTCGGCGCCCTCGGCCTCCATCTGCTGTTTCACGTGCCCTTGGTGCTGGCGGTGTTCGCCGGGGCCGCCATGACCGCCACCAGCATCGGCATCACCGCCAGCGTGTTTGGCGAACTGGGCTGGCTGCGCACCCGCGAGGGCCAGATCGTGATCGGCGCCGCCGTGCTCGATGACATCCTCGGCATCGTGATCCTGGCGGTGGTGGTGAGCCTCGCTAGCGGCGATTCCTTCGCCCTGGCGCCGATCCTCAAGCTGGTGGTGGCCGCCGTGGCGTTTGTGGCGGCCGCCCTCTGGCTGAGCAGCAGAGCCGCTCCCGCTTTCGACTGGGTGCTCGATCGCCTCAAGGCTCCCGGCGAGGTGGTGGTGGCCGGCTTCGTGGTGCTCATCCTCTGCTGCTTCTCGGCCCAGGCGATCGGCTTGGAGGCCGCTTTGGGGGCCTTCGCCGCCGGCCTGATCCTCAGCCGCTCGCGCCACACCGAGGCGATCCAGGAAACGGTGAAGCCCCTGGTGGCCCTGTTCGCCACCGTGTTCTTCGTGCTGATCGGCACCGGCATGGATCTCTCGGTGCTGAACCCCCTCGATCCCGCCAACCGGGAGGGCCTGGTGGTGGCCGCCTTCCTGCTGGCGGTGGCGGTGGTGGGCAAGCTGGCGGCCGGCTGGAGCTACTGGAGTGTCCTCCCCAGCCGGCGGCTGGTGGTGGGCCTGGGCATGCTGCCCCGCGGTGAGGTGGGCCTGATCTTCCTGGGCCTCGGCAGCCAGGCCGGCATCCTCACGCCGGCCCTCGAGGCCGCCATCCTGCTGATGGTGATCGGCACCACCTTCCTGGCCCCGATCCTGCTCAGACTGGTGCTCTCCACCCCCGAGACCGGCGTTGTCGAGCAACCCCTCTGAAGGCGGCAGCCGGGCTCTGCTGCACCGCTGGGGTTTCACCCTCGCCGGCTGGCGCGACAACCGCCGCGGCGAATGGTGGCTTGCGGCCCAGTTGCTGCTGATCGCGGCCCTGCTGTTGCCCGCCTGGCCCTCTCCAGAGGCCCTCGGCCTGACCTGGCCGCTGACGCTCCGCCTGGCCGGGGGAGCGTTGGTGCTGCTCGCCCTGGTGGGGGCCGCCCGCTCGTTGCTGCAGCTCGGTGCCAGCCTCACGCCCCTGCCCGAGCCGATGCCCGGCGCTGCCTTGGTCACCGAGGGGCCCTATGCCCGCTGCCGCCATCCCCTCTACCGCCAGATTCTGCTTGGGACCGCCGGCATGGCCCTGCTGCTGGGAAGCCTGCTCCATCTGGCGCTGCTGCTGGCCCTGGCGGCCTTGCTGGGGGGCAAGGCGCGGCGGGAGGAGCGCTCCCTGCTGGTTGTGTATCCCGGCTATCGCGCCTATCGGGCCGCCACCCCTGCGATCGTGCCCCACCTGCCCTGGCTCGACTGGAGGTAGCCGCCGGGATTGAGATTTTGGCTGCTGGGCTTCAGCTTTCCTTGCGGGAGGCCAGGGCCAGGAAGGGTCCCCAAAGCGCCGCCAGCACCCCCAGGCTCGAGGCCCAGCCTGGACCCAGGGTCCAGCCCAGAAGCAGGTCCACCGCCAGCCCCGCCACCAGGGCCAGGAGCAGGCTGCCGATCACCAGAACCACTTCACTCCCGCCACCGGCCAGCGGCCCTGAGGCCAATCCTTCCTCCAGCCGGCCCAGCTGCAGGCTCAGGGGCACGTAGAGGGCTAGGGCCCAGATGGCGATGCCCGGCAGCAGGGAGCGCCAGTCGGCGAGGGCGTCGGAGAGGGGCATCGGCGGGAGGCATTCAGCCGCGGCCGGAACGGCAGGCGGTGGTCGTGATGCTGTTCCTAGCATCAGCCACACGATGACGATGGCTTGGATGGGGTCGGCTCAGACAGGTTCAGCGGCGCAGCCTGGTTCAGCTGCCGTGGCGGCGGCCACGGCGACCCAAGCTGATGCGGGCCGCCTGGTGGCGGGCGCTGCCGGGGCGGGGGCGGCTGAGGCGGAGGTGCCGGAGGCCTCGCCACCGCCGACCACCGGTCGCGGCGCGATCGAGCCCTGGAGCTACCGCGGCCACGGCGTGCATGCGCTGCGGGCGGCGCCGGCGAGCCCCGAGGGGCCGGCGATCCTGCTAGTGCATGGCTTCGGCGCCTCCACCGATCATTGGCGCCACAACATTCCTGTGCTGGCCCAACGGCACGAAGTGCATGCCCTTGATCTGCTGGGCTTTGGCCGCAGCGCCAAGCCCGCCGGCCTGCCCTATGGCGGCGCCCTCTGGCGCGACCAGCTCGCGGCCTACGTGGAGGAGCGGATCGGCCGCCCCACGGTGCTGGTGGGCAACTCCCTCGGGGGCTATGCAGCTCTGGCGGCCGGCGCCGCCCTGGGGGAGCGGGCGGCCGGGGTGGCGCTGCTCAACGCCGCCGGCCCCTTCCGCGAGGAGCAGCAACCTCCCACTGGCTGGGGGTCGATTGCCCGCCGCACGATCGGTGGGGCTTTGCTGAAGAGTCCGGTGCTGCAGCGCCTGCTGTTCGAGAACCTGCGCCGCCCCGCCACGATCCGCCGCACCCTCAACCAGGTGTATGTGGATCGCACCAATGTCGATGAGGAGTTGGTGCAGGCGATCCTGGCCCCGTCGCGGGATCCGGGGGCCTTCGGCGTGTTCCGCACCGTGTTCGACATCCCCAGCGGTGAGCCCCTCGACGATCTCTTCACCCAGCTGCGCTGCCCCCTGCTGTTGGTGTGGGGTATCCGTGATCCCTGGATCAATGCCCCCGGGCGCCGCGCTGCCTTCCAGCGCCATGCCCCGGCGGCCACCAGCGAGGTGGTGCTGGAGGCGGGCCACTGCCCCCACGATGAGGTGCCCGAAGAGGTGAATGCCGAGATGCTGCGGTGGTTGGAGGGGCTTGGGTCTGCGGCGGTGTCCTGAGCGGGGCCGGTCGGCACAGGTCGCGAGGTACGGTCGATCCAGCGCCATCACCTTTTCTCCATGTCTCTGCGGCAGATCAGCGAGCCCTGGCCCCATTGGATCTTCGAGGATCCCGCCAGCGGTGATCAGCTGCAGCTGGTGCCTGAGCGGGGTGGGCTGCTGACGGGCTGGCGCTGCGGCGGCCGCGAGATCATCTATCTCGATGCCAACCGCTTCGCCGATCCCGCCCTCTCGGTGCGGGGCGGTATCCCGGTGCTCTTCCCGATCTGCGGCAATCTCCCTGGTGATCAGCTTTCCCTGCCAGGGGGCTCCTATCCGCTGCGGCAGCACGGTTTCGCCCGGGACCTGCTCTGGAGCCTGGAGCCCTTGGCCGATGGCACCGGCGTGGCGATGGAGCTGGGCGATGGCCCTGCCACCCGGCCCCATTTCCCCTTCCCCTTTCGCCTGAGCCTTGAATTTCGCCTGGAGCCCGCCGCCCTGGCGATCACGGCCCGCATCCACCACGGCGGCGAGCCCGGGGATGTCGCCATGCCCTTCAGCTTCGGGCTCCATCCCTACTTCGCTGTGGCTGATCTGGGCGCGGTGCGGATCGAGGGGCTTCCGGAGCGCTGCACCGACCACCTCACGATGGCCCCGGCCGCCACGGCCGATCAACTCGTGCGGCTGGGGCAGGGCGTGGACCTCTTCTGTGCCGATTCTGGTCCGGTGCGCCTGGTGGATCCGACGGCGGGCCTGGCCCTCACCCTGGAGACCGCCGCTCCCTTCGATTGCGTGGTGGTGTGGACGGAACCGCCCCGGCCGATGGTGTGCCTCGAACCCTGGACGGCTCCCCGCCAAGCGCTGTTGAGTGGCGATCGGCGCTTGCTGCTGGCGCCAGGCGAAAGCCTCGACCTCCACTGCCGCTATCGGGTCGAGACGCTGGCCTAGGGATCGCCTTCAGGCGGGGGCCAGCTCGGGCCGAGCAACGCCCGGCAAACGGCCAGGGGCCAGCTGGCGCTTCGGGTCAAAGCGGGTCTTGATCGCCTCGATCATGGGCCGGGAAGGGGCGTCCTCCCAGGCCGGCAGGGCCGCCGCGGCCGCCGGGTCGGCACTGGCCGGACGGCGCAGCACGGTGAGGTGCCCGCCGAGTTCCCGGCAGTAGAGCCGCAGCTCTTGCACCCGCTCGGGTTGCAGCCCGGCATCGGCCCAGGTCAGGGCCAGACCGCTGCCGGCGGCCAGATTCACCGGCCGCTCGGCAAGGAGCGGGTGGGCCAGTAGATCGGCGCCCCGGTCGGGGCTCACGCCGAGCCGCAGCAGCCAGGCGGCCGGATCCGGCTCTGGGGAGCCGGTGGCGACCCGGGCATCGGCTGCCGCCGGCTGGTCCGCCTGGGCCTGGCGGCCCAACGCCAGCAGGGTGGCCAGCTCGCTGGCGCTGCAGCTGCGCATGGCCAAGGCGCCGGCTCCGTTTTCGGCCCTCCCGCCGGCTCCGCCGAAGCCTTCCGCCAGGGTCGCCAGCTGAGCTTCGAGGTTTGCGGCGCTGACGCTCGCCAGACCCACCAGCAGCAGCGGTGCCGCTTCCATGCCGGCTGCAGCCGCCAGGGCCGGGCTCCAGAGATCGAGGCGCTCGGGGGTGATCCCGGAGCGCAGCAATGCGGAGTTCCAGGCCATCAGGGCCGCTGCGGGGCCGCTCAGCAGCAGTCCCCGCCGCTGGGGCGGTAGGGGAAGCGTTCGCAGGGTGACTTCGGTGATCAGGCCGAGGCTGCCCCAGCTGCCGCACAGCAGCCGCATCAGGTCGTAGCCGGCCACGTTCTTCACCACCTTGCCGCCGGCCATCGCCTCCACGCCGTCGGCCCGCAGCAGGCGCAGGCCGATCAGTTGATCCCGCACGCCCAAGTAGCGCTCGCGATAGCCCCCGGCCAGGCCCCGGGCCACCAGGCCGCCAATGCTCCCTTGGCCCTGGCCCTTGGCTGCGAGCTGGCCTGGGCCGGTTCCAGGGATCGCCGGCGGACCGGTTTCAAAGGGTGGATCGAGAGCCAGCCACTGCCGGTGGGGCGCCAGGGCCTCCTGCAGCTCCTCCAGGGGGGTGCCCGCGCCCACCGTGACCGTGAAGTCGCCGGGGCTGTGCTCGCGGATGCCGCTCAGGGCGCCGCAGCTCACCACCGTGCAGGGGGGCACCGTGGCTCCCCAATCGAGTCGGCTGGCGAGGCCGGCGGGCAGCCAGCGGGTTCCCTGCCGGTGCAGCTCCCGCACCAGCTCCTGCAGTTCCCCAGGCTCAGGACGGATCACGGCACGATGGTGCCATGGCGACCGCCCTCCTGGGGCCTGGTTGCCGGCTGCGTCCCTGCCCCTTCCATGGTTGAGCTCCCCAGCGAGCCTTTCTCCTTCCCACCCGGCACGCCCGGGCCGCCTCCGCCCCCACGGCTCAAGGTGATCGTCTTCGACGACGACCCCACCGGCTCCCAGACGGTGCACAGCGCGCCGTTGCTGCTCCGCTGGGATACCCCCACCCTGGCGGCCGGCCTGCGCCATTCCTCCCCCCTGCTCTTCCTGCTCGCCAACACCCGCGCCCTCGATCCCGAGGCGGCCCGCCGGCGGGTGCGCGAGATCTGCCGGGCCCTGGTGCCCGCTCTGGCGGAGGCCCGGCAGGCCGGCGTGATCGACCGCTGGCTGGTGGTGAGCCGCGGCGATTCCACCCTGCGGGGCCACTTCCCGTTGGAGGTGGAGGTGATCGACCAGGAGCTGGGCCCCTTCGAGGCCACCTTCTTGGCGCCCGCCTTTCTGGAGGGGGGGCGCACCACGGTGGACGGGGAGCATTTCTTGCAGGGCGAGCCGGTGCACCACAGCGCCTTCGCCCGCGACACCTTCTTCGGCTACGGCACCAGTGACCTAGCCGCCTGGGCCCAGGAGAAGAGCGGCGGCCGCATTGCGGCGGCGGCGGTGCAGCTCCTCGCCCTGGCGGAGCTGGAGCCGACGGCGGCGGCCCTGCGGGCCCTGCGGCAGCGGCTGGAGGCGCTGGCGGGGAACCCGCTGGTGGTGGTGGATGCGGAACGCCCCGCCCACCTGGCCGCCTTCGGGGCGGTGGTGCGGGAGCTGGTGGCCGGTTCCCAGGATCCGCCGCGGCGCTTTCTATTTCAGAGCGCCGCCAGCCTTCTTAATGGGCTCGTGGCGCTGCCACCCCAGCCCCGCGACGCCCAGGCCCTGGCCGCCCTCTGCCGCCCCGGCCCCGCTGGGGGGCGACGGCCGGGGCTCGTGTTGGTGGGCTCCCATGTGCCCCTGGCTGATGCCCAGCTCGCCACCCTGCTGGCCGAGCCTGGCTGCGGCGGAGTGGAGGTTTCCGTGGCCCGCGTGCAGCGGGTGCTGGAGGGGCCCCTGCCCGACAAGCTGCTGGCCTCCCTGGAGCAGGAGTGGTTGGAGCGGCTGCGGGATCTGCTGGCGGTGGGCCGCACGCCGGTGCTGTACACCAGCCGCGGCGAGCTGCTTTGCCGGCACGCCGCTGAGCGGCGGGCGCTGGGGCAGGCCCTGGCCGCCGCCATGGCTCGGGTGGCGGCCCGGTTGGCGCCGGAGCTGGGCTACCTGATCAGCAAGGGAGGCATCACCAGCCACACCCTGCTGGCTGAGGGGCTGGGCCTTGACTGGGTGGAACTCCAGGGGCAGCTGCAGCCGGGGCTCTCCCTGGTGCTGGTGCCAGCGGCCGAATCCACCGGCACGGCTCCCGCGCGGTTGCAGGGGATTGAGGCCCTGCCCCTGGTCACGGTGCCGGGCAATCTCGGTGAGGCCGACACCCTGGTGCGGCTTTGGCAGCGCCTCGAGGGCGTGGTCTGAAGGGGGCGGCCGGGCCCGCTCCGCTCCGATGCCCGAACCCCTTCACGCCGGCGACGCCGAAGCTGCCGGCGGCGATGCCATCGAACCGCCCCTTTCCCCCAGCTCTCAGGGCACGGTGATGGTGGTGCCCTGCCGGGGCGGCTGCCGATCTCCATTTCCCCCAGGCACCATCCCCTCCTTGCCCGGCAGCAGGGCCAGCTGCTGGGGATCCATGCCGATTCCCGTATCCCGCACCAGCAGCGCCAGCTCCGCTTCGGGGCCCTCCTGCAGCAGCAGCGACGCCGCCCTTCAACCCCCCTCGAGGCTGCGCTGCAGGAGCTGCACCGGGTGGAGCACGGGGATTGGCCTCGGGGTGCTCACCATGTGGCTGCGGATCTGGAGCGTGCAGCCGATGTTGGCGCTCACGGCCAGGTCGGCGCCGGTGCCGGAAAGATCCGCCGCCTTGATTCGGCCCAGTTCGGCGGCCTCCTCAGGCTGCACCAGGTTGTAAATGCCGGCGCTGCCGCAGCACACCCCGGCCTCGATGGCCTCCACCAGGCGTACGTGGGGGATGGAGCGCAGCAGGGAGCGCGGTTGCTCGCGCAGCCCCTGGCCGTGGAGCATGTGGCAGGCGTCGTGGTAAGACAGCCGCATGGGCCGCTCGGCGGTGGCGGCGCTGCCATCGGGGTGGCGTAGGGGTTGGAGGGCAGCCTGGAAGGCCGGGCTGGGGCCCACCCGGTCGAGAAATTCCTGGATGTCGGCCACCTGGTGGGCGAAGGCGGCCGCCGGGCCTGGTGTGCCGGTGCTGGGGATCGGAGGATGGGAGGCACCTGCCGGAACGCCGGGCGGTGGGCTCGACCCGGCTGGGGCGGCGTTCGGGGCGCTGGCTTCCGAAGGGGGAGCGCCGGCCTCGGAGGACCCGGCTGCGAGGATCTCGCCGTAGTGCTTGAGGGTGTGGCCGCAGCCGGAGGCGGCCACCAGCACCGCATCCAGGGGTTCAGGACCCGCCGGCCGGCCCTCGCCGATCACCGCCGCGAAGGAGGCCATCAGGTCGGTGGCGAGCTCGCAGGTCTGCGTCAGTTCGCCCTGGTGATGGGTCACGGCTCCGCAGCAGCCCTGGTCGGGGGGGATCACCACCTCGATGCCATTGGCGCTCAGCACCCGGATTGCCGCCGCATTGACGGCCGGATCAAAGAGCCGCTGCACGCAGCCCAGCACCAGCCCCACCCGGTAGCGCCGTTCTCCTTCGGCTGGCACCACCACGGGCAGGGTGTCGCGGAAGGCCTCCGGGGCTAGGGGGGGCAGCAGGCTCTCCAGTGCCTCCACCTGGGGGCCGAACAGCCGGGTGAGGCCGCTGCGGCGCGCCAGGGCCTGCAGGGGCGTGCCCGCGTAGGCCCGGAGAGGGGTGAGCACCGCCCGCAGGCGATTGGGATAGGGCAGCAGGCTGAACAGCAGGCGGCGGAAGGCCCGCTGGGCTGGCGTGCGCAGCTCGGGGGCATTGAGCTTCGGCCGGGTGGCCTCGATCAACTGGTCGTAGCGGACGCCCGAGGGGCAGGCGGTGACACAGGCAAAACAGCCCAGGCAGGTGTCGAAATGGCTCGCCACGGTGGCATCGAGGACGAGATGGCCAGCCTCGATCGCCTTGAGGGTGTGGATGCGACCCCGGGGCGAATCCATCTCCGTGGCCAGCACCCGGTAGCTGGCGCAGGTGGGAAGGCAGAAGCCGCAATGCACGCAGGGGTCGGCGGCGGCGATCACCGCAGCGGTTGGGGGAACCAACCGGGGATCCTTGCCCTCACCGGTGGAACGTTGGGCGCTGGAAACCATTTGTTCAGTCTGCCTGCCGGTAGCGCCAGCGGGTGAGCAGGAAAGAGGCTCCGGCCCAGAGCACATAGGTGGCCACCGCAATCACCGCAGACTTCGCCCCCAGCTTCTCCATTAGGGCGCCGGCACCTAGGGCCGCGGCCATGCACAGCAACTGCACCGCCAGGTAGTCACGCAGGAGGGTTCCGGCGAACCGCACTCGAAAGCTGATGCGGGCATGCAGAAAGCCATTTTGGATGACGCAGAAAGCACCCGCCAGGGTGATGGCCACCAAGTTGCCTAAGCCTGCCCAGCTGGCGATGGCGAACAGGGCGAGGTAGGTGAGCTCACCCAGGGCACTCACCAGCAGGAAGCGAAGAGCGCTCATCGTGAGCCGAGGGCTTCGATGGCCTCGACACTGCGCAGAAAGGACTGAGGTTTACCGCTGACCGTGAGGAAGATGCGCCCGAGATACTCACCCACCATCCCAATCAGCAGGCACTGGATGCCACCAAAAATCAGGATCGTGCAGATGATCGAGAGCCAGCCCTGCACCGTCTGCCCCTGGATCAGGGCTTGCGCAACCAGGATGATCAGCGAGGCGGCCCCGATGCTGGCCATCACAATCCCCAGAAGCGTGGCCAGCCGCAGCGGCATGATCGAGAAGCTGGTGAAGATATTGAGCCAGAGGCGAGTCAAGCGGCGAAGATTATAGTTGGTTTCTCCGGCCAGGCGACGGTCGTGCTGCACCTTTAAGCTGCCGATCCGTTGCGTGTACTGCGAGAGGAGGCCGTCGATGTAGGGATAGGGACCCTGGTAATCCGCCACCCGATGTGCAATCAGCCCAGAGACGCAACGAAAGCTGGAGAGATAGAAGCGATCAGGCAGATCAAGCAGCCAGTTAGCTGTGCGATTGGCGAAGCGACTGCCGAGATTGCGCCAGCCTTCATGCTGTTTTTGGCGATAATCGCCATACACCACATCGAGGTTTTCGTCGCGGGCTTTCTGCCAAAGTCTCAGCGCTTCTTCCGGCGGATTCTGGAGATCATCATCCAGATTCACGATGTGGGTTCCTCTGGCGTGGCGGTAGCCGCTGAGCACGGCCTGGTGTTCGCCGTAGTTGCGGCTGTGGCAGATCAGCAGGCCCCGCAGGGGGCTGCGTTGCAGGCGTTCCCGGGCCCGTTCGGCCGTGTTGTCGGGGCTGCCGTCGTCCACCAGGATCAGCTCCCAGCTGCAGGGTGGCCTGAGGGCTTCGAGCCGATCGATCAGGAGGTCGATGGTGCTGCGGCTGCGGTATAAAGGGATCACCAGGCTCAGTTCAAGCCGCACCGGCAGCTCCATCGGCTGCAGGGCCCGTGCTGCTTCGGCCATCGATTCAGACGACAAAGGATCCCTCCGCAGCCACCGTTTCAGGCTGGCCATGCCCCGCGGTCTCTGGTCGGCGGGCACCCAGCATCAGCGAGCTTCCCCAAGGCAGTGGCACGATACCGGCGCAGCGCTCCTCCAGCCGCAGCAGGATCACCAGGGCCCGGTTGAGCCACGGCGGCGGCAGCTTCACATCCGACCCCTGGGGCAAGGAGGCCGCCTCTGAGGGTCCCAGGGCCTCCAGCCGCACCTGCAGCCAGAGCAAGGGGGTGAGCCAGCTGTTCCAGTAGCCGAGATGCTCCACCTTCAAGCCCCCATCGGCCGCCAGCCGGGCCAGCGGGCCCGGCAGCAGGCGGCGCCCACCCATCACCCTGCGGTCATGGTCGCGCCAGAGGCAAGGCATGGCGGCCGTGTTCAGCAACAACAGGCCTCCCGGCCGGAGGCGTGAGGCCATCGCCGCCATCGCAGCAGCCGGTTTCACCTCGCGGTGATAGATCACATCCATCGAGAGCACGGCATCGAAGCGACTCGGTCCGATCGCCAAATCGTTCACGGATGCTTCGGTCACCGTGAGGCCACGGGAGCGGGCGTAGGCGAGGGCCACCGGATGACTGTCACAGCCGCTGGCCTCGGCGATCCAGGGCTGGCCCTTTAGGACCAGCAACAGACCTCCAGTCCCGCAGCCGGCATCGAACACGTCCAGGGGGCGCCCCAGACGCCGGGCTTCCCTTTCCAGCCGGGCCAGCACCCGGCTGCGCAGGCTCCGGTACCACCAGTGGCGCTCTTCCAAGGCCGCCATGGCGTGGTACTCCGCTTCCTGCATCAGCTGGCTCCCGCGGCCGCCGCCAGTTCTGCGCCGCTGGCGAGCCGGTCAACCAGGTCCAGGAAGCTGGTGCACACCTCGTCGATCTGCCGTTCGTCCAGGTAGGGATGGAGGGGGAGACTGAGGATTCGCCCGAGCCGTTCCTCGGTGCGCGGCAGCCCGGCCTGCGGGCCGAAACGTTCGATCACATGGGGCTGCTGGTGGCAAGCCAGCGGGTAGTGCACCGCCAGCGGCAGTCCCATAGACCTGCCCTGCTCCAGCAGCCAGTCGCGCTGATCGGAAGGCACCTGGATCACGTATAAATGGTAGCTGTGCTCCCAGTCGGGGCCGTCGGTTGGCAGCACCACACCGCGGCCAGCTAGGTGCTGGAGGCGTTCCCGGTACCAGTGGGCCACCTGGCGGCGATCGGCGATCTGGCTGCGGAGGTGGTCGAGCTTGCCGAGCAGCACCCAGGCCTGCAGTTCATCGAGCCGGCTGTTCACGCCGAATTGAACGGCCTGCCTACGCCCATCCCAGCCATAGAAGCGACTGCGCCTTGCTGCTTCGACATCCCCGGGCCGGTTCACCACCAGGGCACCGCCATCGCCGAAGGCGGCCAGATTCTTGGTGGGGTAGAAGCTGAAGGCGGCGAAGCGTCCCCAGCTGCCCACCGGTTCGCCCCGGTACAGGGTTCCGCAGGCCTGGGCACAGTCCTCGATCAGATCCAGGCCGTGCTCGTCGCAGAGGGCTTTCAGCTCCGTCAGATCACAGGCCTCCCCATAGAGGTGCACAGCAATCAGGGCCCTGGGCCTGGGGCCGGCCTCCTGCAGCAGTTGGCGCACGTGATCCAACGCGATCCCATGGCCCGTTGCGGCGATGTCGGCAAACACGGGCACCGCTCCCACCCGGAGCACGGCGGCCGTGGTGGCGTAGGCGGTGTGGGCCGGCATCACCACCCGATCACCGGGGCCGATCCCGCAGCCCCGCAGGGCCAGCTCCAGGGCATCGGTGCCGTTGGCCACCCCCACCACGGCAGGGGGCGTGCGCTCCAGCACCAACCAGGCGGCAAAGGCCTCCTCGAAGCGCGTCACCCCCTCCCCCAGGATCAACTGGCCGGATGAGCGCATGAGCTCGATCGCATCAAGCACCAAGCCGCCGTGACGGTGGAGATCCTGCTGGGGAAAATTGAAGGGGTCGCTGGCCGCCATGGGGGAAGGGTTTAGAGGTAGTGGTTGCGGTGCTCGCCGTAGTAGGCCAGGGTGCGTTCCAGTGTGTGGGCTAGGGAGCGGCTTGGCTGCCAGCCGGTGGCCTGATGGTAACGGGCGTAGGAGGAGTGATAGTCGCCGATATCGATCTTCTTGCGATCGGCAGGGAAGGGGCGGATGTTGAGGTGGCCTTTTCCGTGAATGCTGATCATCATCCGGGCGAGATCCAGCAGGCTGATCGTTTCCGAGGAACCGAGATTATAGGGGGATGGGGAGAGACCTTCGTGTTGCCCAGCAATCAGCAGGGCGTCAACCACATCATCAACATCATTGAAATCGCGCAACTGCTCACCTCCCCATACATCGATCGGCTCCCCTTCCAGCAACTGGCGAACCCAGACACCCAGAAAGGTTTGGCGGGCATCGCGGATCCGCATGCGGGGGCCGATGGTGTTGGTGAGCCTCAGAATACTGGTGCTGAGCCCGTAAACGTTGTGATAGAGCCGATGGTAAAGTTCTGCCGATAGCTTATTGATGCCGTTCACATCTACTGGGTCGACCGGATGATCTTCGTCAACCGGCAGATATTGGGGGCGTCCATAGAGTTGGCGCGTGCTAGCGAAAACAATTCTGACGGTTGGATTCACGGCTCGACATTGTTCAAGCAGGCTCAGCTGGGCGGCTCCGTTGATGGCCAGATCGGTCTGGGGATCCCGCATCGAATCCATATGGCTCGTCTGCCCGGCCAGATTGAAAATCACCTGTTTGTTCTGCAACAGCACTTCCATCGAGAAGCGGTCGCGGATGTCGGAGAGATTAATGTGCAAGGCCTTTTCGAGGCCATTGATGTTGAATAGATTGCCGCCGTAATCGGGAATCAGGCTATCGATCAAGGTCACTTGTGCCCCCAGCTCAACCAGGCGAATCGCCAGGTTGGAGCCGATGAAGCCCAGCCCACCGGTGATCAGAACCGTTTTGTTTTGCCACCATGCCGAACGGTTCGCATCCATTCTGGGATGTCCGCTGGGGGCCTTGATGTCTCCAGCCGTGGGCATCGCAAGCCCTTATTTGCAAATTAATTTACCTTACCACGGTCGTTTCGGGGGCCGCGTGATGCGGGGCACATGGGTGCTGGCTTTTCAGGAGCAGCGGTTTCCTGCCCAGCGCGCTAGGTAGCATTTCTGCCCTTGCCCTCGAGCCGCAGCAAGTTCAGCCGATCCATTCAGGAGGGACCGCAACCAAGATTAGCACGCCAGGATGGCATGGAGTTGATGGGAGTCAATGTTGGGGCACTGGGCCGCTTCGGCGTTAATATGTTCATCAGCCTAGAGTATTGGCCAATAAAAAGGTTGTCAAGCCTATAGGAGCATAAGTGGGGTGCGTTTGCAGTTGATATGTTGCAGTTGATTGTGAGGAATGCGGTTAAGTCCTGTGGGCAACTTCTAGCGCTTGGGTCGAGTTTTGGCGATGAAGCCGCAAGCTCAAGCCACCATGTTCCGGTTGATTGCGAAGCGCTATCAACATCATTTAAGTTGAAGGGCTGAAGTGCCGCACCACCGCTTCGGCAAATCCCGAGCAGCTCACCGGCTCCACCCGCGGCTCCATCAGGCGGGCTAGGTCGTAGGTGACCTCGCCATTGGCGATGGCGGCGCTCAGGCCAGCGGTGATCAGGTCGGCGGCCTCCTGCCAGCCCATGAATTCGAGCATCATCACGCCGCTGAGGATTACCGAACCCGGGTTGATACGGTCGAGGCCGGCGTGCTTGGGGGCGGTGCCGTGGGTGGCCTCGAAGATGGCGGCGTTGTCGCCGATGTTGGCGCCGGGGGCCATGCCCAGGCCGCCCACCACGGCTGCGGCGGCATCGGAGATGTAGTCGCCGTTGAGGTTCAAGGTGGCCAGCACCGAGTAGTCGGCTGGGCGGGTCTGGATCTGCTGGAAAATGCTGTCGGCGATGCGGTCATCGACCAGCACCATCTGCTTCCACTGGCCGTTGCCGTGGCTGGCCCCGATGGCATCGAGCACCCCCTTCACCTCGTTGCACACCGCCGCCTGCTTCTCGGGGGTGAGGGCGTCGAAGCCCGGCTCGATCATGCGGGCGTTGGCCTCCAGACTGATGCCGGGATCAGCCTCCACGTTGCCCAGGATCCAGCTTTCGCGCTCGGTGATGCACTCAGCGCGGAATTCCGTGGTGGCGAGCTCGTAGCCCCAGTCGCGGAAGGCACCCTCGGTGAACTTCATGATGTTGCCCTTGTGCACCAGGGTCACGTGGCGCTTGTCGCCCTCCAGGCGCAGGGCGTGCTGGATCGCCTTGCGAATGTGGCGCTGGCTGCCGTGCTTACTCACCGGCTTGATGCCAATGCCAGCGCCTTCGGGGATCTGACGCTTGCCGAGCTTGCCGTTGGCGGGGATCACCACCTCATTGAGGTGCTTAATCAGCTCCAGGCAGACCGGATCGCTGGCTTCCCACTCGATGCCCATGTAGATGTCTTCGGTGTTCTCGCGGTACACGAGCACGTCGAGATCCTGGGGCCGCTTGTGGGGGCTGGGGGTGCCTGCGTAGTAGCGGCAGGGGCGTACGCAGCAATAGAGGTCGAAGATCTGGCGCAGGGCCACGTTGAGCGAGCGGATCCCGCCACCGATCGGGGTGGTGAGGGGCCCCTTGATCGCCACGCCGTAGGTGCGGATCGCCTCGAGGGTGTCCTCCGGCAGGTATTGGTAGGTGCCGTAGAGCTCGCAGGCCTCATCTCCGGCATACACCTTGAACCACTCGATCCGGCGCTCTCCGCCGTAGGCCTTCGCCACCGCCGCATCCAGCACCCGCTGGGTGGCAGGCCAGATGTCCACACCGGTGCCATCGCCGCGGATGAAGGGGATGATCGGATCGTTGGGCACCACCGGCTGGCCGTTCTCGAAGCGGATGGCGGTGCCGCTGGAGGGGGCGGTGAGCTTCTCGTAGGTGGCCATGGAGCGCCCGGCGCAGGGAGATTCGGCGCGAGCCTATGCCTGCGGGTGGGCGCAGAAGGTTTGTGGTGATCGGCAGGGGGGCCGGCTCTGTGGTTGGAACCTCCCGGCGCTGGCGAGCCACTGCGCCTGCGGCTGCGGCGCCCGGTCGGTTGGCACCAGTCTTTGGTGCGGGGGCCGGAACCGACCGGTCCATTCCCGGCGTTGTTCAGCAGGATGGAGCCCATGAATGCAGCGGACCAGGCCCACAGTCCGGAGTTGGCCCAGGCCATCGCCTCGGCCGTGACCCTTTTCCGCGCGGCCTTTCCAGACGCCCGGGCCAACCTGACGCCGTGGCGCGACGATCCCCAGACCCGCCGGTTCGATGAGAGGGCCAACCTGGATTTCTCCCTCCATTTCCCCGGTTGGAGTCCGCGGCTCGAATCCCGTTCCCTGCTGGTGCAACTGCACCTCGAGGGCTCTCCCCTGGGTGCTCCTTCCGCCCGACCGCGCCTCTTGGGCGTTCTGATCCGGGGCCTGACCTATGAATCGGAACGCTGGCGCTTCACCACCCTCGGCGACTGGCAACCTTCTGGTTCCCATCTCCCCCACCCTGCGGTGGTGGACACGTTGCAGGGGCTCTGCCGCGGTCTGTTCGAGCTGTTCGATTCGGCGCCGGCCCAATACCGCGATGGGGGAGGCCTGGCTGCCTAAGTGCGGTCGGTGATCCCAGGCCTGGCCTCCAGGCTCATTCGCCCGGCCGCCCTGGTGCCGTAACCCTTCGCAACCTTGCCGCCATGGGCTCGAACGCCGCGCCTACGGTGGCTTGTCTGCACCTGACGCGTTTTAAGCGCCCCGCCGAAGATGTCTATCGCCCTGGCTTCCCAGCTCCGTGAGGGAACGAAGAAGGCCCACACCATGGCCGAGAACACCGGCTTCGTGAGCTGCTTCCTCAAGGGTGTGGTGGATAAGGCCAGCTATCGCACCCTGGTGGCCGACCTCTGGTTTGTATATAGCGCCATGGAGGAGGAGATCGGCCGCCTCGCCGACCATCCCGTGGTGGGGCCGATCAACTTTGCCGCCCTCAACCGCCGCGAATCTCTCGAGCAGGACCTCGCTTTCTACTTCGGGTCCGACTGGCGCAACCAGATCAGGGCCACCCCCGGTGCTCAGGAGTATGTGGCCCGCATCCACCGCATCGCCCAAGACTCCCCCGAACTGCTGGTGGGCCACCACTACACCCGTTACATCGGCGACCTCTCCGGCGGCCAGATCCTTAAGAACATCGCCCAGAAGGCCATGAACCTGGGCGAGCACGATGGCCTGCGCTTCTACGAGTTCGACGCCATCCCCGACGAAAAGGGCTTCAAGACCAACTACCGCAGCGTGCTCGACAACCTGCCGATCGACCAGGCCATGGCCGATCGGATCGTGGGTGAGGCCAACGAGGCCTTCCACTGCAACATGAAGATGTTCCAGGAGCTGGAAGGCAATCTGGTGGCCGCGATCGGCAAAGTGCTCTTCGGCTTCCTCACCAAGCGCCAGCGCTCCGGCAGCACCGAGGCCGTGCCGGCCTGAGGCCGCTCCAACCCGGGGCTTTTCGCTGGCGGCTCGCTTCAGGGAACCCGCGCTTGGGTCGCTCCTGTGAACAGGGCCCCCTGGTCAGGCGCCCCGAATGAACCCGCTCCGGCAGACTCGCCCCAGGTTCGTTCCGCCAGCCGGCATCCCTGACCCTGTCCGTTTCCAGCCCCGCTCCCATCCGCTTCCTGGTGCCGGGCACCAGCGGCCGTTTTCGTTGTGGCGGCCTGCTGGTGGAGCTCCAGACCGCCCGTCTCCTGGCGGCCATGGGCGAGCTGCCGGTAGAGGTGGTCACCTACCGGCAGCGGGAAGCGGAGCATCCTCATCTCGATGACCTCCTGAGCCGGGAGCCGGCCCCGGGCCAGGCCCTCTGGATCGTGAGCTGGGGCTTTGATGTGCCCCCGCTGCTGCGGCGGCTGCGCGGCCGCCCCGTGGCTTACCACGCCCACAGCAGCGGCTACGGCTTCGATCTGCCTGCCGGAGTGCCGGTGCTGGCGGTTAGCCGCAACACCCTGGGCTACTGGGGAAATAGGGCGCCCCGCAACCCGCTCTTCCTGGTGCCCAATGCCCTCGATCCGAAATGGTTGCGGCCGGGGTCGGTGGAGGTGCCCTGGCGCGATCCGCGGGGCGGGGTGAGAGCGGCCGAGCCCGGAGGCACTCAGAGACAACTCGTGCCGAGCTCCAGCACCGGATCCGTTGATGACAGGACCTCGACGGGCCCTCGAAGGCCCATCGACGTGCTGGTGCAGGTACGCAAGAACAGCCACTACGTGCTGGAGCGGCTGGTGCCGGCCCTGCGGGAACGGGGGCTGCGGGTGGAACTTCAAGAGGGCTGGGTCGACGATTTGGTCGAGCTGTTCCGCCGCTCCAGCGTGGTGCTCTACGACTCTGCCGACTATTGGCGGGGCCGTGGCGTGAGCGAGGGCTTCGGCCTGCCCCCGCTCGAGGCCCTCGCCTCGGGCTGTGTGGTGTTCAGCAGCTTCAACCACGCCCTGGCCGACAGCCTCGATCCCGGCCGGGTGGGGCACCAGATCGGCTGCGGCAGCCTGGCGGCCGACCTGGAGCGCATCACCGCCGCCGTGGCTGATCCCCTCGCCTGGCAGGCGGATCCCGGCTCGCTCGCGGGGCTCCTCCACGATTGTTCGGAGGCCGAACTGGTTCGCCGCTGGGAGCGGGCTCTAGCGGCGATCGAGGCCCACTGGCGGAGGGTGCTGGAGCAGGGGGTTCCCCCCCTGGAGAGCCCGGCGCTCTGGCAGCTCCGCCTGGATGGGCGGCTGGTGCGGCTGAGGCGCTGGCTGCGTCGTTGATGTACAGCGGACCCGCCGGCATAGCGTAAGCCAACCCTTCTGGCCCTGGCATTGCCTGCCCTGCCGCCGCTCCAGAGCCGCACGCTCCAGGAACTGAAGCGGCTGTTCAGCTATCTCCCCAGGCGGCGCTTGCGCACCCTCCTGGTTCTGGTGCCGCTCTCGATGATGCCCGGCATCATCGACCTCGCCTCGATCGCAGTGGTGGCCCGCTTGATGGGCACCCTGGTGGGCCACCATCTCGACGATCTGATCCCTGGCATGCGGGTCTTCGGGGGCAACGGCATCGACCAGAGCCTCTGGCTGATCGGTATCTTCGTGGGCCTGGCCTGGATGTCATCAGCCACCAAGCTGAGCCTTCGCTTCCTCCAGTACCGCCTGACGGCCCGGGTGTGGGGGGATCTTTCCCGCCTCCTGTTCCAGCGCCTGCTCCAGCAGGACTATCGCTACCACCTCAGCCAGAACCGATCCCGTTTTTCGGCACTGCTGCTCAGCAATGCCCGCCGGGTCTCCGACTCCACGGTGATCCCTTTCCTGCTGATGCTCAGTGCCATTCCCTCGGTGCTGCTGCTCTCCTTCGGGATTCTCTTCATCGGCCGCTGGCTCTCGGTGGGCCTGATCATTTCCCTGGTGGTGGCCTTTCTTACCATCTCGATGGCGGCCACGCCCTATCTCCGCCATGCCGCCCGAAAGCGCCTGCGCAAGGAGCAGCAATCGGCCGGAATGCTGATCGAAACCCTCAGCTCTGTGGCCGATGTGCAGCTCAGCCACACCGAGTCCTATTTCGCCG